>TBL_comb47_HYPODRAFT_10000956_pt1 | contig 38185 bp, 38 predicted proteins | sample TroBogypolimnion_40_FD_10682 | JGI IMG/M metagenome (IMG submission 10682)
GGTACTAATTACCAAGCAACCGGACACTCCCTGCTTGGTTGGCAGGTGGTTAATTCCATCCCCCAAAGCATCCCTCAAAAATCACAAACACCCAGGTCAGATGGTTTTGAAAAGGGTCAATGAATTAGGGCGTAAAGGGCTCTAACTTCCTACTAAGTACGTAAAACGTACTGCTTTGGGAGCAGGGGGTCGCAGGTTCAAATCCTGTCTTCCCGACCAGTTAAGAAAGTCCAGCAACCCCTGATATGGGGACGGTGGAAGGAACAGCCGTTGGTGGGCGTTTGCGACCTTTCACGTAGAAGGCCGTCAGGCAGATTGCCAGGTAGGCGATCCAGACAATTGCTTGCAACACCGTTGGCTGGTCGGCATAGCCAATCAACGAATGAAGGGCATCGCCGAACGAACTGGACTCAGCTACCACGCTCTTCGAGTTCCACAACACTTGCTGGCCGAAAGGCAACCAGCCAAGTTGTTGCATATTTTGGACGGCGTCGACCAAAAGGCCAGCAGCGAAGAACATCAAGATCAAACCCAAGACCTGGAAAAAGCGCTTCAAGTTCACTTTGAGTCCAACCTTGTACATACCAAAGGCCAGACCCAGCGCCACCACAAGGCCCGCTAGTGCGCCGAAGACAAGCCACCGTGAGTTCACCGGTGTTGGCCCTTGCGTTGAACTAGCGAACACAATGGCAAGTGTAAAAACCATCGTTTCGAGGCTTTCTCGGCACACGGTCGTGAAGGCAACTGCTGCGATGCCGAAACGAGATGATCCTTCAATGGCGGCATCACTTTTCTGTTGGAGCTCGCTGGTCATCAAGCGACTGTGACGCTGCATCCAAAAGGTCATGTAGGTCAACACCAACGCGCCGAGAAGATATGTTGCCGTTTCAAAGATGGTCTGGGTGCGAGATCCGTTGTAGGAATCAATACAGAGATAAATCGTGACACCGCCAACAAGTGCCAACAGCAGCGCAGCGCCGACACCGATGAAGATTTCTCGGAAATGCCGACGTTGGCCAATCTTGTCGAGATACGCCAACAAGATGGCCACGATCATCGATGCCTCAACACCCTCTCGAAGGAAGATCACGAAGGTTGGGATCATCGTTGCGCTCCCTGGCGCAACTCACCTGTTGGCCGGCTTGCCACTCTCGTCATCGCACCTCCCATGTTTTCTAAGGTCACCCTAATATTAGGGCGACCTAATATTCAACAGACTACATGACCTTTGATATTGATCGGTACGGTCGTCGCTAAAAAATATTCTTGTCTTCCCCGCTAGTTGCCGCCTCCGACCGGGGATCCACCCGCTCTCCCGGGCGACGCCCATTCGCCCTGCAGGGGCGAAGCGCCATTCTCCCGTGAGAAGACGACCAGAATCACAGGGGATTCCTGCGCCTCAACCGGGAGGGGCAAAAACCCCGATACGTTAGGCGCCGTGAGTCATTTCGAAATTACTGGTCACGCTCAAAAAAGCGCCTGGGACGCCAACGAGATTCCGCCGGTCGAAGAAGTTCGTCCCGGTTTGTGGTCGATTCCCGTTCCCATCCCCAACAATCCGCTTCGGTATGTCTTGGTCTACGCCTTTGAGTCAAACAGTGGCGTCACCTTGGTCGATGCAGGATGGGACACCGACGAAGCGTGGGGCGCGCTCAATGCCGGTATCGCCACCGCCGGCGGTTCAATGACTGACGTCACCGGGGTGATCGTGACTCACATTCACCCCGACCACTACGGTCTCGCTGGGCGGATTCGAGATACGTCAGGAGCATGGATCGGTTTGCATCCTGCCGACGCATCACTGCTGCACGAACGCTACGAAGACACTGACGACTTGGTGAGCCGCATGGGGAACCTCTTAGCCATGTCAGGAGTACCCGAAGACGTCAACCCTGACCTTGCCACTGCATCAATGCAAGTCAAGAGTCTGGTGCACATGGCATTGCCAGATCGATCGATCGAGGACGGAGACGCCCTCGATGTTCCTGGTTGGAATCTGAACGCAATTTGGACCCCTGGACACTCTCCTGGCCATCTTTGTTTGGTTGATCCTGATGCGCGACTGCTGCTCTCAGGGGATCACGTTTTGCCCCGTATCAGCCCCAACATCTCCTTCCATTCCCAGCAGTTCCCGAACCCCTTGGGCGACTATTTGGACTCCTTGGCCAAAATCGGGTTCTACGAAATGGACGAAGTCTTACCGGGTCACGAGTACCGCTTTCGTGGATTAAAAGCTCGCGCTGATGAACTCATCGCCCACCACGAAGAACGCCTTGTCGAAATCGAACAACTGTTGGCACAAGACGACCGACGCACTGCGTGGGACCTGACCCAAGAACTAAAATGGTCCCGACCGTTCAACTCGATGGAACACTTCATGCAACGCATGGCCAACGGAGAAACACTGGCCCACTTGGTCCTCCTTGAGTACCGGGGGCGCGTGAGCCGTGACGGAAATGCTCCGGCCCTGTTCTCGCTCAAGTAAGAGCGATCTAGCATTGGCGCTATGGCACTCAGCGGAAAGTACATTCCAAGTCCCACCGAGTGGGTTCGCGACCAAGTCGCTGACTATGAAGCCTCGGGCGGGCGTGAAGCGAATACGTTGCTCGATACGGGACTCACCGTCATCGTCATGACGACCAAGGGCAACAAGACCGGAACGATCCGTAAATCCCCCTTGATGCGTGTTGAGTTCGAGGGCGAGTACGCCCTGGTGGCCTCGAAAGGAGGTTCACCGCAGCACCCTGAGTGGTACTACAACCTCCTCGCTGATCCACGTGCTCTCATGATCCAAGACGGTCCTGAGGCCAAGGATTTTGTAGCGCGTGAACTTTCGGGCGACGAGAAGGCACTGTGGTGGGATCGGGCCGTTGCGGCCTATCCTCCCTATGCCGAGTACCAAGAGGCGACGGAGCGTGTCATACCTTTACTTCTCGCAACCGAGACCCTCGCTGCGGACTAGGTGCTCATGCGGTTCTCTTAGAGAACATTTAGAAAAATGCCGAGGTGCGAAGAGGAAATTTGAAGATCAGTTGGTACGATGGGGACGTTGCACCACGTCGGGAGGAACCCAAGATGGCAAGATTCTCAAACAAGTACGGTCAGCCTTATCGACTTCCTCGATCTTGGGGTTCGGCCATGGTCGTTGGCGGTGTCGGGGTTCTTTGTATCGTCGGTGCGGTGGCATCGGGCGCAAACCATGGACTCCTTCAGTCAGCATCACATCCTGCTGCGGTCGTCACGCCGACTACATCAGGGACTACGTCAGGAACTGCGTCAACGTCTCCTCCGACGACCAGCGGTCCATCACCCCTGGTATCGAAAGGATCAAGCGAAACGTCTGAGGAACGTGCATCAACGAATGCGCCAAGCGAACCTTCCACAGCCTCCTTGTCTGAAGCCCCTGCGACATCGCCAGCAACCACTGCACCGACGACACCAGTTGTCGTTCACCACGATGACGGCGAAAGTTCTGACGGGAATGACACGGGCCCTCGCAGTCAGGGCAGTGAAGCTTCCGATGACGGGAATTAGTCTCCGGTCATGCATCCACCAAGGATGAGAGAAACCGTCTCAATCTTCTGAAGAACACGACGCGCAGGCACCGCTAGAGCGTGCCCCCGGCAGGAGTCGAACCCGCAACCTGGTGGGTAGAAGCCACCCGCTCTATCCAGTTGAGCTACAGAGGCGCACCATCACGTTAGGCCCTCTGGACGCCGATTGGGATCCATTCGCTCTTGTGGCACAATAGAGAGGCTTGGTGGTCGTAGCTCAGCTGGCAGAGCGCCGGGATGTGGCCCCGGAGGTCGCGGGTTCGAGCCCCGTCGGTCACCCCACATTGGGTAGGGACCCCTTTGGAGCGTGAGAGTGCTCCAAAGGGGCCTGTCCAACATTTGAGGGGAAGGGTGCATTCATGGCAGAGATGACGGAACTAACACGAGAACTTGACGAGGGGGTCCTCTGGGTCACCATTAACCGTCCGGACGCCCGCAATGCCCTCACGACACCGATGCGTGACCAACTTGCGGATTGGTTCTCCGATGCGTCGGCCGACCTCATGGTTCGTTCGATTGTCTTAACGGGCGCTGGGGAAAAGGCATTCTGCACTGGCGCTGATCTTCGCTCGCAGCCCGTTGCTGCTCCTCGTCCAGAAGGCGCACCCGAGCGTGCGACCGGAGACGTTGCACGGGTCATCCAGCAGGGTTGGCAACGACTCGTCACGAGCATCTTGGACTGCGAGAAGCCAGTCATCGCCGCCGTCAACGGAACTGCTGCTGGCGGAGGAATGCATCTGGCGTTGGCATGTGACCTCGTGATTGCAGCGGAGACCGCGAGCTTTATCGAAGTCTTTATCCGCCGTGGCATCGCACCCGACGCCGGTGGTGCTTGGCTCTTGACGCGTCTTGTGGGTATTCAACGAGCGAAAGAACTCTTTTTTCTTGGCGATGAAGTACCCGCAGCGCGAGCAGAACAACTTGGTCTCGTGAATCGGGTTATTCCCTTAGCGGATCTTGAAAACGAAGCCCGAGCCTTGGCGCTTCGATTGGCCAAAGCGCCAACTCGTGCCATTGCGGTGACCAAAGCATTGACCAACCGAGCTCTTGACGTTGATCGGGCCACCGCCCTGCTCGAAGAAGCGTGGGGTCAAGAACAGGTCACCACGACGCAGGACATGAAAGAAGGCGTTGCGGCATTCGTAGAACGTCGTGACCCCGAGTTCAAAGGGTACTAACCGCCCAGCGAGCTTGTTGTGGTTGGCGACGTGGTACTGGTCGTCGATGTTGTACTACTCGTGGTGGTACTCGACGACGTCGTTGTTGACGGAATCGAAGTTGACGTCGTTGTGGTTGTCGTTGTCGTTGTTGGACTGCCACCGAAGAGATCACCGAGGGACGTATTTGCATTTGAGCTACTCGAAGGATGCACAACAGAACTGAGAGGCTGGCCCGCCAAAAACTCAATCACGGTGACCGCTCCCAACGAAAGAGCGAAGACCAAAGCGACGACTCCAAGCACAGGCCATCGTTTTGATGTACGCATCTGTGCCGCGTAGGTCGGCGGGGGCGCTGGGGTCGCGGGAAGAATCGTTGGGTCGCGGCCTGCCTCGGGTTCGAAGGTCAGTGGCGCAGCGCCCGCGACCGGAGGGGATGACGTAGGGAGCGGCGCCACACTTTCACGAATTTTGATGTCGCGAATTTTCTCGTGGCCCTTCTCCAGGGATTGAAAAGCGATCGCACTACCCATCGTGGCGGCGAGACTGCCAAGAGCGACGCCCAGAATGGTTCCCGACACTCCGAAAAAGGAAAGTGCTAACGCTGCGAGGACCGCTCCACACACCGAGGCAAGTATCTGCTTCCAATTTAATTTCACGAGCTAAGAACCCATCAATGGCGACCGGAGACTCCCTTGGTCCTCGGCGGTCAGTCGAGGTCGACGGTCCCAGGTTTCATGACAACTCTCGGAACAAAACAACACGAGCGCCCCTACGGCATTCGTCGATGTCGACGACGCGGTATCGGGGATGAGCGGAATGCCACAGACGGGACAGGCATTCGCTTCACCGAGCGGCCGTTGGAACGTCAACGCAACGACTTCAACCGGCTCGGAGAATCCCTTCACCTCGAGCATGATCGGCGCCGAAACCGACGCCCAGGCTGGTCGGGCGTTGGCAATCTCGGGGGTGACGTAGACCTCACCACCAGGGGCGATGTCACAAAGCCTTGCCGCAACATTCACTGGGTTGCCGATGTAGTCATCACCCTCCAACAGAATGACCTCCCCCACCGTCGCTCCACTTCGCACCGACAGCTTGGACTTCGCTGCCTTCATGGAATGTTCGATGTCCAGCAAGGTGGCGAGCAGCGACGTTGAATCTACGCTGACCAGCATCGCTCCGTCGCCTAACCACTTCGCGATGCGCACCCCCCTTCGAGAGCAGACTTCACGGGCGATAGAGCGAAATGAGCTCAGAAGCGCAACGGCACGTTCGTCGCCCTCGGCGGCCGTTAACGTCGTGAAGCCCGAGAGGTCGATAAAAGCGAAAGAACGTTCAACGCGCACCCCTCTATATTCTCATGATCTGCGTGCCTGAGGGCGACGCCCTCCGATTAATCGCTTTGGGTCAGACCCCGCTCCAGGGCGTCACGGGCCAGATCGGGAGAACCCTGATACTCAATTTGGCCATGGTGGAGCACAATGGCATGGTCAGCGAAGGCCAGGATTCGATCGATCTGCTGTTCGATGATCACCAGCGTGACGCCTTGTTGCTTGAGGGTGGCTAGGGCTTCGTAGACGTCAGAAAGCGCCGCTGGATCTAATCCGAGTGTTGGCTCATCGACCAATAAAACCATTGGCGGAGCCACGAGAGCAGGAACCAGCGACAGCAATCGTTGCTGTCCACCCGAGAGCACCCCTGCTCTGCTTCGACGTCGCTCCAAGAAGAGGGGGTAGCGTTCGTACGCTTCGCCGAGAAGCCGGCGCCGCTCACGAGAAGCGTGGGTGACGAAGCCCATCTTGAGATTCTCTTCGACACTCAGTGTTGAGAACACTCCTCGACCTTCAGGGATCTGCAAGAGGCCAGCACGTCGTCGTCGCCACATCGACCAGTTGGTGATGTCTTCCCCAGCGAGCACAATCGTACCTTTCGTTAACGGGACAAGACCAGAGAGCGCCCGCGCCACCGTGGACTTCCCCGCTCCATTCGCCCCGAGGAGAGCGGTAGTTGCTCCAGCTTCGACACCAAAGGTCACATCGAACAAGGCGCGAAATGGCCCATATGCCGCATCGACGTGCTGGAGTGAAAGTTGATACCTCACTTCCCCACCCCCAGATAGGCATCGCGCACATCTTGGTCCGCCATGACTTCATCAAAGCTTCCTGTGGCCACAACCAATCCACTTTGCATCACGACAACCCGATCACTTAGACGAGCAACCATCTCGAGGTCGTGCTCTACCAAGATGATCGACAGGCCTCGTTCTCGTTGGGCTCGCTGAAGAACGTCGCCCATGGCAACTGATTCAAGCGAGTCGAGGCCGGATGACGGTTCATCGGCCAAAAGCACCCGAGGGTTGACCACCAAAGAACGTGCCAACTCGACTAAGCGACAATATCCAAGGCTGAGCGTTCCCACCACTACATCGGCATAGTCTCCTAGGCCAACTAATTCCAACGTCTCTTCTGCTGCATTTTTTTGTTGTTGCGATGATCCACCGCTCCCCATCAAATCGCCGAGGAGTCCCGTTGCCCCATCGTGCACGCCTTGGGCAACCAAGAGATGATCAAGGACCGTCATCTCGGGAAAGATCTCGAGGCGCTGATAGGTCCGACTCAGTCCTCGGCGAGCTCGCTGATACACAGGGAGGCCTGCGAGGTCGTGGCCGTCGAGACGCACCGTCCCGGCGCTCGCCATCTGCTCCCCAGCGATAATCGAGCAGACCGTTGTCTTGCCGGCTCCATTGGGTCCAATCAACCCCAGGCACTCTGCGTCGAGAAGTTCAAACGAAACGCCATCGGCGGCAACGATGCCACCAAAGTGTTTGGACAATTCATGAACTACCAAGCGCGGCGTCATGACGAGCGCGCCCCAAGGAACACTGCGTCAGAGTTTTTCGCGGGAAATTTGCGGAATCGATGGGCCAACCTCAAGACCGCTCGTCGTCCATCTTCTAAGAGCCCCTGGGGGTGACGGGCGTAGCGCAGTGCTCCGAGAGCAAACAAGAGCGACAAGAGACTTGCTGGGGCCAGGCGATTTGGCGAGTAGGTCAATGCTTGACTCAGCGCCGCATAGGCCAAACCCGCTCCAATGGCGCCCGACACCGTTCGACAACCGATGGTGACGACCACGACGACGAAGAGCAGACTCATCTGAAACGAAAAGTCCGCAGGACTCACGACTTGAAGTGTCGATCCATAAAGTGCGCCGCCAAGGCCCGCAGTCACCGCTGAGATTCCAAAGACCATGATCTTTGCTTTCGACAAACTAAAACCGAGTCCCGCCGTTGCTAATGGACTTTGTCGGCTGGCGTCGAGGTTGCGACCCGTTGCCCCCTTTAAAAGCAACCAGAAAATAAAACTGACCGCTGCCACAATGGCCGTCACCAGCAGAAACAATGACCTTGTCGACTGCGTGGCGAAGTTCACCGAACCAATCTGCGGTCTCGGAATTGACAGGCCTGTCTGGTCGCCACTCACCCAAGACGTGGGAAATACTAAGCCGTCAGCCAGGAGTGCAAAGGTCAGGGTGGACAATGAAAGTGCTAACCCGCGCAGGCGAAGAGCGGGAAGAGCAGCGAGAATCCCCGCACCAGCTGCCACCAGCCCTCCGATCAACGCCCCGGTCAACACGGGAACCCCGTGGGTGGCTAACTGCCCAGCGGTGAAGGCACCAACCCCGGCGAAGGTGGCCTGACACAACGAGACTTGCCCGGCGGCGCCTGTCGTCAAGGTGATGGAAAGAAATACCAGCGACAATGCCATTCCGCCCGTCAACGCATAGACCCACACACTCGGCACCCAGGTCATCATCGAAACGATGATGACCAGCATCACGACAGCTCGGGTGATGAACAGGGAGCGATCCACGACCCGCAAAGGTGGAGGAAGTGCGGCAAACGTTGGTGGTGGTTCTGCGTTGATCAACGGATCCGCACTCACGTCAAGAGTGCGAAGTTTGGGATTGAACGCCAAGACAAGCAACAACACGAAAAATGGAATCGCAGCGAAGAGACCAGTGGTCCACGAACTATTCGATGGCGCATATCCCGTTGTCAGCGAGATCGCCACCCCAAGAGCTGTGGCCACGAGAAATGCCCCCACCATCGAGTTCAACCCGACGACCGCTGCTGCCGCAATAGCGGCCACCAATAAGAACGTGTAATTGTCGATCGAAACCACTGCATAGCGCGGAGCGAAGAGAACACCCGCAAGACCAGCCAGCCCAGACGACACCCCCCAAGCAATCGATGACACGCGAATACTGTTGACTCCTTGGAGGCGAAGGAGCCGTGGGCTCTCGACTGCGGCGCGCATCTCAATGCCAACAGCGGTTGACCGCAAGACCGTCGTGAGGATCACCAGCACGGCGAGAGTGATCAGCACCGTCGAAACTTGGACTCCGTCGATAGCGACGCCATCAATGTGAACGACCACATTATTCACATTAAAAAGAAGACTTGGCGGTGACGCGAGGCTCGTCGGCCCAAATGCTACAGAAATCGCTGCGGGGAGCCCCACCATCAGTGCCAGTGCCGCAACGGTTTTTGCCGTAACGTTCCCCGAGGTGATCCGAGAAAAGACCAGTCGGTCGGCAAGAATGCCGAGACAAGGAGAGATCACGACAATCGCAAGCACGCCGGCAACTCCGCGAGCTAATCCATGCGCGGTGAAGAACGCATAGAGGTAGGCAGCGGCGTAGGCCTGCGCCCCAAAGGCAAAGTTAAAGACTCCCGTTGAGCGATAGGTCAGTACCAGCCCTATGGCAATCAGCGCCATCGTGCAGCCAAATGGCACACCGGGAATCATGTAGCTCAGGGCTTCGCTCATGTGCCGGGTGCTCCCTTGGGAGGCGGGACCGGATGATGCACGTCGAGCGGGCCTTGGTAGTTAAAACAGACCCAGATATTGGTCCCTTTGTTAAAGACCACGTGAAAGTTCGGTGTCCCGTGCCCAGTCATTCCCGTCTCAACATACGATTCGCAGGATGGTTCGAGGACTTTGGTATGCGACACCGTCCAGGCCACCGGCGACATCACTGCGTCGGCGGTGAAGTTGGGAAGCTTATTGATCTCCTTGACCACGGCGGCTTGGGTCGGGTTCGGACCCGCTGCACGAAGACCTTCCACAAAAGTGGCCGCCGAAATCCAACCTTCCATGGCTACTTCGCTCTGGACATCTTGTGACGCATACTTTTTCATTGCCGCGAGGTAGGTCGCTACGCCAGGAAATCCCCCAGGGAATTCAGCCGGTGCTTGAAATGGCACGTGTTGGACCATGAAGTAGGTCTTCTTCATAATCGATGAGTACTGCTTGAGCGTTGATGAGTTGTAGCCATCGAGCCAGAACTGCGAGAAGTTACTCATTCCATTTTGATACATAGCGCGGGCGATCTGGACGTTGCCGTTCACATCCATGCACGACATCAACAGATCAACGTTGGCTTTCTTCATTCGCAGCGCATCGGGAGTCAAGTCGCCACCAAGTGGAGCATTGAGATCAACAAAGCCAATATGAAAACCCACTTTTCGTAACTCACGTTCGGCAACCTGGCAAACGCCAGCCGATTGCGGAACGCCATAGGCCATCAGGCCAATCGAATGGGCGTGGGTCCTCTCAGCAATAAACGCAAACGCTGGACCCGCTGTGTCGTTGTTAATGACCGAACCGTAGGCACCGAAAAGATTCAGTGGGCCGGCCCAGTCGTTCTGGGTGGCGTAGCCGAAGGTTGGAGTGCCTGTTTGCGCCAGATAAGGCTCGGCCGTAAAGAAAAAGGACGCCATGCCCACGACAGCGAAGACCTTGTCCTGCTGAACGAGCGTACGTGCCCCATTGGCATTATTTGATGGAACGCCACCGTCGTCGACCACGTGTGTGAGGTTCACGCTGCGCCCATTCACTCCGCCGCGTGCATTGACGTAGGAAAAATACGCCCGCACACCGGGAACAATGGCCGCAAAGTCTGCAGCGAGCGGCCCTGAAAGCGTGGCCAGTGCCCCGACATTTATGCTGGTTCTCGTCACACCGGGCTGGCTGCTCGAAGCGTTCTGGCTCTTCGCCGATGTCATCGTGGGGGCATTCGTACTGGCCAAGAAAATGACCAGCACGGCCACCAGCACAACCATTACCGAGGCGGAACGCACTACCCGAACCTGCAAATTATCCCTCCCTGGCGCTTGCTGCTTCAAATTTAGCAGTCGCAAGATTTTTTTAGAGGTTGATTGATCTACCTCAACGATGGGGCCGACTGAATCATCGATTTGAAGCCGCCAGGTGGCAGCACCCACGGCGGCCCTTCCAGACTTGGTTCGACCACATAGGCCAGCGCTCGTAATGACATGCCACTCAAATTTGTGACCTCAATCTCCGTCAGATCGAGGAAGTCGTCTTCGTAATCGTCGAGCAGGCATCGCTCTTCAAAGGTCAACGCCAAGAGCAACCCATTCGCTGTGGCGCCTGGCACTTGAGCGAGGCCCGGATACGGCAGGCCGTCGAGCACACACAGGCCATAGCCGAGAGCCCGAGCGGGCTCCGTCTGGGGGATTTGGACAAAAATCTCTTCCAGCACTTCGTCGAGGGTCAAGGTCCCATAGGCAAAAAGCGGCAGCAACTCGAACTGACTATTTGCCATTCTTGGAGCCTACCTTGGGCCCCTTGACGAGGAGTGGGTGATGGCGGGTAAGTTATCGAGACGAAGGCCGACCGACCGGCTCAAGAAAGAGGGGAAATCATGGACGTTCGAGACAAGATCTTTATCAATGGTGAATGGGTAGCGTCGACTGGCGATGGCGTTTTAGAAGTCATCGATTCGACTACCGAAGAAGTACTCGGGACCATCCCGAACGGTTCAGTAGATGACGTTGACCGCGCGGTGCGCGCCGCAGCGGCAGCGTTTCCCGCATGGGCCGCCACGCCAATGGAGGAGCGTGTTGCGCTCGTCGCCAAAATTGGTGAGCACCTTGCAATGCGAACGGACAAGATCGGCGAGTTGATCTCACGAGAAGTTGGCATGCCGAAGGGACTCTCTGTTCCCATTCAGGCTGGCTTGCCGGTCGGCGCGTTCACCGACCTCGCTGAGCACGTAGCGGCATTCCCTTGGGAGGAAGTCATCGGAAACTCACTCGTAGTACGCGAGCCCATTGGCGTTGTCGGTGCCATTACTCCTTGGAACTATCCGCTCTACCAAATCGCCCTCAAGGTCGCTCCTGCATTGGTGACTGGTTGCACCGTCGTGTTGAAGCCCAGTGAAGTCGCTCCCTTGAATGCTTTTGAACTGGCTGAAGTCATTGCTGAAGCAGGGCTCCCAGCCGGTGTATTCAACCTTGTGACTGGTGTCGGGCCCGTCGTCGGCGAGGCAATCGCTGCGCACCCCCTCGTCGATGCGGTCTCGTTTACGGGATCAACTCGTGCTGGAAAGCGCGTCATGCAGGTCGGCGCCGAAACCATCAAGCGCGTTACCTTGGAACTTGGCGGCAAGTCAGCCAACATCATCTTGGAAGATGCGGACATCGCTACTGCTGTGAGTTCTGGCATCTTCGGTTGCTTCATGAACTCCGGACAGACTTGCTCAGCCCTGACGCGAATGATTGTTCCACGCTCCAAGCTGGCCGAAGTTGAAGAGATTGCTGTCGCAACCGCCGCGGCTTTCCCTCCGGGCGACCCTTTTACTGAAGGCGCAATGATCGGACCACTCGTCTCCGCTGTCCAGCGTGACCGCGTGCGTGGCTACATCAACAAGGGCATCGAAGAGGGCGCCAAACTCCTCATCGGAGGACCTGATGCTCCTGAAGGCCTCGAGAAGGGATTCTTCATTCAGCCCACGGTGTTCTCTGACGTGACGTCAGACATGACGATTGCTCGTGAAGAGATCTTCGGCCCTGTGCTCTCAATCATCCCTGTGGACTCAGAAGAGGAAGCCATTGCCGTAGCCAACGACACCCCCTATGGGCTCGCTGGCTCGGTCTGGGCCGGGGATCCAGCCCACGCCGAAGAAGTGGCGAGAAAACTGCGAACCGGCCAGGTTGATATCAATGGTGGACCATTCAATGTGTCCGCCCCCTTTGGAGGCTACAAGCAGTCGGGGAATGGCCGTGAGCGTGGAAAATTCGGTCTCGACGAGTTTCTTGAGACCAAGTCACTTCAGCGATAGGGCCAAAATTCCACAGTGGATGAGTTCAGTTGCTAATGTCGTTTCGCGCCTCTAGCTCAACGGCAGAGCAACGGACTCTTAATCCGCAGGTTTCGGGTTCGAATCCCGAGGGGCGCACCATTCTCACCTTTTCAAAAGATTCATTTGAATGACAGACCACTCTTTCTCCCCTAACGACACGCCTCGTTTTGGCCTGAAGCGTGCGAAGCCAAAAGGAGGCCCCCACGTACTGGCTATCGTCCTTGACGACGTGGGGTTTGGCCAACTCGGTTGTTTCGGGTCAACCATTGAGACGCCCAACATTGATCGCCTGGCCGAGGAAGGTCTTCGGTTTAACCGCTTCCATGTCACGGCAATGTGCTCGCCAACCCGTGCCGCGTTTTTTACGGGAAGAAATGCCCACCGAGTCGGCATGGGGTTCGTAGCCGACGTCCCGCTTGACTACGAGGGCTACACCGCACGTATCCCTGACAGTGCGGCAACCATCGCTCGTTCTTTTCTCGATGCCGGTTGGGCCACGCGCGCTACCGGTAAATGGCACTTGGTTCCCCGTTATGAACGTTCTGATGCCGGACCCTTTAACAACTGGCCATTGGGAAAGGGATTTGAACGGTTCTATGGATTCCTCCAGGGAGATACGAACCATTGGCGTCCGCTCCTCGTCCAGGACAACCAGTATGTCCAAGACCGACCCCACTGGCCAGAGGACTATCACCTGACTGAAGATTTGATTACCCGCACATTGAGCGAAATCGATGCGGTGGCATCATCCGCTCCAGGCAAGCCCACGTTCTCGTATCTCGCTCTTGGCGTGGCGCACGCTCCGCATCACTCCCCAAAGCGCTGGAGTGATCACTATCGAGGCAAATTCGATCACGGATGGGATGCGTGGCGCGACGAAGTACTCGCCAAGCAGCAAGAACTGGGGGTTGTCCCTTCTGACGCCGAAGCTTCAGAGCGACCACCTTGGGTTCAGCCGTGGGACTCACTGAGCAGCGATGAACAGCGCATGCACGCACGTCAACAAGAAGTCTTCGCCGGGTTCTTATCCCACGCCGATGAGCAGATCGGCCGCCTCATCGATGGGCTCGAGCAGCGTGGGCTCCTTGACGACACCATCGTCATCTTGTTCTCGGATAACGGAGCGAGCGCCGAAGGCGGCCGCCTGGGAAGCGTCAATGAGCATCGCTTCAGCGCGCGTGAACCCGAAGAGCTCGCCGACAATCTCGAACATACTGACTCTTGGGGTGGCCCGGAGACCTATAACCATTACTCCTGGGGGTGGGCCTGGGCCGGCAATGCCCCTTTCCGTCTTTGGAAACGTTTCACCTGGCTGGGAGGAACTCGCACGCCATTGATTGTTCGCTACCCACGAGCGATAAGCGATCCCGGATCCATCCGAGACCAAGTGATTCACGTTGTCGATCTCGCTCCTACCTTGCTTGATCTTGCCGGAATTGAAGCTCCTGAATCCGTTGATGGCGTGGTGCAACTCGACGTTGACGGCGCGTCATTGCGGCAAGTTTTGGAAGTACCCGATACTCCGACGCCCAGGACCACGCAGTACTTTGAGCTCCTTGGTTCTCGATCGATTATTCACAATGGCTTCAAGGCCACAACGAACCACGTGCCCGAGGGTGTGTTGGATGAAGAAGAGTTCATGGAGGGCAGTCGAAGTTTCGCAGAGGATCGATGGGAGCTCTTTGACCTCAGCAGCGACTTTGCTGAAGTCACGAACATCGCCGACGACCACCCCGATGTGGTCGCTGAACTCGAAGCCGCCTGGTTCGCAGAAGCTAACCGCAACGCTGTCTTGCCGCTCTTCGACACCCTCACATCACGCTTTGCTGCACTCTTGGGGCCGATTTGGCCAGCGGGGCAACGCATTGAACTGCGCGGCGACACTCCCCCAATTCACGATGAAGTCCTCCCTCTCCTCTTCGGTGGATTCTCGATGACCGTAACTCTTGATTCGTATTCGCCCAATGGAACCTTGTTCTCATTTGGCGATCACCTCGGTGGTTTTGCGCTCTACCTCATCGATGGGCGCGCTCACTTCACCTTGGCCGCCCCGTCCCGCACCACCAACCTTGTCGCTCCCCAGATCCTCAGTGACTCAACGACAACGATCTCGGTTGCCTACGACCCCTCGCTTGAAGGCCGTATTGCCTTGTTCGGCGACGATGAACTGCTCGACCATGCCATCCATCCCGGCATGGTCCCGGCAGCCTTTCAACACGGCGGCACGCACCTGCGGGTGGGCTTCGATACTGAATTGACGGTCTCGCCGCTTTATCAAGCACCTCATCGCTACGACGGCAGTATTAAAACCGTGGTCATTGACGCCAGTCCTGAAGTGACCGCTTCGATGGGCGAGTTGATTCGTAACGCCCTCCACGCCGACTGAGACCTCCAGGCCATCGCTAGCATGGTGGCCTATGGCTGAGTTCTTCGATTTGACTGTTGCCCGGGCTCTCGGCGAGCAACGCACCAAAGCCACCGTCGAGACGGTACACCGACGCCTCCAACTGGGGCTGCGTCAATCGATCGGCATTCAAAAAGATCCCCCTCCAGCTTGCATGGATGCGAGCCTGGCCTACATCGATCCTTCGTCGGTGGTTCGCTCTATTCACGGCGATCTGGCATCAATGTTGATTGGTGGACTGGCATCGCTGTTGCTCCAGACGCTCCATCCCCTGGCTATGGCGGGCGTGGCCCAACACTCCCGCTACGAAGAAGAGCCTCTGGGTCGACTCGAGCGGACTGCCCTCTTTGTTGGCGTGACGACCTATGGTTCGACCGACGAGGCGAATCGGGCCATCAAGCAAATCCGCAGCATCCATAACCGAGTCGTCGGGCAAGCCAGCGATGGTCGCCCTTACAGCGCGAATGACCCTGAACTGTTGACCTGGGTTCATTCCTCTGAGGTTCTTTGTTTCTTGGAAGCCTCAATGCTCTACGGACCACGTCCGCTTTCTCGAGCCGACCAGGATGCGTATCTGCGAGACATGGCCAAGGTCGCTTACGACCTGGGCGCAACGCAGGTGCCAGAGAGTCGAGCGGAACTCGATAATTATTTTGAAAAAACTCGCCCCGAACTGTCCCTTACGTCCGAAGCGAAAACGGCAAGAAATTTTGTCGTCCGCGGCGTGAGTCGCAAACCCTACGAACGAGCAAGCTACGCAACCTTGATCGCTGCCGCTCAAGGGGTACTCCCCTCATGGGCCCAGCGCCAACTTGGCTTTGTCAGCCTGCCGGTCGCTGATCGATTCGCTGTTCGGCCCGCTGCCCTGGCGCTCTGTTACGCCATGCGCTGGATCACGGCTCCGATGGACTACGTCGTCAGTGTTAATCCGCCGTCAACCGTAATCACCTGACCGGTGATGTAGGAGTTCTCAGTGAGGGCCAGTGTCATCTGTGCCACATCTTCTGGCGTCGCTGAGCGCTTCATCGGTGCGGCACTTTGAACAAATTGTCGAACCACGCCCCAATCTTGCGTCCAGGGAGTGTCCACCAAACCAGGGGCGACCGCATTGACACGGATTTCTGGTCCGAGGACCTTTGCGAGCAGCACCGTCATGTGATTCAGCGCCGCTTTTGAAGCAGCGTAAGGAATAGAACTTCCCGTTGGCCGCAGTCCCGCAATTGACGTGATGTTCACAACCGAGCCCTGCTGCTGGCGCAGCGCATCTGCGGCCGCCACGGTGAGCGCCCAGGTGCCAAACACATTGACGTCGAAGATGTCTCGCCAGACCTCCAACGATGCATTTTCAAGATCTTGATGAGCGATTACTTTCGTGCGTCCCGCATTGTTGACGAGCACATCTAAGCGCCCAAAGTGCTCAAGGGTCTCGGCGATGAGCATTGTCGAGGCCGCCTCATCAGCAATGTCGGCTTGAAAATATATTCCATCGTGCAAGGACGTTGCGATGGCCTGTCCCGCCTCAACAGAGTGCGCTGAATTCACGACCACCCGAGCACCTTCGGCATCGAATGATCGGGCAATTGCCTCACCGATCCCGCTTGATGAACCGGTCACCAAGACCACCTTGTTTTCGAAGCGACGTGACGATTCTCCAGGCACCTGTTCTCCCTCCATGACTCCTGGCCTCTAGGCTAGACCTATGCGCATCTTGGTAACGAACGACGATGGTATCCACGCTCCCGGAATCAAAGCACTTGTTTTGGCACTGGCCAAGTGGCAAGAGACAAACGCTTCGAGCAATCACGAGATCATCGTCATCGCACCTGACGACAACCACTCGGGGGCAGGAGCTGCGGTCGGCGAAGTCTTTAGCCGCGATGGCGTCAAGATAGAACGTTTCGCTCTCGAAGGGGCCGAACACATCGAGGCCTACGGTCTCGATGCATCTCCCGCACTGTGCACCATCATTGGTTGTCGTGGGGCATTCGGACCTCGTCCAGATTTGATTGTCTCGGGAATCAATGAAGGGGTCAACGTCGGAAACTCGATTCTGCACTCAGGAACAATTGGAGCCGCACTCACAGGTTCACTCATTGGGATTTCTGGATTAGCCGTTTCTCTCCAAACAAGGCCAGGTGCAACCTTTGACGTTGCGGCAACCCTGGCGGCTGGTCTCATTGACGAACTCACACTCGCTGGAGCTGGGACGGTATTGAGTCTTAATGTGCCGGGCTGTTCTCTCGCCGAACTCAAGGGCATTCGCTACGGACGCGTTGCTCGAGCTGGGATCATCAAAGAACATCACGAGGGAACAGCAAATCCCCATGCGGACATGATTCCAGGCCAACAGCGAAAAATCGAGCTAAAACTGGGCGCTGCCGTACCTTCCCTGGGTGACGTGACGGGCGAAGTTGACTCGATTGACGATGGCGCCTTGATCGCAGGTGGCTACGCAACGCTCACCGCACTGCGAACGGTGGGTGAAGACATTACCCAAGAGAGCGCAGAAGTCGTCGAGCGCGCCTTGGCCTCTCTGCAACACCACGTCACTCGTTAACCAGACGACAGCACGCAGCGAAGAACGGCGATACGATTCCCCTATGGACTATCGCAACTTAGGTAAATCAGGCATGAAAGTTTCCGTTTTAAGCTACGGAAACTGGATCACCCACGGCGGCCAGATCGAACAGGACGCTGCCAACGCATGTGTCAAGGCTTCGCTTGATGCTGGCATCACCACATTTGACACGGCAGATGCCTACGCCATCGGTGGTGCCGAGACTGTTCTTGGCAAGGCTCTCAAGGGTATCCGACGAGACAGTATCGAGATCTTCACCAAGGTGTACTGGCCGACCGGTCCGAACCCCAACAACCGAGGTCTTTCGCGCAAACACATCATTGAATCAGTCAACGCATCACTTGAACGACTGGGTACCGATCACGTCGACCTGATTCAAGCCCACCGCTACGATTATGAAACCCCGATCGAAGAAACCCTGCGTGCCTTTGATGACCTTGTTCGTCAAGGCAAGACGCACTATGTCGGTGTCTCGGAGTGGACGGCCGGTCAGATCACTGATGCGCTGAGGGTCGCCCAAGAGATGGGTCTTGATCAAATCATCTCAAACCAGCCCCAGTACTCAATGCTCTGGCGGGTCATTGAACCCGAAGTTGTTCCAGTCTGTGAGGCCAATGGAATCGGCCAAATTGTCTGGTCGCCCTTGGCGCAGGGTGTCCTGAGCGGAAAGTATCTTCCAGGCGCTCCCGTCCCCGAAGGGTCACGCGCCACCTCAGAAGGTGGCAAAGATTTCATCGGATGGCTCTTGCGTGACGAAGTCTTGAATCCTGTTCAAGAATTTGCTCGTCTCTGCCAAGACGCTGGGTACGCTCCAGCCTCCGTTGCGTTGGCGTGGGTGCTGCGCAACCCCAATGTCTCATCGGCCATCGTGGGCGCCACGAGGCCCGAGCAAATTGTCGAGAACGTGAAAGCCGTCGATTTGGTCCTTGAAGATGACTTTGTCGCTGCGATCGAAGCAGCTCTTGCCTCGGCCTCAACCAATGATCCTGGCATGACCAGTAGTCCTGCGAAACGACCTTAACGAATCAAGGATTAAAGCGATTCGTCATTGAGATCAACAGTTGCGTCGAATACGTACGCTGCTCCTCGAAGATTCGCTGGTAGCCAGTTTCGGCGATCTTCCATTCGCCCTGGACTTTGCGATAACGATCTTCATAGATTGCCGTTCCGCCGATCTCAAGGTCCGCTTCAGCGATTAACACCCGATCTTCCAGATACCACAGTCCTGTTGCATTCTCACTGTCTTCAACCACTATCTCAGGGTGGTGGCCGTTGTGCTCAGAGATGATGCTCGGACCACCAAGTGACGCAGTGAGGAACTCGATGATGGCGTCCTTCCCAGAAAATGAGAGTTTCCCTCCGTCATAACGCGCTTCGCAGTCATCAGTGAGTTGCTCACCAAGTTGGTCCATCTCTTTAAGGTCTAAATGGCGAAAGTAGCGATACTTCAACTGGCAAATTTCAGCGATGTCCTGGTCACTCATGATGATCCCCTCTCTTTGGTGTCCCGAGTGTAGCGAGGAAGTTCACGGAACGCGAGAGGGTAGGATGGGGGCCAATAACCCGGCCACTTTTGGCTTATTTCTAGGGAGCACTGTTATGAAGAACCTTGGCCACTGGATTGCTGGATCCGTTGTTGAGTCGAGCACCGACCGATGGGGTGACATCTACGACCCGGCGACTGGCAGCGTTCAAGCTCGGGCTCCTTTTGCCACGCTTGGGGAGATTGAAAACGTCATCATGAGCGCACGAGATGCAGTGCGTCAATGGGGGTCCTCATCGCTCTCCAAACGAACTGAAGTGATGTTTGAGTTCCGCCACCTGGTCAATGCCAATCGTGATGAACTGGCGTCCATCATCACCGCCGAGCACGGAAAAGTTCACAGTGATGCCCTGGGCGAGATTTCTCGAGGGCTCGAAAATATTGAATACGCCTGCGGCGTCGCATCACACCTTAAAGGCGGCTTCTCGTCCCAGGTCTCCTCCGGCGTCGATGTGCACTCACTGCGTCAGCCAGTCGGTGTGGTCGCCGCCATCACCCCATTCAACTTTCCCGTCATGGTTCCGTTGTGGATGACAGCGAATGCCCTGGCCTGTGGCAACACAATGGTGCTCAAGCCTTCAGAGAAAGATCCTTCTGCCTCGCTCTACTTGGCTCAACTTCTCAAACAGGCCGGACTGCCCGATGGCGTCTTCAACGTGCTCCACGGAGACGGCGACGTCGTCGGAACCCTCCTTGAGCACCCCGGCATTGATGCAGTCAGTTTCGTAGGCTCAACCCCAATCGCCCGCTCGATCTATACCCGAGCCACGGCTTCAGGAAAGCGTGCGCAGGCCCTCGGAGGAGCGAAGAACCACATGGTGGTGCTTCCCGACGCCGATATCGACGTCGCTGCCGACGGCGCCGTCTCTGCGGCCTACGGCTCCGCAGGTGAACGCTGCATGGCCGTCTCGGTCGTCGTGGCCGTGGGCGATGCCGCTGAACCAATCATTGATGCAATTGCCAAGCGCCTCAAGGTTCTCAAAATTGGTCCAGGAACAGATCCTGAAAGCGAGATGGGGCCACTGATCACCCGTGAACACCGCGACAAAGTTGCAAGTTACGTGGCCAATGCTGCAGGCGAAGGGGCGACCGTCGTCGTTGACGGCCGTGAGGTCATCTTCGACGGCGATGCCGCCAATGGATTCTTTCTTGGTGCTTCCCTCTTGGATCACGTGACACCATCCATGAAGGTCTACACCGATGAAATCTTTGGGCCGGTGCTTGGAGTGGTGCGTGTCGATACATACCAAGAAGCAATCGATCTGATCAATGCCAATCAATACGGAAATGGCGTAGCGATCTTTACGCGTGACGGTGGGGCTGCTCGTCAATTCACCCTCGACGTTACCGTTGGCATGGTGGGGGTCAACGTGCCGATTCCCGTTCCCATTGCCAGCTACAGCTTTGGTGGTTGGAAGGACTCCCTCTTCGGTGACACCCATATGTACGGACCCGCTGGTATCGAATTCTTTACCCGTTCCAAGGTCGTCACCTCCCGTTGGCCCGACCCGGCGACCTCCGTGGTGGACCTCGGATTTCCAAAGACCCGATAACCGCTTGAACGCAGATCAAGGACAGCATCATTCATGAACGCACAAAAGAATCGAGTCCAACGCATAGGCGTCTATGGCATCTGCGTCAAGAATCAAGAGCTGCTCTTAGTCAGGGCCTCGAGCCTCACCGAGGTAGCTGGGCGATGGTTCCTCCCGGGAGGAGGAGTTGACTACGGCGAAGAACCCATCAATGCTCTGCGCCGAGAAGTAAAAGAAGAAACTGGTCTCAATGCCACCATTGGTGATCTTCTCGGGATCGTGACCGATGAACGAACCCGTTCAAATGGCGTTCACTGCCACACGGTGCGCATTATCTACGCCGTCACCGACGCCACTGGTGAGCTAGCCGACGAAACGGCAGGAAGTTCGGATCAAGCGCGCTGGATACCTCTTGATGAAGCCGCCCAACTCCCTATTGCTCAGTATGCGAAAGAAGCGCTGAAGCTCAAGGAAATAATTCTTTAAGCCGTGAAATACATCGAGCGAAGTTCTCGCTTGAGAATCTTTCCCGACGGATTCCGAGGCAGGCGGTCCTCACTGAACGCCACGAGGCTCGGAATCTTGAAATTCGCTAAATGTTGCGTCAGCGCCTCACGGAGTTGATCTCCTGTCAGCGTCATGCCCTCTTTTAAGCAGATCACGCAGGCTACTTCTTCACCTAATCGCTCGTGAGGAACACCGAAGACCGCTGCTTCATAGATTTCAGGAAGTTCATAGATCGCGCTCTCGACCTCTGCGGAGTAAACGTTGTCACCCGCTCGCAAGACCATGTCTTTCGCTCGATCTTCGATGTAAAGGAACCCCTCTTCATCGATACGGCCGATGTCACCCGATCGAAGCCACCCATCGACAATCGACTCCGCCGTGGCCTCTGGCTTGCGCCAGTAGCTGCTGATCAAGGTCGGTGACTTCATCCAAATCTCACCCGTTATACCAACGGGCAGCGCCACGAGATTTTCGTCGCGAATTTCGAACTGCATGATGGCGGTTGATGCCCGCCCGGTCGACGATGGGTGGGTTGCGTAGTCATCACCCGTATTGCCGGGCCCGTAAGCGTTGGTCTCCGTCATGCCGTAGCCAATATTGGGACGAGCTCGAGAAAAACTCTTGTCAACTCGCTCGACGAGCTTCTCCGGAGCCGGCGCGCCCCCGCCGCCGACGCTCGAAAGCGAGGAGGTATCGTACTCACCGAACGATGGGCACTCTAAAAGGTCCCAACTTTGTGTGGGAACACCAACGAACGTTGTCACGCGTTCACGTTCAATCAATTTGAGCGCTGATTCGGGGTCCCATCGGTACATCATCACCAGTTTCAGTTTCATGCCGAATGCCGAAAGCATCACTGGTACGCAGCCCGTGACATGGAAAAGGGGGACAATTAAAATAAAGCACGGTGCGAAACCGCCTCCGCCGAGCATGTCTTCGTCTTTCCTCGCGTTTTGGATAGTGACGTTGGTCCAGAATCCAAAAAGCGCCTGGACGATAGCCCGATGACTCGAGGCTGCACCTTTTGGATACCCGGTCGTCCCTGAGGTGTACAAAATCGTGGCTAAATCTTCGGGCTCAACGTCGACCGCTGGCATAAGCGTGCCAAGCGTGACCACGTCTTCGTAGCGATGAACGTTGCCAATCATGGGCTGAAGCTCGTCAGAGCGAACAATAATCAGCGGGACCCCTCGAGAGGAGGCGGGCGTACGTGTACGTTCAAGTCGTTCCGCGTCAACCAAGAGCACCGACAGATCAGCATCGCCCACGGCGTAATCCATCTCCTCTTCCGTCCACCATGCATTGAGTGAAACTGAGATCGCTCCGATCGAGACCGCTGCGGCGAAGGCAATAATCCATTCGGGGAGATTTCTCATCGCAATACCGATGCGGTCACCTTTCTGAATACCAAATTCCGTGACGAAGGCAGCAGCGAGTGCGTCGACGTGTTCCATGGTTTGGCCGAATGACCAACGCTCATCCTCATAGACAATGAAGGTTTCTTCACTGCCTCGAGCAGCGGCAAAAAATTCAGCAAGATTTTTAGGGGCGTTCTTAAAGACTCGCTGGGATACTCCATCAATCTCTACGTCGATGACCTCGAACATCTGACCCGGCGCCGTTGTCTCAGCGAGGGCCTCGTCAAAACTCTTTGCCATATCGCTCATCCCCCCTTTTTGTCACGCTTCTCGAGCGTTTCCAACCTTGAACTGGAATCCTAGAGGGTTCGCCACCTCGGAACGAGCGAAAACTTGCTAAGAATATGGGCATGCCTATTACCGTCACACCTCTTGAGAATCTTGACAGTTTCACCAATGATGTTCGTCTTCGCACGGCGGACATTGTCAATAGCGAGATTCTCCCTCGCGAAGGTGAACTCTTCCCCCAACGCAAGGGGNCGGCCCTCAGTGATGAAGATAAGGCCCAAGCCCGAGTAGCTCGTGAGGAGGTCAAAGAAAAAGTCCGGGCCGCNGGCCTGTGGGCCCCACACCTTCCAAAGGAGTATGGCGGGATGGGACTGGAATTTCTCCCCCACGCCTACATGAACGAGATCTTGGCCTACGCCATGGGAGCTGCGTCCATGTTCGGCGTTGTCGCACCAAATAGTGGCAACCAGAAAATCCTCGTCAAGTACGGTACCGAAGAACAGAAACAGAAGTGGCTTGTCCCCTTAATCGAGGGAACTATGGAATCGGGCTTTTCGATGACCGAACCCGACACCGCGGGATCAGACCCACGCTCACTGCGCACCACCGCCCGCAAAGACGGCGATCACTGGGTCATCGATGGCCACAAGTGGTTTACGTCCAATGGTTTTGACGCAGACTTCTTTATCGTCATGTGTCGCGCCGAAGACCCAAGCGGCGAGGAGGGCCGCTCAGGATCAATGGTGCAGATCATCGTGCCGACCGACACGCCCGGTGTTGAGATCGTCCGAGGTGTTGGCATCTGGGGTCACCATACGTCTGACCACTGTGAAGTCAAGTACAACAGCGTGCGTGTACCAATTGAAAACGCTTTAGGGCGGGTCGGCCAAGGCCACGAGGCAGCGCAAGAGCGCCTAGGTGCTGGACGGATTTATCACTGCATGAACTCCGTTGGGCAAATGTGGCGAGCTTTTGACTTGATGGTCGAGCGGGCCATGACACGTGAAGTTCACGGTGGATTATTGCGCGACAAGCAATTCATCCAAGGATTTATTGCCGAAAGTTATATTGATCTTCAAACCTCACGTATGATGACCATTCACGCCGCTGAAAAGGTCGACCGAGGCGATCCAGAAGCACGGACAGACATTTCGGCCTTGAAAATCTACGTTCCCGCCGCCTACACGCGAGTTGTCGACCGGGCTATTCAGGTGTGGGGTGCTGCGGGGGTCTCGAACGACTTGCCGCTCTCGGCGATGTACTTAGGGGCTCGCACCCTCCGGTTGGCTGACGGACCGGACGAAGTCCATAAGATCCTCATTGCCAAGAACGTGCTCCGTAAGTACGAAAAAGGCGAGTCTTGGGACTTCTCTCGCTAAGGAATTCGTGAGACTCGCCGTTCACGTGAGAGCCAACGCCAGAACACCCCAGGTCGGAGGCTCCTTTGGAGGCTCGCTCATCGTTAAAGTGGCCGCACCCGCCGTCGATGGAGAAGCCAATAAGGCGGTGATCGATGCCCTCGCCGACGCGTTCTTGGTCGCCAAAGGAACGGTCCGTATTCTTCAAGGGAGGCGAAGCCCTCGGAAACTCATTGAGATTACCGGTGATGAAGTTTTTCTCGCCAACCGCTTCAGTATTCTTTCGGCATAACGAAGGCAAACCCTTCCATTGCTTTTGGGGGCCGAAGTGCTACGCTCTGATTGTAAGGAAAATTCAGTCCCCTAAGAAAGGCATCAAATGCTTGCATCATCATTTCCACTTCTCAGCGCCATCTGGTTCGTCCTGTGCGTTTTCCTCTTTTTCGTCTATTGGTTCATTTGGATCACAGTACTAATTGATATTTTCTCAAACCATGAGATGAATGGCTTCAAAAAGGTTCTCTGGATCCTCTTTTCGTTCACCTTTATCGGTTTGTTTATTTACCTCGTCGTCCATGGTGGCGAAATGCAAGAGCGACGTATTGGCATGATGAAACAACGCCAGCAGGCTTTTGATCAGGCCGTTCAGAACGCCGGAGGCAGCAACACCGCCGACCAGCTTCACAAGCTTTCTGAACTGAAGGACAAGGGCGTCTTAACGGATGCTGAGTTCCAAGCCCAGAAAGCAAAACTTCTGAACGCTTAGTCATCTAAAGACTTATCGAAAAAGCCCGGCTTTCTGCGAGTCGGGCTTTTTCGCGCCCTCCTACAGGGATGTGAGAGACTTACTTTTTCGCCAACGAACGACTGAACCACCACCCCCATGATCACCGGAACGCAACTCACTATCGAAATCGGCACGCGCTCGTTGATAAAAGGCGCTGATTTTCTCGTCGCCACAGGTGAAAAGGTGGGCATTGTCGGAAGAAACGGAACCGGCAAGTCCACCCTCATCTCCGTCTTGGTCGACCAACCTGAGCCCGAGGTCCGCCACACCGGCGGGATCAAAATTGTTGGCGAACTGGGCTTCTTGCCGCAGGTCCCCGTCGTTGGCGGACTCGGAAAAGACCCCAACGGCTTCTCGCATGTCTTGAATGCCCGTGGCCTCGATGTCTTAGACGAAGAGCTCAACACCGTTCGCAAGTCAATGGCAGAAGATCCGAGCTCAGAAAATATTGACCGCTTTAGTCATCTCGAAGAGCAATACCGTGAGCGCGGTGGCTATGAAGCAGAGGCCACGATGGCCCGTCTCGCTGACGGCCTGGGGCTTCGCCAAGAACTCCTTTTGGAAGACATCGACAACCTTTCCGGCGGACAACGCCGCCGAGTTGATCTCATTCGCCTCCTCTTTCAGGGCCCCGAGATCATGATCTTGGACGAACCAACAAATCACCTCGACGCATCGGCCAAACGGTGGCTGATGGATGAACTCTCAACGTTCCAAGGCACCATGCTCGTCATCAGCCACGACCTTGATTTGTTAGACAACGCAATCGATAAGGTTCTGCACCTGGCGAACAGTACCTTGACCGAATACAAAGGTAATTACACCACCTTCACGACCCGCTTAGAAGAACACCAGGTACAAAGCGAGAAATCAGCGGCTCAAGAAGAGAAGGAGATCAAACGCCTCTCATCTCTGGCGAACTCCATGCGTGGCCAGACTGAGAAACGTGCCAAAACGGCGAAAGCCATTGACCGCCGAGTCGATCGAATACAGCAGAACCGTACACAGGTCGCTCGGCGAGATCGAAAGGTGCGATTACGCCTCCCGACCCCAGAACGCTCGGGTGATACGCCACTTGCCGTTGAGGGTTTGAGCGTTGTTTATGGAGCAAACAAGGTCCTCAATAAGGTCCGTATCTCTGCGGGTCGTGGTGACCGTATTGCGGTCGTCGGCCGAAATGGTGCAGGGAAATCAAGCTTGCTGCGCTGCTTAGCTGGAGTGCAAGAGCCGACCACGGGTTCGGTCTCGTTGGGACCGAATGTACATCTTGGCTACTTTGCTCAAGAGCACGAGCAGATTGATCTTGATGCAAGTGCCCTCGACAACGTCTACGACTTCGTCCTCACCCAGGAAGCCGAGCGACGAGCTCTGCTCGGATCATTCGGTCTTTCCGGGCCGGCCATGGAGCAGCCCGCGGGTTCACTCTCGGGTGGAGAACGAGCAAAACTGGGCCTCGCCATGTTGGCTGCTGGCGGATCGAACCTCTTGATTCTTGATGAGCCCACCAACAACTTGGACCCTGCCTCGGTTGAGGCTGTAGGACTGATGTTCAGTGTGTGGGAAGGCACCATTGTGGTCGTCAGCCACGAACCCGCATTCGTTGAAGCCATGAATCCCACGCACTGCTTGCGTCTACCAGATGAGCGCTACGACTTCTGGCGCGATGAAGATCTTGACATCGTGGAGATGCGCTAGCCGCCGTTACGCACCGACCCTTTCCGGTTGAATATCGCTGCGCGTGACCGTCAAGTAGGCCACCAGTCCCGCCACAAGACCAAGAAGTACAAGTGAGGTAATCACCGTTCCTACCCCGATCCCACCTACATTTTTTGGTTTACAGAAGTAATCGGCGAACGAGGCTCCGAGGGGGCGGGTAAGGATGTAGGCAAGCCAAAAGGCAAGGATGCTATTCATTCTGAGGTAGCGCCAGCCAATGAGCGGGATGAAGAGCAGGCTGCCAAAAAGAAGAATCGACGTCAGGTATCCAAAGTTGAGAGAAAACGCCGTGAAGTCGCCAAGGGCCGTCCCGAGGGCAAAGGTCGCAAAAATGGTCGCCCAATAAAAGAATTCTCTTCGCCGAGTCACGATGCTGTGGATCGATAATGTGTGCTCGGTCCTTGACCAAAGGAAAAAGACTCCCAAGAGTGTGACGATCCAGATAAAGGTGGTTCCCCCATAGGGAATCCCGAAAACTAGATGCATGGTGTCAGAGACTCCCGTGCCGGTCGTGGCGATCGCAAGAGCGAGAAACCAGTACGCCGGGGCAACATAGCGCCTCGTCTTGAACTGCCACAGAACGCCTACCAGGACCACAATGATTTCGACTGCTGCCCCGATTGCCTTGCTGTGTGTTGCGAAGTAGTCCGAGGAGGCCTCTCCTGCGGCGGTAGTCAGAAGTTTCACCACCCAGAAAAGCAGCGCAATCTCGGGAACTTTGGCCGCCAAGGGTTCTGGAAACCAACGATCTAATGCATGCGTTCCTACCAAAGCTCCTCCTTGAGCCAGCGAAACACCCACGTTACCGTGAACGCACCGCTCCTAGGGATGCCTGGAGCCTTCGTCAACTACATTCTTTCTTATGTCGCTCAAGGGAGATCAACCCTCTCGGGAACTTCCTTCGCTCGGCCAATGGCTTTCCCATCCGATCCCGAACTTCCTCCTCTGGCGCAGCCAGCAGGTTCCTCCGTCGTTCTCCGCCGAGCAGCCCTGGCGCTGGTTCCTCCCGTTTCTCGTGGTCGCACCCATGCTGGCTATTGCTGGGGTCGTCCATAAAACCAGCATGATCTTTCCCGAAGGAGCTGCGCTCTCGTTTGGAGTTTTTGTGCTCTGCATCCCGGGGTGGACTGTTTCACGCTGGCGACTCATCGTGGTGCTACCCATCGCTGCCCTGATGGGTATGGGGCTCTCAGTTCTGAATCTTCCCTTGTCGTTGGCCATGATTCTCGGGATCACCGGAGTCTTAATTCTCCTCCACGTCCTCGGGTCTCTTTTGGCGCCGAGTCTTTCAGCTGCATTGATTCCGATCCTGTTTCACATTCATTCCTGGTTCTACCCCTCCACAGTCCTCGGGGTCTCGATTGCCGTCACGGTGATCGGCGTCCTGGTCAGCCGATCAGCGCCTAAGGCCCCAAGGCCAGTGATTCTCAACGAGAGATTTGCGCTGACCTTCAAGTTTTTCATTATCGCGGTTCTCTGGATTTCGGTCGCCACCGTACTGCACTTGCCGGCAGCCACTCTCGCTCCCCCGCTGTTCGTCTCGACCTATGACGTTGCAAAAGGGACGACTTCATTCCCCCTCGAAGTCGGTCGCGCTCTCCTCTTTTTTGCCTTGGGCTTCACGGGTGTGGTCATGTTGTCGCTCATGCATTCCGATGCCTTCGCCGGGCTCCTCACCTTCACGATTGGCTTGTCCTACATGGCAATCGCCCGGCGCTACCACCCGCCGATTCTTTCGGTGGCCCTTTTGGCATTAATCGTCGGGCACGTCGTTGATTGGAAGTTTGGCCTCTGCTTGATGGTGGGCTCACTCAGTCTCTACGCCATCAATGGCGCCGTTGAATTTGTGACCCTGAGAGTCTTCAAGATCTCGTCGTTCTCGTCAACACTCACTGTCAGCGCCGAAGAGTAACCCTTCGCCCCCCCATTCAGAGCGAAGGGTTACGAGCCGTTCAACGAATGATCCATCACGTCGCATCGGCGATGCAGTCTCAGCTGATCAGCTTCCACGGAGCACGCACTGGCCCATCAGGCCGGTACAGCCAACCATCGAGAACTCCCCGGGGCGAATGCCCCGGGGAGTGTCGCGTCCAGCGACGAGTTTCCTGCTGCATACCCACTGTCCATGATCTAGGCGTGAGCAGATACCCTATGGGGTATTGTTGTCTTGAGATCGCCGGGACGGTGGGTCCAGGTTGATCTCGACTCCAAGTTCTGCGAGGAAGACTCGATGACAGGAGCGGCAAGAGAGCCAAGGGAACCTGCACTCCGAGTTGGGCGAGTGGGTTCGTTGCGCAGGTGCGATCGATACCCTGAGGGGTAAGAAGAAAGAAGGATGAACGATGGAGCTACCTGAAGACGTCGTCGAAGACTTGCGCAAGCGCCTCCGTCGTGCCGCTGGTCAGGTCCAAGCCGTAGAACGGATGCTCGAAGAAGGCAGGGAGTGCCGAGACATCGTCACGCAACTGAGCGCTGCGACCAAGGCACTCGAACAGACGGGCTTCCGCTTGATCGCCAGTGGACTGACCTACTGCCTCGAACATCCTGAAGAGGCCGAAGCCTCCGGCTATCCACTCGACGAAGTCCAAAAGATGTTCACCAAGTTGGCGTAATCGAGACCGTGATCGAGGCGAAGTACAGCGACATCGAGACCATGGATCTTCGAAGAAGACGGCCGTTCGCGTGCAGGCACCATGCCAACGGCGCCAAAGCACAAATGGGGGTCTCGAGGTGCCGAGGCCACAGCAGGGGCTTCGCTAACCTGTCATGGTCATGACGAACAGCGTTGAGCCCTCCTCGTCGTCGGGTCATACCATCTGGATGACGGGACTCTCAGGTTCTGGAAAGTCGACGTTGGCCCTTTTGTTGGCTGACGAGGTCAGTGCCGTTGGCTTGGAACCGTTGATCCTCGACGGAGACCAACTTCGCCAGAGCATCTCAGCCGACTTGGGATTTTCCGAAGAGGATCGGCACGAGCAAGCGCGGAGGGTCCTGGAATTGACCCTCGCACATGCGGAGCGAGGAATGATCGTCGTGGTCTCGCTGGTCAGTCCATTCGCGTCGGACCGAGATCGAGCCCGAGCGGCGCATGTGGCACGAGGATTCCGCTTCACCGAGGTCTATCTTTCGACGCCGCTCGACGTTTGCGAACGTCGAGACGTGAAGGGACTCTACGAGCGGGCTCGCCGAGGAGAGCTCGCTGATTTCACGGGGATCACCAGCCCCTACGAACCGCCCCGTTCGCCAGAAGTCGCCCTCGATACCAGCGAACTCGGTGTCGCAGAGTGCGTCCAGGAGATCCTCGACGCCGTTGGGCTCACGACGAACAGGGCATCGAACTGACCATCACCCGTCGGTGATCGTGCCACCCGGAACGAATGCGAGTTCTGCATGATCGAGGTGGTGTTCCTCGGGTGAGGCCTCACGGCTGGAGGGGATGAAGAGGGCGGCCACGAACGCTGCAACGGTGATGACGCCGAGAAAGGCAAAGCCCCGGGTATAGCCCGATTCGGCAGGAAATCCTCCGGGCAAGAGCGTGGCGGTCACGATGCTCGACATCACGGCTGCGCCGATGGCGCCACCGATCGTTCGAATGTTGGCGTTCATGCCGCTCGCAACACCGGTCTGTTCGGCTGGAACGGCTTGGACGATCAGGTTGGACATGGCAGAGAAGGCGAGGCCGAGGCCGATGCCCAAGAGGCCGCTGGCGACGTAGATCTGCCAAGCATGGCTGTGGGCAAAGGCCACCGTGAAGTAGCCCGCGCACGAGATCAGCGAACCGATGATGACGGCCATCTTCGATCCGATCTTGGCGGCGATCCTCCCGGCGAGGAGTCCCAGGATGAACATCGTGATGGTCAAAGGCATCAAGAAGAGGCCCGATTGGGCAATGCCCGCACCAAAGCCATAGCCCGTCGACGCAGGGGTCTGGAGGAACTCAGGCAAGAAGGCCATGACCGAGTACATGCCCACTCCAAAGAGGAACGCCACCAAGTTGTTCGTCCACACGGCGGGGATGCGCATCATGCGCATGTCGATCAGCGGTTCCTTGACGCGAGTCTCGACCCAGATCCATGCAACGATCAGGACTCCAGCGGCAACGAGCAAGCCGACGACGCGTGCCGATCCCCAACCCCAAGTCGGGGCTTCGCTCACGCCGAGGAGCAACGCGACCAACCACGCTGAGAGGAACAGGGCTGCGGTCCAGCTCACCCGACCAGGAGTACGCACTGGCGATTCGGGGATGAAGACGAGGGTCGAGATGGTGGCGGCCACGATCAGGACGAGGGGAAGCCAAAAGAGCCAGTGGAAGCTGAGGTGGTTGATGATGGGACCCGCCACGACGAGGCCCAGGCCCCCTCCAACGGCCGTCATCGCAGCAGTGACGCCAACGCCAGTGGCAACTTTTTCGGGAGGAAACTCGTCTCGGATGATGCCGAAGGAAAGCGGGAGGACGCCTCCGCCGATTCCCTGGATCGCTCGGCCGATGATCAAGATGACGATCGAGTGCGCGAGGCCTGCGACGACAGAGCCCACGCCGAGTGCCACGAGCGTGGCGACCAGGACTCGTTCCTTGCCCACCATGTCGCCGATGCGTCCCATGATCGGAGTGAAGATCGATGCGGAGAGCAAGTAGATGGTGACGACCCAGGTGACGGTGCTCTCTGAGGTGTGCAAGTCATGTTGGATGGTCGGGAGCGCTGGGATGACGAGGGACTGGAGCATCGAATAGGCCGAGGCTCCAAGGAGCAGGACGATGAAGGTCACGCGGTAGTTTGCCCGCGCCACGCTCTTCGCCATCCCTACCTCGCTCTTCTCGTGCTCGTGCGCTCGCAGTCGGGGATCACGAACACAGAAGTGAGTATATGGAACGAAGTTCGAACGACGAGTGTTCCATCGAATGTCCTTGCCGCAAGGACGCGTATCGCATGTGTGCCATAGGGTGGCGCCATGGCGCTGATGTTCCCGCAACTCGAAGCTCGCAACCTCTTGGGGGAAGATGTCAAGCTCCCTGGGGCGTTCGAAGGAGACCCCAGCGTCGTCATGGTGGCGTTCCGTCGTGGCCAACAACGCCAAGTCGATTCGTGGGTCCCGTGGCTCGAAGGACAAGTCGAGCGGTGTCCAAGCATCCGCTTCTACGAAGTTCCTGCCTTGGCACGGGTCTGGGCGCCATTTCGCCCGTCGATCGACGGTGGGATGGCGACGGCCATCAAAGATCCGGTCGTACTCGCTCGGACCCTGACGATCTATGGCAACCTCTCGCACGTGACGGGGCCATTGGAGATCCGTCGTCGATCGACGATCTCGCTCTTCCTCGTCGAGCCAGGAGGGTCGATCTCCTGGCGGGGCGAAGGGGCGTTCGATGAATCGACTGCCAAAGACCTTTCAGCGCTGCTTGAGGGAAGGTAGTCGAACATTCTTATGGAATTCTTGAACAATCCTGCAGCGGACCATACGTGGGCCTCCTAAATTCTTCGCATGACCACTACCCAGAGCTTCGAGCCCCTCGTTCCCCCTGAATCGACCGGCTCGGTGCCGAGTCCAGAATCAGTTCCTCGACAGCGCATCACCTGGCCCGAAGTTGCCGTTGCGGTGGTTGCGTTCATCGGGATGTGCGTGGCCGTCTTGACCAAGACCGCACACTTCCTCGAACCCGACGACTATGCCTACCGCGCCTCGATCGTGGCGCTGTCGCACGGCGAGATCCTCTTGACCAACGCGCAGCATGCGGCGCTGCTCAAGGAACTTAGCCATACCTCGCAGCCGGGGATCGCTCAGTGGGACCACCTCGCCAACGGCGACTGGATCAGCGAGAAGAATCCGGGCTACCCCTTCCTCGCCGTGTTTTTCCAGGTGTTGGGCGTGTTGCGCATCACGCCGCTCTTCTTCGGTGGGGTGGCATGCGTCGGACTCTTCGCTGGGGCTCGACGGTGGCTCGGCAAGTGGGCGGGAACCTATTCCGTCATCTTGTTCTGCTTCTCGGGAGCAGCGCTTGCATTTGCCTGGCGAGCCACGATGCCGACGTTCACCGACGCGTCCCTCATCGCCGCCGGGGCCGGTGCGCTGATCTGGGCCATGGTGGTGAGTGACTCGTCGGTCGCCAAGCGCACGGTCGTCGGGGTCTTGGCGTTCCTCGCCTTCGACCTCGCGGTATTCGTTCGCTATACGAACATCGTGATGCTCTTGGTTGCACTGGCCGCACTCGTCGTCGGGTTCAAGGCATCGGGACTTCCCAAGCGCTTCCTCCTGTGGTGCCTCGGCTCAGTTGCCGCCTTTGCCATTGCCATCGCCATCTTCAACAAAGCCATCTACGGAGGCTTTACGAAGACCGGGTACTCGGCCGGCGAGATCACGTTCGGCTCAGGGGCGATCATCCCGAACCTCGAGCACATGCCGTATCACTTGGTGCGGAGCATCCCCATGATGGTCCTCGGCATCATCGCCATTGGGTGGATCGCACTTCGATTCTTCATGACCGCCGGCGAGCATGCCGATCCAGCGAAGAAGGCGAAGGCTCGCCAAGACGGCCTCATCGGAGGCTTCCTTGCGCTCGGGTGGATCGGGATCTGGGGCCTCTATTCGGCCTACAACTGGACGGCGCAGATGAGCAGCAACACGGGCCAGTCCATCCAAGTCATCCGGTTCTACGTTCCGGCCCTCGGCGCAATTGCCTTGCTCTCGACGTGGTTCTTGATGCAACTTCCGAAGTGGTTGCCGCCGTTCTTCTTGGCAGCGGCCATCGGACTTGGCCTCTGGTCCTATCAGGGACTCGTTGCTGGCGGCGGACCAGGTGGCCCTGGAGGTCCCGGCGGATTTGGCGGTCCGGGCGCACAGGGCCAGCTCGGGGGTCCAGGTGCTCCGAGCCATGGTGGGTTTCCTGGCGGTGGCGCGCCCCCAGCGGGGTTCACGCCCCCTTCAGGTTCGCAACGCCCCCCGAATGGATTCGGACCTCCGTCAGGTGCCTTCCAAGGTGGGCCTCAGAACGGTGGGACGCCGCCATCGGGGGCGAGTCGACCAGCGCTGCCGAACGGGAAGTCCACGACGACCACGACCAAGAAGTAGACGGATGAGCGCGCCTGGACGCGCTGCTCCAGCTCAGCTCAGCTCGAGGTCGTCGGACACGTCATGCCGAAGGACTGGATGACGGAGAGTGGCACCGAAGTCTGCGAGCTGTTGAGCGAACTTCCCGATCCAGTCGTCGGGCATCCGACATTGGCTGTTCCCGCTGCGACCACTGACCACTTCTGGGTCTGGTGGGCATAGCCGTAGTAGGGCTGGAACATGTTGGCCGAGCCGTTTGGCTTGGCCTCGACCTTGAACATCATCCAGCTGTCGTTGGCCGGAGAGACCGTTGCGGTCACCGAAATGTCGCCTGCACTCAGGCCATGGGTCGCAGCTTGGGCCTTGGCGGCCGCGATCACTTGGAGGACGTCAGGGTCTGCGCCGCTCGTCGTCGTCGTTCCCGACGAACTCGAGGAGGAAGAACACGCACCAAGCGCGAGGCCGCCGAGGGCTAGGCCCGCTACGACGAGGATGCGCTTGCCACGCATTGTGAAGAGCTGATGTGGAGTTGTCATCCACCTATCGTGGCAGGGGCGAGACCTGGACTGGTGTCTCGATTCTGAGAGATCCTAAGTTGCGCCTAGCGCATCTCGACGACGTCCATGTCCTCGTCGCGCCAGAAGTCGAATCGTTCTTCGGGCAGACGAAGGCAGTGCGTGGGCTCGAGTGCTTCGACGAAGGCAGGTTCGTGGCTGACGACCACGATGGTGCCTTCCCATGCACTGAACATCGAACCGACCGCTTCGACTGAAGCCGGATCCAAGTTGTTGGTCGGTTCGTCCAAGATCAACAAGTTCGAGCCACCCGCCGAGAGCATGGCGAGTCCAAGCTTGGCTCGCTCGCCACCCGAGAGCGATCCGGCGGGTTGTTCCATCGCTGCGCCAGAGAGGCCAAACGATCCAAGGAGCGCGCGCCGCTCGGCCTCTTGGGTCAAGAGTTCGTCATCGATGTTGTCCAGCGCGTTCTTCTCCAAGTCGATCTGTTCGTGTTCCTGGGCGAAGTAGCCCAAGAAGACGTTGGCGCCAAACGAGATCGTTCCGCTCGTCGGGTCTTGAACCCCGGCCAGGCAACGGAGCAAGCTCGACTTACCGGCCCCGTTCCTCCCGACCACCGCGATCCGATCTCCGCGACCGGCGTAGATGCGGACCTTGTTCAGAACGTGGTTCGAGCCATAGGAAACGCTCAAGCCGTGGACCTCTCGCGTCAATGCTCGCTCGACCATCAGGTCGAAGGCACGCCACATCTGACCCACCGAGTTCATGCAGTGGTAGATGCGACCGGCTCCGAGACGATCTTGGGCTGCTTGGTGGCCCTGGCCAACTTGGCCCAGTGCGTTCTCGAGCGGGACGCGCACGTTGTCGTAGATCACCTCGCAGTGGTCTGACGTGCTGTGGCCCCAGATGCCGATGCCGCGCACGATGTCGACGCCCGGGGTGTCGGTCGGCACGATGATCTGGACCATGCCGCCGGATCGGCCCTCGCTGCCGGAGGGATCTTCAGCGCGGCACATGACGATGAAGAAGTCCGCGTCGACGCCGTTCGACGTGAACCACTTGTGCCCGTTGATGACCCACTCGTCACCCTCTTTGCGCGCCGTCGTGCGAAGGGCGCGCGGATCAGAACCGGCAACTTCGGGTTCTGTCATCGAGAACCCAGACTCCATCGTCCCTTCGATCAAGGGCAGCAGCCACTTCTGCTTCTGTTCTTCGGTGCCGTACTTGACCAAGATCTTCTGGTTGCCGCTATTGGGGGCTACCACGCCGAAGAGCGATGCTGCTCCCATGGCATAGGCCAAGATCTCGTTCATGTAGGCGTGGGGGAGGAAGTCCAATCCCATGCCGCCATATTCGGCGGGAAGGTGCGTTGCCCACTTCCACGACGTCTTCGTAGCGAGCGATCGATCCGATCAGCGGCTCGAGCTCATCAGAGCGAACGACGATCATCGCGATGTCGCGTTCCATGGCAGCGGCACGTACTCGCCCCATTCGCTCTTCGTCAACCACGAGGAGCGACGGCGAAGAGTCTCCGATGGCGTAGTCGAGCTCTTCTTCGGTCCACCACGCATTGAGCGACACGCTGATTGCTCCGATCGAGACCGCGGCGGCAAAGGTGATGATCCACTCGGGCAGGTTGCGCATGGCAATGCCAATCCGATCACCCTTCTTGATGCCGTACGTATGCACCATCGCGTGCGCCAAGGCATCGACGTGTTCCATCGCTTGGCGGAACGTCCAGCGCTCGTCTTCGTAGACCAAGAACTCATCGTCGGAGTCTCGAGTGGCTGCGAACAGCATCCCGAGGTTTGGAGGCGCATTCTTGAAGACGCGATAGGCAACGCCATCGAGCTCCTCTTCGACGACCTCGAAGATCTGGCCCGGCGCCGTCACTTGAGCGACCGCTTCTTCGTAGCCCAGCGCCATGAACTCCGCCCTTCCTCCCGACAGCGCGTTCGAAACTCGCTGCAACCTCATCGAATCCTAGATGATCGAGACGCTATAGTTGCTGGCCATGATGCTCTCAGCAACGTTCGATCACCGAACTTGGCGCAAGCGAATGCTCTACTGGCTCAGCGTGGCGACGCTCCTTTCGCTGGCTGCCATGACCACCCTCTTGTCCGATTCGTCGCGAGCCGCGCTCCCCTCCTTCGTACCGTTGGCCAGTACGCCCGTGGGAAGCGAACCGTTCGGAATCGCCCTCGCCCCCGATGGACATCTCTGGGTCACGAACGAAAACTCGCACGTTGCAGGAAACACAGGGCCGGTCTCAGTCCTTGACCCATCCACGGAACCTGCGTCGGTCGTCGGAACAGTTCCCGTCGGCCCGAATCCGATCGGAATTGCGGTCTCGCCAGATGGTTCACAGGTCTGGGTAGCGAACAACGGTGCTAGCAACGACACCGTCTCGGAGATCTCGGCAACCGCCACGCCGGCCTCAGTGGCTGCGACGGTCACCGTTGGCTCGGATCCACTGTTCTTGGCTATCAGCCCCGATGGATCGACCATCTGGGTCACCAACAAAGGTTCCAACTCTGTCTCCGAGATCGATGCGACGAGCACGCCGCCACGCGTCATCCACACCATTTCGGTCGGCAACGCGCCGACAGGGATCGCGCTCAGTCCGACAGGCCACGAGGTCTTCGTCTCCAACAGCCAAGATGGCACCATCTCCGAGATCGACACGACGAGCATGCCGCCAAGCGTCATCCACACCATTTTGGTTGGCGCCCTCACGGGCCCCACGGCACTGGCGGTGAGCGCAGATGGGAACGACCTGTGGGTAGCAGACAGCGCATCAGATGCCGTCTCGGAGATCGATCTGACCCAGTCGCCACCGGTGGCAACCGACACCGTTGCCGTCGGAACGACGCCAACAGCCCTGAGCATCGACCATGCCAACGGCAACCTCTGGGTGGCCAATACGGCGAGTGGCACACTCTCCGACATCGATGCTGGATCGCCCACGCCGTCAGTGGTCGACACGGTCTCGCTCGGCATTGGTGCCACGCCGACCGGCGTCGTGGTCAATGCCGCTGGGTCGAACTTGTGGGTGACGAACTACGCATCGGGAACCGTCGTGGAAGTTGGCGCGCCCACCCCACCCGGCGCAGCGGCGAACGTCACTGCAACGGCGACGAACAACAACGCCGTCGTCTCCTGGACGCCACCTGCTTGGACGGGTGGACTTGGCCTGAGCTACACGGCGACCGCAGAACCCGGTGGACAGACGTGCACCACGCAAGGAACGACCTGCACGATCATGGGCCTAGCGAGCGGACGATCGACGATTACGGTGACGGCGTCCAACGCGGTGGGAACNTCGGTGCCATCGGCTGCGATCACGGTGGTCATCGCGGGACTCGCCGAGACGGGCGAACCGCTCGCCGCGTGGTTCGGAGTCGCCGTGGTTCTCGTTGGGGCTGGTGCGAGCCTGGCTCGGAGGGGAAGAGCTCGTCGCCATCAGGCGTAGCCGTTCGAGGGAATCCTTGCTAGGAATAGCCCATGCCCATTCACGTTGAACCCATCGCCTCCTTGGACGACTTCACGAACGACGTTGTCCTGAACCCCGGAAATAGGTCCACCTCCTATGAGATAAGCCACTCCATAAGAATGGAGTACTAAGGAGGCAACGACCATGAAGAGGACCAGACACACCCCTGAACAGATTGTTCG
>TBL_comb47_HYPODRAFT_10000959_pt1 | contig 38109 bp, 29 predicted proteins | sample TroBogypolimnion_40_FD_10682 | JGI IMG/M metagenome (IMG submission 10682)
AGTGCGTTCACGGTGCGCGCGACCATTTTTACCGCCAACTGCGCCCCGAGCCAGCCGAGGCCAAGACCGAGCAGACCACCGGCCAGTCCGATGCTCGCGGCCTCGACGAGCCATGCGCCTTGGATCTGTCGCGAGGTGACGCCGAGTGAGCGCAGCACGGCAATTTCTCCCCGGCGGCGAACGACGGCACCGTCGAGTCCTTGAAACACCAAATAAAGTCCAACCAACAGTGCGAGCAGCGAAAGAATGGTCAGATTCAAGCGAAAGGCTTCGGTCATCGTGGCGGCGTTGGCGCGGCGATCTGCAGGCGAACCCACTTGCCAGCGTGGTGCGTTCGGCGGATTGGCGGCTTCCAGAATTTTTTTGATTTGTTGCCATTGCGCTGCGCGCTGCGGACTTTCGGGAAGCACAAATTCGGCGCGATCCAACTGGCCTGGTTTGTCTGTCAAATCCTGCAATGCCGGTAAATCCATGATCAGGAGATTGGCTGGCGCGGCGGGTTGATGCGGATCGGTCGGGATAAGGCCCGCAATGCAGAGCGTCACCGGATGTTCATTGATGACGAGCGGCAACGCCGAACCGATTTTTAGTGTTCCCTGTTTGGCAAGCGCGGCGCTAATAAAAACCGCTCGGGGATTGTGCAACACCGGCGTAAAACCGGTTTCGTTATTTTTCGGATCGCTCGCGGCGGCGGAAGTGAACCAGCCAGAACTATGGTTTTGTTGGCTGGTGAGATTGACTAGCGCCGGCAAATCCAAGCCGAGCAATTGAAACGTGGGACGATTGCCGATGGTTTGTTGGGCGTCATGATTGGGCGTCACGGCGCTGGTTTCGAGTACCGGCACTAAATTCACGGGGCGATTGCCAAATAATTGTCGCAGCTCCGGCAAGACTTTTTCGGACAATGTACCAACGGGGGCGGTGATGAGGCCATCGCTTTGCGCGGTGAGCAGGTCCGTGAAATTCTGAAAGCCGGCCACGGCGGCGCGGTTGGCGAGCCGAATGGAAAAAAAGGCGGCCACGCCGAGGGCGAGAATCAGCAGCAGCAAAAAGGAAGACACGGGCGACAGCCGCCAGTGCCGCCAAGCAATGCGCGTCCAGAGTAGACGCAGCACGGTTGAATTGGTGGCTGCCATTTAATCCTTGTCCCGCTGGCCACCGATTTGTCCATCGCGCAAATGGATTTCGCGATGGCAAATTTGTGCCGCCGCGCCGCTGTGGGTGACGAGTACCAGTGCGGTGCCGGTCTCCTCGGAAAGTTCGCGCAGCAGGTCGAGGATGATCGCGCCGTTGCGCGAATCGAGATTGCCAGTCGGTTCGTCTGCGAGCAGCACGGCTGGTCTGTGGGCCAAAGCTCGGGCGATGGCGACGCGCTGCATTTCTCCGCCCGAAAGTTGATTGGGAAAGGCCGCCGCCCGGTTGCTTACGCCGACGCGTTCTAGGAGGGAACGCACGCGCTCGATGCGTTCAGCGGCTGGAATGCCGTTTAATTGCAGCGGCAGTTCAACATTTTCCGCCGCCGTCAGCGTGGGCAGTAGATGGAAGAATTGAAAAATAGTGCCGATGTCGCGCCGGCGCACTTCGGTCAATCCGTCGGCAGCAAGCGTTTCCAGCGCAATATTTTTGAAGCGGATGCTACCGGAATCTGGTCGGTCCACGCCGCCGAGGCAATTGAGCAACGTGGATTTGCCGCTGCCGGAAGCTCCGGTCAGCGCGAGGCGTTCGCCGTCGCGTATGGCCAGCACACACCGCGCAGCACGGCGCGATCGGCGTAGGAATTCGTGATATTGCTGGCGCTCAGCACCACAGCGGCGGCGTTTTCGTTGGGCATCATCAATTCACCGCCGATGTAACAGAGCCGGCGATAAACACAAACTTCCACCGCAAAAGAATGCTGCTGGAACAGGTTTATGGGGCCGCTCGCACCCACGACCATCCAGTTCATGATTGAATTACCATGAGGCACCTTTCTTCTCGCCGTCCATTACATTTCGAATTGACCACCCGCTCTCAAACTGCGGGTTGCTTTGCTTTCCTGCTTTGGGCTTCGGTAAGGTTCGTCAGCAAGTAGCAAATAAAGTCTTAAGAAAAACAAGGAATGGGTGGTTTGCCTAAATGAGTCAGAACATAATCGTAAGGTTAAAATTAATTTAATTAATAACCGTCCATTTCTTAAATTGATTTGTCGTTTACCGTATCCTTATAGCCCAAGCATTATGAAACCCATCAAATTGTTGAATACTTTCCTTTTTACGGCTTTTGCCGCGCTGGCGATCTGTGGGCTGACCACTTTCTCGCTTCAGGCAGAGCCGCTGGCAACGACCAATGCTGCGCCGGCAAAACTCGATGCAACAGATGTGGCCAAGCCATTGGCCAAGAAACAGCTAACCGGAGCCGAATTATATTCCATTCATTGCAATCGGTGCCATCCCGAACGCTATCCCACGGAACGGACCGCCGCCCAATGGAAAACCATCATGCTGCACATGCAGGTGCGGGCGAGCATCCCGGGCAAACAGGCTCGGTTGATCTTGCAATATCTTCAGGAAAACAGTGGTCGCTAATCAGCTAACGCAAACTTCCACCAAACATCATGAAAAAAACTTTCAAAACCAATCGCTGGCAGATGGCTCCCTTGCTGGCCGGCTGTGTCGGGGGAATTTCCTTGTCGGCAACGGCGCAAGTGAGCACTGCTGACTTTGAGGCTCTCAAAGCGACCGTTTTGCAATTGAGCGAACAGGTGCAAAGCCTCAAGCAGACAAATCAGATTTCGCAGCAAGTTCACGAGCAGGATGTGCGGCAACTCAAAGACTTGCAGTCGAAGCTGGCTGAAACGCAACAAACTGCCGCCGATGCCGAACAGAAAAGCACCGCAGCCGCGCAGGCACAGGCGTCGACATTGCCGCGGATGCCGCTGGATGAGGCGACCGTGAATCATAATTTTCAGATTCTCGGCGACGCGGAGGTGCAATATGCGAATGCGGACCATCAGTACGGTTCGTTCTTGCTGGCCGATTTCGCGCCGATTTTCCTTTATCGCGGTGGCGACAATATTTTATTTGAAGCCGGCTTTGATTTTGGTTTGCAAAACAATGCGCCCAACAGTCCGGGTTACACCACCACCATCAATCTTAGTTTTGCGCAATTGGATTATGTGGTGAATGACTATCTGACGCTTTGCGTGGGTGACCTGCTGTTGCCTTTGGGAACTTACAGCGAGCGCGGTGCGGGTTGGTTGAATAAGATTCCGGACAACCCTTTGGCAGTGGATGCGCTGATTCCTGGCAACGGCATCGGCGCGGAATTGCGCGGTGCGCTCCCGCTGGGTGAAAGTGGCAAGTTGCTGAATTACGCGATTTTTGGTGTGAATGGTCCGGGCTCGGCGGACGGATTGGGTAATGCCAATTCATTGGACTTAGGCGGCAATGTGGGAATTAAATCCAACGGATCCACGGCAAATCTCCATAAAAACCCCTCCGGTGGCGCGCGACTTGCGGTGTTCCTCCCGTTTAAGCCACGTTACGATTTAGAATTTGGCGTGTCGGGTCAAATCGGCGAATGGGATAATTTTGGCACTCATCTTTGGACCGCCGGCGTACTAGATGCTTCCGTACATCTGGGGCCAAACTTTGAAGCCAAGGGCGAATATATTTTAAGCCGTTTTGGCAGCGACGACCTTGGTCTGGTCCGCCAACAAGGTTGGTTTGCTCAGGCTGGCTACAAGTTGGCCGGGCTTAATCTGGAGTTGCCGGGCGTCAACAATCTCGAATTGGTGGGCCGTTACGAATCATTGCATGACGGCCTGGGAAATATCACCGACCGCTCCACTGTCGGCTATGTTTATTACATCACCAGTGCGTTGTTGTTTGAGGGAGATTATGAATTTATCCACAGCAACGATCCGGCGCAGCCTGCCACGCAGTTGATATTGCAAATTTCTTACGGCTTTTAACCCACCCACAAAACAGCCATGCAAACTTTTTCATTGTTGAATCAACGCCGGCTCGTGGTTTTGACTTGGTCATCCCTGCTGGTGGCCGTCGGCGGCTTCACCGTGAGCAATGCCCACGGGCAAAACAGTTCCGCACCCGTTGCCTCCGCAGAATCTGCGGCGACTGTTTCCGCGAAACCAACTCCCACATACCTCGGCGATATTCAACCCATCTTCATGGGCAATTGCTCCCGCTGCCACAATCAACAATCGCGCTTCGTCTATAACTGGCTCGACTATAAAACAGCTTATACTGATCGCTGGGAAATCCGCCGCCGCGTGTGGGATAGTTGGCAGGGTGCCTATTACAAGGAAGCCATGCCGATTGCGAACAGTCCTGAATCACTTGCTCTCTCCGACGGAGAACGCCAGACCATTCGCAGTTGGGTGGACGGCGGAGCGCCGCAAGGCGTTGCGGCTTCCAACGATGGCCCGAAAACCAAAGCCGAGCGGATTCAAGCCGGTCGGCGGTTGTTTGGATCCATTTGTGCCGCTTGCCATCAGCCCACCGGCCAAGGGCAGCCGAATCTATTTCCGCCGCTGGCGGGTTCGGATTATTTGAACGCCGATAAAGGTCGCGCGATCAACATAGTGATATTCGGTCGCCAGGGCGAAGTCGTGGTGAACGGCGTAAAATACAACAACAACATGCCTTCGTTCCCGCAGAATGATCAGGACATCGCCAACGTGCTGACCTTTGTTTACAACTCATTTGGTAACTCAGGTTTGGAAGTAACGCCCGCAGAAGTCAAACTGCAACGATCCCAAACTCCCGCGCCGGTCGCGGTTCCCGCCGCCAAGAGCGCGTTCGAATAATATTTTGGAGCGACCTCAAACCGGCCGGCATAAAGCTGGCCGGTTTTTATTTTGAGCTGCAACGGAGAAGGGTTTATCGCCGGTCAAAATAGCCACTTGAGGTCTGGCTCCTGGTGAGCGGTTAGGGAGTCGTTTGGTCCTGCACCCATTGGATGGCGCGGAGCATGACTTCGGTGGAGCATTTGAGGCCGAGTTTGTCTTTGATGCGGTTGCGGAAGGAATTGATGGTGGGAATGGTGACGTTCATTTCGTCGGCGATGACGCGGACGCCTTTGCCTTGGCCCAACATGCGGAAGACTTCGAGCTCGCGGTCGCTGAGGGCTTCGAGGGGGGAGGCGGGGGGTTCGGTGGTGCCATGCATGAGTTTGCCGACGACGGTGCTGGCGAGTTTTTCGCTGAGGTGCATGCTGCCGCCGAGGACTTTGCGGATGGCGGCTTTCACGGTCTTGCCGGGTTCGCTTTTCATCACGTAGCCCATGGCGCCGGCGCGGAGGGCGCGTTCGGCGTAAAGGGCTTCGTCGTGCATGGAGACGACGAGCACGGGAATTTCCTCGCCGTCTTTCTTGATGGATTTAATGAGGTCCAGACCGCTGGCGCCGCCGAGGGTGATGTCCACAATGACGAGGTCCGGCTGGGTCTCGTAGATGCCGACGAGGGCGGTCTCCACATCGGCGGCGTCGCCGCAGACGTCGATTTCCGGTTCGCGCTCGATGAGCTGGCGGAGGCCTTCGCGGAACATGGCGTGGTCATCCACGAGAAAGACGCGGCTTTTTCTGGCGGCGCCTTTGGCGGCGGCGGGGCGGGCGGGGTGTTCTTTAATCATGGCTTAAGCTTTAAGATGTTTGGCGGCGAGATGGAGTTCGCAGCGGATCTGCGTGCCGCCGGCGGGGCGGGCGCGCAATTCCAGGGTGCCGCCGATGACGCGGGCGCGGTAGCGCATGATGCGCAGGCCCATGCCGGTGACGGGCAGGGCGGGGGCGGGCAGGCCAATGCCATCGTCTTCGACGGTGAGCTGGAGGCGGTCGTCGGCCTGGCGGAGCTGGATGGTGACGTGCGGGGCTTTGCCGTGTTTGCTGGCGTTGAGGACGGCTTCTTGGGCGATGTAATACAGATGGAGGGCCACGCTGTTTTCGAGTTCGGGCAAGGCCGCATCGCATTCGCACCGGCATTCGTTTTTGAAAAAGGCGGCGGTGTTGGCGGCCAGTTCCTTGAGGGCGGAGGGCAGGCCGCTTTCTTCCAATTTCACCGGGAACAGGCCGCGCGCGATGCTGCGGGTCTGGACGTTGGCCTGGCTGATGAGCCGGCCGATGCGCTCGGCTTCGGCGGATTCGGGGCAATTTTTTTCCGCAAGCTGGTCGGCGAGGATGTCGATGAGATAAGTGGTGGCGGCGAGTTGTTGGCAGACGCCGTCGTGGAGGTCGTGACCAATGCGACGCTGCTCGCGGTTGCTGACCTCGAGGATTTCGCGTTCGAGGCGTTTGCGCTCGGTGATGTCGCGGCCGATGCTTTCCACTTCGGACGCTTCGCCGGCATCGTCGATGAGGCGGGTGCTGATTTCCAGTCGGAACCGCTGGCCGGCGGCGTTGAGAAAATCCAGTTCTACTGTGGGCGGATCGGTAGCGGGGACGATTTGGGAGAGCCATTGGCGAGCGATGGCGCGCTGATCGTCGGGCAGGAGTTCAAAGAGATTGTGCGAGAGAATGTCCGCCCGGCGGCGCTGGAGGAGTTGCTCGCCGGTGGTGTTGACGGAGGTGATGCGGCCGCGGAGGTCGTGGGTGAGGACGACATCGTTGGCGTTTTCAAACAGATTGACGTAACGGTCCTTGAGCGTGGCTTCGGTCTGTAACTGGCCGCGAATGGTCTGGGTTTGTTCCGCGACGCGGCGGCGCAGCACAGCAATCCAAGTGAAGGCGCCGATGACGACGAAGATGAGCGCGGCGGTGAGCCATAATAATTTCTGGAGCGTCCACCACGGCGGCCGCTGCAGTACGGTCACGTCGTCGGGGCGGCGCAACAGCAGGCGGAAGGATTTGGCGCGCCAAGTTTCGCCCGCCATCCAATCGCCTGGTTCCACGAGGCAAATGCCGGTGACGGCCACCAGGCTGCCGCTTTCCAATTGGGCAAAGGCGCGGCCATCTTCCGCCTGTTGGTACGCGTGGAAGATGAAGCCGCCGGCGTCGAGCGCGAGCGATTGTTCACGACCGTCCTGCGCGTGGTTGAGCAATTTGGCTTCAATGCGGATGAGGCGGCAGTCGTAATCACCTTTCAACGCTTCGTCGCGGTTGATACGCGCCGGACTGGGCGCGGCACCGGCACCGGTCTTGCGATAAATGGCGTCCTGCAGCGCGGGTGAATATTGGCCGGGCGTGGCAAAACCGAGCAGTTCCACGCGGTCGCCGAGTTGCAGTGGTTCCGTGGCTTTGGTTTGTACGAAGAGACCGTAATTTTCATCCTGAATGTACAACGCGGCGCCGGGTTGAAAAAAGGTGACGGTGCCGCTGACCTTGACGCGGTGGCCGAAAGTGCCCTGCGGGGTGAATTGAAACAGGCTGCTGATAGTTTGCGTGGGCACGGCAAAGGGTTCCGCCGTGGCGGGCACGGTGACCGTCAAATCCTCCGCGCGCGGCACCATGAGGCGGATGGCAAATAACTGGCGCTGACGATTGAATTGCGAGGAGCAGACGCCGCGCAGCCGCACGGTACTGTCCACCAATTTTTGCGCCTGATCCGCCTGAAGATCGCTCGCATACACGGTCAGCCGCCCGCCGCCGGTGGCGAGTTCCATAAGATAATGTTTGAGATTTTCGTCGCGATAGACAGATCGGACGATGCCGGCGATTTCGACGAACTGACTGTCTTCCTTGCCGCTGGCAAGCTGCTCAAATGTCACCGGCTGTGCGGCTGGCAGCGCGGCGGTGCCGAGGATGCGGACGCTTTCCGGTAGCACGATGGGCGCGTATTCGCCGGGGCTGGTGAAACCAACTATTTCCACCACCTGCCCGGGCAGCAGCGGCGGCATATTGGTTTCGTGCAGATAAATCCCGGCGGTGTCGTCCTGAATAAACCGCGAGAAAAAGTCGGCGTTGTAAAACGTCACCACGCCGCGCAGCTTCACAGGATAATGCCGGGCGGCTTCTGCCACGGTGAGATTGCGCACCGCCGCCGCCGTGGTCAGCGGGCGTAATGCGGTTTCCTGCGCCGCCGCCGCGTACGCCGCCAGCAAACCTATGGCTGGCAGGAATCTGACCCACAGCAACTTGGGAAAAGCAATACGCATCGCGAATGGTCATGATGGGTTTAGGCGGGCAGGCGAGGCAACCTGTTTTTTGCGGCGCGGCGCCAAGTGGGCGTCGTCTGGACCGAAATTAGGGAAAAATTTGCCGTTGACAAAAAACACTGATTGTAGTATTTAGTATTACACACCCAACAATCATGGCGAACCCAGGCGCTAATGCCTGTGTCGTTTTGTTGACAACCAAAATAACAAACAACAATGAACGCAATTAAATTAATGAATAGCAGCCTTTGGCGGGCAGCCTCGGCGGTGGTGCTGACTGCGACGGGCGCGCTGTTGATCGGAACGAGCTCGGCGCAGGCCCAGCCCTCAGCGACGGCACCCACTCCTGTGGCGCCGCAAGGGCACGTTATCTCGATTTATAACAGCTCAGGCACTTATACGAACGTGCCGGTCGGTGATTATTATGAATCTTGGTGGCAGCCGGGAGTGGATGGTTTATTTGCAATTCCTTCCACGTCGAGTTCGGTGCTTAGCTATGTGGGGATGTCTTGCTGCGCGGGCATTGAGTTGAATGCCAACACGATTAATATTTCCAGTTGCACCAATCTCCACGTGGATGTGTACACGCCGAATGGAAATAATTTTGCCATCAAGCTGGTGGATGCCTCCGGCGTGGCTTCGGAAATCGTTTACACGCCGGCGGGCGGAGTGATTACGCCCAATAGCTGGGTGGGTTTGAACATGCCGATCAGCCAGTTTGCCAGCCAATCTCCGACGATGAATCTGCAATTGATCAAGCAAATCGGCATCATTGACGGCGATGGTGGCGGCACGACGCCGGCGGATTACTACATTGATAATATTTATTTCAGTGCCGGCACGAATTTGGTTTACACGCCGCCGGCGGCCATTCCTGCGCCGACGAATACTGCGCCGACGCCGACGCAGCCGGCGGGAAATGTGGTTTCGGTTTACAACAGTAGCGCGACGTATGCGGATTCTCCGGCCAATGAATGGCCCGCATTTTGGAGCGGTAGTGCCCAAAATAGTTTTGTCATCACCAACACCGGCAGCACCGTGTTGAATTTGCCCGGGCTGTCGTTTGTGGGCGACACGTACTATAGCAATCCGATCAACACCGCCGGATTGAATACGCTGCATTTGGATCTCTGGTCGGCCAACGCCAACCAATTTTTCATCCAGCTCGTCAGCCTCAACGGCGGGACGCAAGCCGCGCAGGTTGGTGTCACCAATTTTGCGAACAATCGCTGGGTGGGCATTGATATTCCGTTGAGCCAGTTCACGGCCGCGTTGCCGACGGTGGATCTGACGGCGATTCAGCAAATTCTATGGGTGGACAATACCGGTGCCGGTTTGCAAAACGCCAGCTTCTATTTGGATAATGTTTATTTCTACAGCAATGTGGTGGTCGCTGCTACCAATGTGTATTTGGATGCGTCGCAAAACTGGGTTGGCTACATGAACGTTTATGATCTGCCATCCAATGGTGGGGCTTATGAATTTCGCAGCGCGTGGGGCACGGCTGCTTTGCCGGCCGTCTTCAACGCCGGCGTTTTGACCTTGTCCCCCAACGTCAATAACTACAATGCTGCCGATTCTTACTGGGTCAATCCCGATGGTTCCGGCAATAAAAATTGCGATGCTAGCTTTTACGTGCAGAACGACGCGCTGGCGGGGCAGAACGTGACGTTCTCGGGCTATTGCCAGTCCAACACGCTCGTTGCGCCGTACACTTCGACGGTGTTCATCAAGGATTTTGTGCCGGATTATTCGTCCTTCACGGCCACCAATTTGGCTCTGGTGGGCGGCACCCGATTCGCTGTTACATTGCAAACGACACCGGGCCATCATATTCAATACGGCTTTGAAACCATCGGTCCCGATGCGAATCCAGCCACGGTCGCCAGCTTGGGCAAAGTCTTGGTGGCAAGCAATGTTGTGGTCACCTTGCCGCCGCCGAATTATCCCACCAACAACGCACCGACGCCGACGCGCCCGGCGGGTAATGTTCTCGCCTTGTATAACAGCAGCGGCACGTACGCCAATGCCACTGGCATTAATTGGTATCCTTGGGGCGCGGCTTCGAGCGCAGCGGATTTTCAGATCACTGGCGGTAATTTGGTCAAATCGTACCTCGGCCTGAGCTACTACGGTGTCGAATTAAATCCAGATTACAATGGCGGCGCGGATGTGGACGCCAGCGCCTATTCCAATCTGCATGTGGACGTCTGGACCACCGCCAATCAACTCGCGATCAAGTTGGTCAGCACGCTAAACGGTGCCGCACCGGAATTATTTCTCCCGGCCAGTGGCGGGTTGGTAACTAGCAATCACTGGGTCAGTCTCGACCTTCCGTTGTCGGCCTTTACCAGTTTGGTTCCCACGCTCGACCTAAAGCACCTCAGTCAATTGCTGTGGATTGACAACGCCGACATCGCCGGTAGCGGCGTGCAAGGTGGCAACTTCTACATCGACAACGTGTATTTCTTCAATTCGCCGACGCCGACTTCGCCAAAAGTAATCGCGAGTCTGATCGCCGGAGCGCGGAATCTGTCATTTGCCACGCAAAGCGGATTCACCTACACCGTACAGTACAAGAACAACTTATCTGACGCCACGTGGACTACTTTGAGTGCTGTCAGCGGTACGGGTTCAAACGCCACTGTTACGGATTCCGCGACTGGCTTGGCGCAACGGTTCTACCGCGTATCCATCCAGTAAGTTGGTAACGGTCTGTTAATCCCTGGTTGAGCCTGCGTCGCTTGGCGCAGGCTCAACCTAACCCAAATAATAAATGAAAATCACCCCTCGTCCGGCCCGCGCGTTTACTTTGATCGAACTGCTCGTTGTCATCGCCATCATCGCGATTCTGGCTGCGATGTTGCTACCAGCCCTTGCCAAGGCCAAGGACAAGGCCAAAGCCATCGCTTGCGTCAATAACAACAAGCAAATCGGGTTGGCGATGATGATGTATGTCGGCGATAACCGGGATTATCTGCCGCCGCTCAACGACCATAATTTTGCCACCCACACTACCAATTGGTATTTTCGGATTCTGGATGCGGGCAATTATATCACCAGCTCAGGCCAATCAAACAGTGTCTGGCGCTGCACCGTGGTGCGAGATGCTGATATTCTCGCTCCCACCGTGAGCTATTATAACTCCCCTTGCGAAGGCTATGGTCCATTGGAAGACATCAACAATCCAGCTAACGGAGTTATTCGGTACTATTTGGACTTATCCGGAAATATTCAAGGTAGTCGTAAATTGAGTTCTATCAGCCGAGCCAGTCAAATCTGGTTAAACGGCGACGTGGGCCAACCCAAGGTGTTAGCAGAAAACACTCAAAATCAGGTTCCGCACGGCGGCTACAATACGGACATCACGGTAATCAAACCAGTCATCGGGTCGGCTTGGAAAACGGTTAATCCACCGAAACAAGCTGCCTGTCGCCACAGTTATCGCGCCGCATTTGCTTGCTGTGACGGGCATGTGGAAAATTGGAGTTGGACGGATCTGAGTGCGGACAAAGATGATGTCTTCGCCGTCACGTCGTTCTAAGCCAACAAATCTATTTTTTCTACCGCACCGGATTATTGCTCAACCGGTTTTACCGGATCCGCCTGACCGCATCCTTTCGTTTAAGATATGAAACCTAGCAATTGGTTCACCGTGGCGGTGGCATTGATTGTCGCCGTGGGTGGGTTTCTCCTTGGCTTTGATGCCACGGTGATCTCCGGTGCCGTGCCGTTCGTCAAAAAATTCTTTGACCTCACCGGCACCAGCGGCGATTTGAAACTCGGATGGGCCGTGAGCTGTCTCGGCTGGGGTGCCCTCGGCGGCAACGCGCTCGCGGGCTTTTTGAGTGATGCCTTCGGCCGCAAAAAGGTCCTCATGTTGACGGCGGTGTTGTTCACCGGATCAGCCTTGCTGTCCGCAACCACCTCGGATTTTTCCATCTTCGTGCTGTCGCGAATTCTTGGTGGCGTGGCGGTCGGCGGAGCCATCCTGATCGCGCCGGTTTACATCGCTGAAATCGCACCGTCCGCTTTGCGTGGCAGTCTGGTGTCGTTCAACCAACTCATGATCGTCATCGGCATTTCGGCGTCGTTTTTCTCCAATTATTTTCTGCTCGGCCTCGGCGAAAATTGCTGGCGGTGGATGCTCGGTGTAGAAGCCATTCCCGCCGCGCTGTATTTTGGTCTGCTTTTCTTGGTGCCGGAAAGTCCGCGTTGGCTATTTCGACAGGGACGTGAATCGGAGGCACTCGCCATTTTCACCCGGGTCGCTGGGGCTGACCACGCGGTGGAGGAATTGCGCAGCATTCGCCAGAACGCAGTGGAGCAGGGGACCGGCGTGGGCTTCGCCGCGCTGTTCAGCCGGAAAATGCGGTTCGTCATGTTCATCGCCCTGACCATCGCCTTTTTTCAGCAGATCACCGGCATTAACGCCGTGTTTTATTATTTGCCGACGATTTTTTCGCAAGCAGGCGGTGGCACGAATGCCGCCTTCAAACAAGCCGTCATCGTGGGTTTGGTAAATCTGGGCATGACGTTTGTCGCCATCAAATGGATCGACCGGCTGGGCCGAAAACCGTTGCTCGTGATCGGCGCGGCCGGCATGGCGGTTTCGTTGCTGACCTGTGCTGGCGCGTTTCACAACGCCAATTATCAACTCACGGATAAATCGTTCGCCACACTCAGCGCCGGCAGCGTGCCGGCGGACGTGCTTGCGGATTTGAAAAAAATGGAACCGCAAAGTTTTTCTACGGATAAAGAATTTCTCGCCCGTCTTGATGCGCAGCTCGGCGCGGAACGGCTGGCCCCGTATCATGATGCGCTGGCGGCGGCCGGGCTGAATATTCGTGCGGCATTGGTGCTGGCGGCGATCATCGGCTTCGTCGCTTCCTTTGCCATTTCGCTTGGGCCGGTAATGTGGGTGTTGCTCTCGGAAATTTTTCCCAATGCGTATCGCGGCGCGGCTATTTCCGTCGTCGGGTTCTGGAATTCCGTGGTGAGCGCGAGCGTCACGATGATTTTTCCTTGGGAACTTTCGCATTTTGGCACGGCGGGAACGTTTCTCGGCTATGGATTGCTGGCGCTCGCCGCGCTGGGATTTGTGCTCGTGGCCATTCCGGAAACTAAAGGCAAATCGTTGGAGGAACTGGAACAAATTCTGGTCGGTTCAGCGTTCACAAAAAAATAAATTTATGTCACACCTGATTTTTGCCCCCGGAAAAAATTCGCTCGCGTTACTGGCTGGCCTGCTGCTTGCCGGTGGCAGTTTAGCTCAGCCGGTACCGAAGGCCACTGGTCCGGCCAATGTGGAAGTCCGCCAGCTCGGCGGGCGCTGGCAATTGCTGGTCAATCAGCAGCCATTTTACATCAAGGGTGCGGGCTTGGAATTCGGCGATCAGGAAAAACTGGCGGCAGCCGGCGGAAATTCCATTCGCACCTGGCGCACGGACAACGGTCGGGAGTCTGGCCAGCAGGTTTTAGATCGCGCCCAAAAAAACGGACTGATGGTCACGATGGGTTTGGACGTATCGCGCGAGCGTCATGGTTTTGATTATTCCGATCCGGCGGCCGTAGCCAGACAGTTCGCCGAAATCAAGACGCAAATTTTGCAGTTCAAAGATCATCCCGCGCTGCTGATGTGGGACATTGGCAACGAACTGAATTTGAATTCGCACAATCCCCAAGTGTGGGACGCGGTAAATGAGTTATCCAAAATGATTCACCAAGTGGATCCAAAGCATCCCACCACCACCTCGCTAGCGGGCATCAGCAAAGCTGTGGTTGACAATATCAAACGCCGCGCGCCGGACCTTGATTTGCTGTGTGTGCAATCTTACGCCGACATCGTCAACCTGCCCCGCGAACTCCGTGACAGCGGCTGGACCGGGCCGTATGTCGTGACCGAGTGGGGCGCCACCGGCCATTGGGAATGTGGCAAGACCGGCTGGGGCGCGCCGATTGAAGATGATAGTTCTGTAAAGGCCGAGTGTTATCAGAAGCGTTATGAAATCGCCATCGCCGCAGACACAACCAACTGTCTCGGCTCGTATGTTTTTTTGTGGGGGCAAAAACAGGAACGCACGCCGACGTGGTATGGGATGTTTTTGCCAACTGGTGAATCCACCGCAACCGTCGATGTTATGCAACACCTTTGGACCGGTCACTGGCCCGCAGCGCAGAGTCCTGTGATAAAAGGGTTTTGGCTTAACGGCAAAACCGCCCGCCAAAATATTCATCTCTTGGCCGGCCAAGATTATTCAGCCCGCGTGCTTGCTCAATCGGCTGCGACTTTGAATTACGTCTGGGAAATCATGGAAGAAAGCGGTGCGCAGACGACGGGCGGCGATTTTGAATCCGAGCCGCAGCGACTCGCAGGGTTAATCCCCAGCAAAGCGGCGGCTACCGCGCAGGTCAAGGCGCCCGCCAAAGCCGGTGCCTACCGTCTCTTTGTATATGCGCTCGACGGCCACGGCAAAGCAGGCTATGCCAACATTCCGTTTTTTGTGGATGAAAAAACTACCACAGTCGCCGCGCAGCCTTGATTGATCACCCCGGCACGACTACGGATGAACCCTCTTTTTCTCGGCCAGCAACCGGCGCAGTTTGGCGCGGATCAAGTGACCGGGCAACCAGTTCTGCTCGACGGTCAGCCGTTTTATGTCATCACCAATAGCGACCAGCTGCGTCCATTTTTTTTGACGCTTGTCAGTGCCGGAGATCACTGGATGTTTCTGTCCAGCAACGGCGCCCTCACCGCCGGCCGGCGTCAGCCCGACCTTGCCTTGTTTCCTTATTACACGGATGACAAAATTCATGATACAGCGGAAACTACCGGCCCCAAGACCATTCTGCTCGTCACACGGCGGCAAAAAAAATATCTGTGGGAACCGTTCTCTGAGCGCGGTCGAGGGGTTTACCGCACGCGGCGCAATCTTTACAAAAGCTTCGGCGGCAACCAGATTGTTCTTGAGGAAATCAACGACGATCTAGGCCTCACATTGCGATCCGGCTGGGTGGCTAGCGAACAATTTGGCTGGGTGCGCAAAGTATCGTTGGCTAGTTCTGGCGCCGTGACCGTGCGGCTCTTGGATGGGCTACAAAATCTCTTGCCTTGTGGCGTCAGCAGCCAGTTTCAACTGGAAAAAAGTACGCTAATTGACGCTTACAAAAAAAGCGAACTGCTCTCGGAATGCGATCTCGGTCTGTTTCTGCTGAGCTCCATTCCCGTGGACCGGCCCGAACCGGCGGAATCGTTGCGTGCCACTACCGTTTGGTCGGTGGGGATTTCTCGGAAAAATATTTTGTTGTCCGCCGTCCAACTCGAAAATTTTCGCCGGGATTTGCCTCTACGAACCGAAACCGGTGTCCGCGCCGAGCGCGGAGCTTATTTTGTCGAGTCGGAATTTTCCCTGCGACCCGGCCAAACACGCCGGTGGCTGTTCGCCGCCGATGTGGATCAAGGACCAGTGGCGGTGGCACGGCTGCGGCACGAACTGCATGCCCCGGCAATGCTGCAAAAAAAAGTGGCCGCCGATATTCGGCGGGGAGCGGAGGAACTCTGGCGCATGGTCGCCAGCGCGGACGGAGTGCAACAATCTGCCCGGGCCCTCGGCGATGCACGTCATTTTAACAACGTGCTCTGCAACGTGATGCGGGGTGGAATCTTTCCGGATGGCTACCAACTGGAAAGTGCGGATTTATTTTCGTTTGTTCGTGCGGCAAACAAAAGCGTGGCTGGCCGCCATCCAAAGTTTTTCCGCCAACTGGGAAAAACCGCCCCGCGCACGCGCGTGCTGGCGCGGGCGCGAGCGACGGGCGACGGGAATTTGGAGCGCTTGTGTCATGAATATCTGCCGCTGACTTTCAGCCGCCGGCATGGCGATCCAAGCCGGCCGTGGAACCGGTTTTTGATCCCGCCGCGCGCCGAAAGCGGTACTCGCGTTTTAAATTACGAGGGCAATTGGCGTGACATTTTTCAAAACTGGGAAGCGCTTGCCGTTTCGTTCCCCGGTTTTGTGTCCGGGATGATTTGCAAATTCGTGAACGCCACCACGGCCGATGGCTACAATCCCTATCGCGTGACGCGCGACGGGTTTGATTGGGAAGTGCACGACCCGCACGATCCGTGGTCCCACATCGGCTATTGGGGTGATCATCAAATCATTTATCTGCTGAAGCTGCTCGAAATTCTGGAACAACGCGAACCGATAGTGTTGCGGGATTTTTTGACGCGCAACATTTTCGCGTTCGCTAATGTGCCGTACAAAATCAAATCCTACGCCGACCTGTTGGCCGATCCGCGCGCGACGGTAGATTTCGATTCGGCGCTGGACGCGCTCACGCGCCAGCGAAGCGACCAAATCGGCGGCGATGGTAAATTGATTTGGGATCGCACCAATGGCGTCTATCACGTCAATCTCACAGAAAAACTATTAATTCCGCTACTGGCAAAATTGGCCAACTTCATTTCGGGTGCCGGTATTTGGCTTAACACACAACGGCCGGAATGGAATGACGCCAACAACGCGCTCGTCGGCAATGGTGTTTCCATGGTGACTCTCTATCAACTGCGTCGGCATCTGGCATTTTGCCAAGCGCTATTTGCGTCGTTGGCGGCAGATCAAATTTCTTTGTCCCGCGAAGTGGTCGAATGGTTTAACGCTACGGCGAAAATATTGACGCAGCAAGGAACCGTCGTTAGCAACGACTCGAGCCGGAAACGAATTCTCGATGCTCTTGGTCGTGCGGCCGAAAAATATCGTCGCCAGATTTACCGCGTCGGTTTTTCTGGCCGCAAAAGCGTTGTGACGCGCGCCGCTCTCGGCGAGTTTTTTCAAACCGCGCTGACGGTGGCCGATCAGGCCATCTCCGCGAACCGCCGGGCGGACGGCTTGTATCATTCCTATAATCTGGCGGAGTTCTGCGCGCGCGGAAAAGTTAAACTTCGGCGACTGCACGAAATGCTAGAAGGTCAGGCGGCGATTTTGAGTGCCAATGTGCTTTCGGCCAAAGAGTCCGTCGCGTTGCTGACTGTTTTGAAAAATGGTCCGATGTATCGTGCCGACCAAAACTCATATTTGCTGTATCCTGATCGCCGACTGCCGTGCCTAGTGGAGAAAAATAATTTGCCGACAAAAGCGGTGGCGAGCCTGCCGTTGCTGCAAAAACTTCTCACCGACGGCAATCGGCTTTTGATCGAGCGCGACATCGGAGGAATTTATCATTTTAATTCACGTCTCACCAACGCAGCCGACGTGCAGGCCGTTTTAAAAACCTTGGCCGCCGCTGGTTATCAACGCGAGGTGAAAGCCAACGGGGAAGCGGTGCTCGCGCTATTTGAGCAATTATTTAACCATCGATCATTCACCGGACGGTCCGGAACTTTTTTTGGCTACGAAGGCTTGGGTTGCATTTATTGGCACATGGTTTCCAAATTGTTACTGGCGACACAGGAAACATTTTTGCGCTTCGTTGCAACGTCCTACGCCGGGCAATTGGCTGAAATGTATCACGAAATCCGCGCCGGAATTGGCGATTTTAAAACACCAGAAAATTACGGCGCGTTTCCGATGGACCCCTACTCACACACGCCGGGGCACACGGGCGCGCGGCAGCCGGGGCTGACCGGGCAAGTGAAAGAGGATATTTTGTGTCGATTTGGCGAACTGGGTGTGAGTGTGCGCGCAGGAAAAATTCATTTTTCGCCGCAACTGCTGAAGCCGGAAGAATTTCTGCGCTCGCCGGGGAGTTTTTTGTTTCTCGATGTCGGCGGGCGCACACGGAAAATTCCTTTGCCTGGAAAGTCGCTAGCGTTCACTTATTGCCAAGTGCCGGTGATTTACCGGCTGGCAACTAACGCTTCGCTGACCGTCTCCCTGGCGCAAGGCAAACAATGGCGCCAACAATCGCCGGTGCTGGAAGAACAAATCAGTCGCGCCATTTTTCAACGCACTGGCGAAATCACGGCGATCACGGTGGAGGTGCCGCGAGAAAAACTCTTCAAATTAAGGCGTGGGTCGCGCACGGCTGACGCCTCAAAAAAATCATGAAAATATTCTGCGCAAAAATAATCCAATCGTCAGTCGGCGTCGCCATGCTGGCCGGTTCCGTGGTCGCGGGCAATGTGCTCATCAATCCCGGTTTTGAAGCGGACGCGCCAGGACAAAACCAGAATTTGGCTGGTTGGACTTGGTACGGACAGCCGTGGGGCAACACGCTGAACGAGACCGGCCCGGATGCGCGAATTGGCAGCAATTATTTCAAAGTGTTCCAAGGTTTTACGGGCACGATCAATTACAGCGGGATTTATCAGGATTATTTTTGCACGGCCGGCTCGGTGTTCAACGCAGATGGGTGGGCTAAAATATTGCCGAGCGATTTGGTCAATGGAGCAAATGCGGCGTGGCTCGAAGTTTCCTTCCGCGACACGGCGGCCAAAACGCTCGCGCTGTATCGTTCCGGCGGCATCAATACCAACACGCTGGCGACCGGTGGGTTTGCCAAAGATGTGTGGGTGCGTTTGGCAATCACGAATCAATGCGATCCGGAAAATTATACCGTCACCGGTGCGACGGACAAACTAGTCGCGCCAGCGGGAACGGAATTTGTGCGCTATCAGGTGGTCTTTCAAGGAGATGCGGCAGGTTCGACCGGTGCGGTGTTTTTTGACGATTTGAATTTGGACCAAAACTCAGCCGGGCCGGTGGCGGCGGGCGATTGGCAACTCGTTTGGAGCGATGAATTCCAACAGCCGGATGGCAGCGCGCCGGCGGCGGCTAACTGGGGATTTGAGACCGGTGGCAACGGCTGGGGCAATGATGAGTTGGAATTCTATACCGCGCGGACCAACAACGTCCGCATCGAGGGTGGCCAATTAGTAATTGAAGCCCGGCAGGAAAATTTTAGCGGCCGGAATTTCACCTCCGCCCGGTTGCTGACCAAAGGCAAACATGCCTGGACCTATGGTCGCGTCGAAGCGCGGATTAAAATCCCGCGTGGGCAGGGCATCTGGCCGGCGTTCTGGATGCTCGGGACGAACCTTGCGACCGCCGGCTGGCCGCTCTGCGGCGAGGTGGACATTATGGAAAATATCGGTCGCGAACCGGGGTTGATTCACGGCACGGTGCATGGACCGGGATATTCCGGAGCGGGTGGCATCGGCGGTCCGGCGGCGTTGCCCAGCGGCGCAGCGTTTGCTGATGATTTTCACGTTTACGCGGTGGAATGCGCGGCGGACCGGATTCGTTGGCTGGTAGATGAACGGGTGTATTTTTCGTTGACGCCGGATCGGCTGCCGCCCGGAAAGTCGTGGGTGTTTAATCAGCCGAAATTTATTTTGCTCAATCTGGCAGTGGGCGGCGCGTGGCCGGGAAATCCGGACAGCACAACCGTTTTTCCGCAACGCATGGTCGTGGACTATGTGCGTGTTTTGGAAAAGAAAACCGGTGGGCAAAGATGAACCGATCGAGCAAAACGATTTTGATTTTGGTCTTCGGAAAAAACTGGTTTCATGCTGACCGAGTCCTCAATCCGCGCCGCATGAATCGTTTTAATTCCATTGTCGCCGCCATGATTTTTTTTCTGACGACGCTGGCGGTGTCGTTGACGGCGGGCAATTTACTGACGAATCCTAGCTTCGAATCCGACCCGGCTGGCCAGACCCAAAATTTAGTCGGTTGGACGTGGTATGGTCAAACCTGGGGCAACACGTACAACGAAACTGGATCTACGGCCCATACCGGCAGCAATTATTTCAAGGTTTTTCAAGGCTTCACTGGTGCGGTGAATTACAATGGTATTTATCAGGATTATATTTCCGGACCGGGCGCGACCTATTCCGCCGCCGGCTGGGCTTACACGTCGAGTAGCGATGTGCTGGCCGGGCAAAATGTGGCGTGGATCGAAGTGACTTTTCGTGATGCCGGCGAAAATATTCTCGCGCTCTATCGCTCCAGTCAAATCACCACCAACGCCATTCAAATCAAACAATTTCCGACGAACACGTGGATTAATCTGCCGGTGACCAACCAGTGCAATCCGCTCACCACTGCCGTCACCAATGCAGTGCGCACGCTAGTGGCGCCGGCAGGTACGTGTTTTGCGCGGTATCAAATCGTGTTGCAGGGCGAAGCTGGTAACGCAAACGGGTCAGTGTATTTTGACGACTTGTCCCTCAATTTGACCAGCACGTCAGCGTACGGAGATAACAACCTTGTTTGGAGTGATGAATTTAATGGCACAGCTGTGAACACGAATGTCTGGACGTATGATCTGGGCAACAGCGGTTGGGGCAATCAGGAGTTGGAATATTACACCAGCCGCACGAACAATGCTTTGGTGGCCGGTAGTTTGCTGCACATCATCGCGCAGAAAGAAGCGTACAACGGTGCGAGTTACACCTCCGCGCGGTTGAAATCGCAGGGACTTTTTTCCCGCTTGTACGGGCGGATCGAATGGCGTGCGAAGCTGCCGGCTGGCGGCGGTTTCTGGCCGGCGCTGTGGCTGCTGGGCACAAATATTTCCACGATAGGCTGGCCGGGTTGTGGCGAAATGGATGTGATGGAGGCCAACGGTGTTTATCCGGGCACGGTGCAGGGCAGTCTGCATTCGGGCAGCGATGAGACGGGATTTTATTATTTTCCGACAGGCGATTCGGTGACCAATTTTCACACCTACACGCTGGATTGGGGAACCAATGCGTTTCTTTTTTATGTGGATGGGCATGTTTTCGAAAGGCAGACCAATTGGAGCAGTGCCGTGGGTGGCGCCTATCCGTTTCCATTCAACCAGCCGTTTTTCTTCATTATGAATCTCGCGGTGGGCGGCTCGTATTTGGGTAATCCCAGCCCCGCAACGATCAATACTAATACGGTTTTTCCCGGTGAGATGCAGGTGGATTATGTTCGCATCTACAATGGCACCGCGCCGCTGAGACTTTCGCTCGCGGGCAGCAATAATAATTGGCTGGTTTCCTGGCCCAGCAATATCGTCGCCCATTTGCAGTCACAGACGAACCTCGCCGCTGGTTGGGGAACTAATTGGATGGATCTGCCGCCCGGCACAAATTTCCTGCGCATTAACCCGACCAATAAGAGTGCTTTCTACCGGCTGGTTTCTCCCTGAAATGATCGGGGTGTTTGGTGTTTCCGTTTCAAGCGGATCGGCTAACTTTCCGCCCGCATCAACCTTGGGATTTTCAAAGAGTTTGAATCCGTCAAAGAAACAATCTCGGTGTTTTTTTGTGGCCACTTTTTGTCACATGACACTTTGGCCACACAGGCATAACGTTAATTAAACCGATTGAATGCAATATTGCTCGCCTGAATTTTGAACGACAGCCCACTCAAGGCAAAGGCTGCCGGGAAAGCAAAATTGGCGCGGTGGTGAAACTTTTGTTATTGCATTTGGCGAATTAAATAGTATTCTTAATTAAATTTCCCGATACACCCATGAAAAAGCTGACTTTATTCCGCCCTTTGCGTGGCGGTTTTACGTTGATTGAGTTGCTGGTCGTCATTGCGATCATCGCCATTCTGGCCGCCATGTTGCTGCCGGCGCTGGCTAGCGCGAAGGATAAGGCCAAACGGATGCAGTGCCTAAACAACACCCACCAAACGGAGATCGCTCTCAACGTCTATGCTACCGATAGTCGCGATAAATTGCCGGTGCTGGTGGGCAATGCCAATTGGGCGTGGGATTTGCCCGACCCGGCGGCGCAGGTCATGTTGAACTCCGGCTTGACCAAGAAATCTTTTTATTGTCCCACCACCGCACCTAAATTTGACGATAACATAAATTGGGCGAATGCCGGTTACGGCGCCAATTCCACCTTGTGGAATTTTGCCGTCACCGCCCCGCCAACTGGGCCGCTGACCACGGATTTTCACGTCATCGGCTATGCCTTTGCGCTCTCTGGTGCGGCTTGTAAATTGGATCCGACCAATCAGAATTCCCGCTTTCAGCCCGAACCCATTACGATGGTCGGACAAACTTTTCAGGTTTCCGTATCGGATCGGGTGCTGATTGCGGATGCGATTATCAGTACTGGCGCTTCGTTGCCAGGATTCAATAATCCCGGTAATAACTACACCTCGGTTTCGGGAGGATTTCAACAAAACGGAGTGGTTTACCCGAGCGTTAGTGCTCATTTGAAAGGCTTAATCCCCACCGGTGGCGATGTTGGCTACAAGGATGGCCACGCGGAATGGCGTAAATTTAATGTCATGGTGCCGCGCAGTGTTTCCGGACCGGTATTTTGGTGGTAAGCTAAAATTCTCTCCCGCGCCCAGCCTCCAGTTGGGCGCTTTTTTGTTTTCCCGCCCCGCGTTTTCACTGCTAAATTTTCCACATGCGAATTTTATCCGGCATTCAGCCCAGCGGCACGCTGCACCTCGGAAATTATTTCGGGATGATGCAGCCCGCCATCGCGCTGCAAGAAAAAGGCGAGGCGTTTTATTTCATCGCGGATTATCACTCCATGACCTCGCTGTTCGACGCCGCGCAGCGCCGGAAAAATTCTCTCGACGTGGCGCTGGATTTTCTCGCGTGCGGCCTGGACCCAAAAAAAGCCGTCTTTTTTCGCCAGTCCGACGTGCCGGAAGTCACCGAGTTGGCGTGGATTCTTTCCACGCTCACGCCGATGAGCCTGCTGGAGAAATGCCACTCCTTCAAAGACAAGTCGGCGAAAGGACTGCCGGTGAACCACGGTTTGTTCGCGTATCCCGTGCTGATGGCAGCGGACATTTTGATTTACGATTCCAACGTCGTGCCGGTTGGGCAAGACCAGAAACAGCATGTCGAAGTCACGCGCGACATTGCCATCAAATTCAACGAAGCCTACGGCGAAACCTTCGTGATTCCCGAGCCGCAGATTCGGGGTGAAACGGCGAAAGTTCCCGGCCTTGACGGCGAAAAAATGAGCAAGAGCTACGGCAACACGCTGGAAATTTTCGGCGAGGAAAAGCCGCTGCGCAAGAAAGTCATGGGCATCAAAATGGATTCCCGCACGCCGGAAGAACCGAAGCCCGATGCCGAGCAGAATCTCGCCATCCAGTTGCTCAAGTTGGTTGCCACCGGTGACACCGCTCAGGATTTTGAAAACCGTCTCCGCGCTGGTGGTCTTGGTTATGGCGATTTGAAGAAAGGGTTGTTTGAGCATTACTGGAATCATTTTGCCGACGCGCGGAAGAAACGCGCTGAACTGGCGGCCAATCTGGATTACGTCAATGGCGTTCTCGCCGACGGCGCAACCAAGGCGCGTACGTTGGCGCAAAAAGTTTTGCAGCGTGCCCGCAAAGCCAGCGGATTGGAATGAACAAAACCGCCGCAACGCAACCTGCGGCACGTCTGCGATTGCGGCTCGCTGCCACGGCGGAAAGCATTGTTCGCTCCGGGCATCCGTGGCTCTTTTCTGACAGCATTCGCGAGCAAAACCGCGCCGGTCAAACGGGTGAACTCGCCGTCATCTACGACCGCAACGACAAATTTCTAGCCGTCGGTTTCTTTGATGTGGATTCCCCGATTCGCGTTCGCATTTTGCACGCCGGCAAACCGATGACGATTGACGCGGCCTGGTGGCAGGCTCGCTTGGCGGCGACGTTGGCGCGGCGTGGCGGCTTGTTTGACGCCACCACCACCGGCTATCGCCTGATTCACGGCGAAAGCGACGGTTGGCCTGGTCTCGTGCTGGATCACTACGGCACGACGCTTGTGCTAAAACTTTACACCGCCGCGTGGCTGCCGCGACTCACTGAGATACTGTCATTACTCCAAGAAAAAATCTTCTGCGAGCGCATCGTTTTGCGTTTGAGCCGTAATATTCAGTCGGGCGCCGAAAAACAATTTCAGCGACGTGATGGGCAAATGCTATTCGGCGCGCCACCGGAAGGTGCGGTGGTTTTTTCCGAGAACGGCATCCGCTTTGAGGCCGACGTTTTGCGCGGACAAAAAACCGGCTTCTTCCTCGACCAGCGCGACAACCGGCGCGAGGTGGAAACGCTGGCCGCCGGCCGGCGCGTGTTGAATGCCTTTAGTTTTTCCGGCGGCTTTTCAGTTTATGCCGCGCGCGGTGGCGCCAAATCCGTGACCGACCTCGACATCAGCGCGCACGCCTTGGAATCGGCCAAACGCAATTTTGCGCTCAACCGGAATTTTCCCGCCGTGGCTGCCTGCCGCCACGAAACCGTCCAAGCCGACGCGTTTGCGTGGATTGAAAAATCGCCCGCGAAATTTGATTTGATCGTGCTCGACCCGCCGTCGCTGGCCAAGCGCGCGGCGGAACGCGAAGGCGCGGTGCGGGCTTACGAACGTTTGAATTTCCTGGGTATCGCCCGGTTGCAGCCGGGCGGTATCTTGGTGGCGGGTTCGTGTTCGGCGCACGTTCCGGCGGCGGAGTTTTTCGACGCCGTTCGCCGCGCGGCGGTAAAGTCGGGAAGAAAATTCACCGAGCTAAAAACGCTGCTGCATCCGGCGGATCATCCGGCTGGCTTCAAAGAGGCGGAATATCTGAAGGTGATTTATCTAAAATTCCTAACGTGATTTCAGCGTGCGTGTTGCAGAAACCACGCGAATAGCTCCGGATTCGCGTAGGTTTGCGTCCAACTATCATGCTGTGCTTCGGGATAAATCGTCAGTTTCACATCGGTGCAACCGGCTTTTTTGAGCGCGCTTATCATCAACTCGGAATTGTCCGGTGTCACCGTGGTGTCTTGGCCGCCGTGAAAGGCCCAGACGCCCAAGCTTTTCAGTTGCGCCAGTTTCATCGGATCGAAATATTGCGCCAGCGTGATGTGGATGGTCTGACCGCCGCCGCAGATCGGAGCGATGGCGGCAAATCTTTCAGGATGGCTCAAGGCCAGATCCCATGTGCCAAATCCGCCCATGCTCAAGCCGGTCAGATAAACGCGGCGCGGGTCCACGGCGTATTTCCCTTCAATTTCGTCCAGCAGCGCCAGCAACAAATCGTTCGACCAGATTTTTCCGGCCGGACATTGCGGCGAAACCACGATGAACGGGAAATTGGTGGTGGTCGTATCCACTTTCGGCGGCCCGTGTTTGGCGACGATTGAAAGGTCCTGCCCGCGTTCGCCGGCCCCATGCAAAAATAAAAGCAGCGGCCAGCGCTTGGCGGCGTCGGTGCCGTAGTCTTTCGGTAGAAAGAGCAGGTAGTCCGCTGATAAAACCTGTTTCCGTTCGAGGAAAAATTTCTGGGCGGTTTGTCCCGGTTTCATGGTCTTAAAATTCTTGGGACCGGCACAGCCGGGGAGGCTGGACAACAGCGCGATTAATAGAAATGTTCGCCAGGGTTGCATGACTTACATGATCTTCAATTTCGGCAAATCCTGCGAATCCACCAAGCCGACCGGCTCGTTCTGCGCGTTCACCACGATGAGGTCGTCAATATTCCGCTCGTTAAAAACCTTCAACGCCTCGGCGGCCAACGCGTCTTCGCGGATGCAAATCGGCCGGCGCGTCATCACCTTTTTCAACGGCTGCGACAGCAGGTTTTCATCCGTCGCCATGTGCCGCCGGAAATCGCCGTCGGTGAAAATGCCCGCCAGCCGGCCGCGCGCATTCACCACCGCCAGACTGCCCGACTTCGCGTGCGTCATCACCAGCAGCGCTTCTTTTACGGACAGATTTTCGCCGGCGATGGCGTTCCGCTCGCCGCGCCGCATGATTTCGCCCACTTGCAGCAGCATGGCGCGGCCAATCGCGCCGCTCGGATGATATTTCGCAAAATCTTTTTGCTGAAACCCGCGCGCTTGCAAGACCGCCATCGCCAGCGCATCGCCGAGCACGAGCATGGCGGTGGTGCTGCTGGTCGGCGCGAGGTTGAACGGACACGCTTCCTTCGGCACCTTGACGTTGAGCGCGAGGTCGCTGTGCCGCGCGAGCGACGATTTCACGTTGCCGGTGAAGGCAATAATTTTGACGGAAAAACGCTTCAGCGCCGGCAACAAATTCAATAATTCATCCGACTCGCCGGAATAGCTCAACGCGAGAATTACATCGCCGTCATTGACGATGCCGACATCGCCGTGCAGCGCGTCCACGCTGTTCAGCACGACCGCCGTGGAACCGGTGCTGGTGAGCGTGGCGGCAATTTTCGCGCCGACGTTGCCGGATTTGCCGATGCCGACGATGACGATTTTGCCACGTTGCTTCAGCGCGGCCAGCAGGGTTTCGACTGCGGCGGAAAAGGATTTATCCAACTGCGCGCGGACGGCTTTGAGCGCGGCCAGTTCGATGGCAAACACTTCCCGGGCTTTGGCAAGGTGACTCACGCGGGCAGCTTGCCCGCAATGCACGCAGATTTCAACCGTGAAGCGTAAAGTTCGTCAGGTAAAAATTCCCCGCGCCCGCTCCGCTCCGTGGTTATTCGCCGGAACCGGCGGAAAACTGTTGTGTGATGCGGGTGAGCCGTTTGTTGTCGGCGCGGATGCGCGCGGCCAGCGTGCGCGAGGTCGCCTGCAAAAACGGCGTGGCGAGGCTGGGCGCTTCCCGCGTGAGCCGTTGGAAATCGGCAGCGGCCAGCCGCAGCAGCGTGCTGTCCACGTTTGCCACCACATCCGCCGAGCGCGGACCCTGGTCGAAGATGGACATTTCACCGAAGAAATCGCCGGTGGTGAGCGTGATCAAAATGGTTTCGCGCCCGGTCGCGAGCGTGCGGGCGCGGAGTTCGCCGCCTAAAACGAGATAGAGCGCATCGCCGGCGTCGCCTTGATTGAACAGCACGGCGTGCTGTTTGACTTCTTTGAGTTCCAGAAATTCGGCCAAGTGCGCCAGCTGCGCGTCGTTGAGTTCGGCGAGGATTTTGATGCGTCGGAGGGAGCCGGGCTTGAAACCTTTGCGTTGCAGCGCGGTGGCACCGGGATCAGCATTGGCGCCGAAATAATTTTTTAATTCCTCCATTTCGGCGGCCTTGGACCAGCGGTTGTCCTGGCGCGAAAAGACCCAGGTTTCCGGCAGCACCCGTTCGTCGGCAATCCATTCCAGCAGCGCGGTGACGGGCACCGGTCCGTAGGCGGATTCATCAATGCCCCAAATGAAATAGCGGTTGGTGGAGTTTTCTGATTCCATAGCTGCGAAGGTTTATCACCGGGCAACGGTTCTGGGAAGGCTAAAAAATCAATCTACGTTCGGATACGAGCCGAGGATTTTCACAAAATTGCAGTGCCGGCCCAATTGCTGAATCGCCTTGGCCACCTTCGCGTCCTGAAAATGGCCGGCGCAATCCACGAAGAAAAAATATTCCCACGCCTTGCGCTTGCTCGGGCGGGATTCGATTTTCGTCAGGTTGATTTTGAATTTGCGGAACGCGGCAATCGCGGCGTGCAGTGCGCCGGCCTTATCGGCCACGCTCAACATCAGGCTCGTGCGGTCGTCACCGGTCGGCGGGCTGCACGTGCGACCGAGTACGATAAAGCGCGTGACGTTGACGGAATTATCCTGAATATCCTGCGCCAGAACTTTCAGGCCGTATTTTTCGGCGGCCAGCGCGCCGCCGAGCGCGGCCGAATATTTCTCCTTCGCCGCCAGTTCGGCGGAGCGCGCGTTGGACGAGGTCTCGACGATTTCCACGCGCGGCAAATTTTTTGCCAGCCAGCCGCGACACTGCGCGAGCGATTGCGGATGGACGTACAGTTTTTTGATTTTCGCCAGCGGCGAGTTGCTCATCAAGCATTGCTGAATTTTCAGCAGCACTTGCGAAACGATTTTCAAATCGCTGTCCACGAACATGTCGAGCGTGTGCGTAACGACGCCTTCAGTGGAATTTTCCACCGGCACCACGCCGTAATCCGCCGTGCGTTTGCCGACCTCAAGGAACACGTCGCCGATGGTTTTGTGCGCGGCGTAATGCAGGCTCGCGCCGAATTTTTGAATTGCCGCCTGATGCGTGAAGGTTGCCTCCGGCCCGAAATACGCAATCGTCATGGTCTTTTCCAACGCAAGGGCGCTGGACATGATTTCGCGATAAATCGCCCGAAGTTGCTCGTTGGTGATAGGGCCGCCGTTTTGCGCGCAGACGCGGTCGAACACAATTCGCTCGCGGTGCGGGGCGTAAATTTCTTCGCCCGCCGCCAGCTTGATTTCGCCGATGGCGAGGACATGGCGCGTGCGGTCGTTCAGCAGGCGGACGATTTGGGCGTCCAATTGATCAATTGCCTGACGGTGTTCGGAGAGGCTCATTTTCGGAAAGCATGAAGAAGGACGCGCGAAGAATCAAACCTGTTTCGCGGTGGCGAGGCGGACGCCTTCGCGCGCGAGCAGGCGGCGTTTCCAGTCCAAACCGCCCGAGAAGCCGCCCAGTTTTTGGTTCGCGGCCAGCACGCGATGGCACGGCACCAGCACTGGCACGGGATTCGCGCCGCAGGCGCCGCCGACCGCGCGGACGGCGCGCGGGCGACCAATGGCGCGCGCCAGTTCGCCGTAGCTTTTGGTTTTGCCGGTGGAAATTTTTTGTAATTCGCCCCAAACGGCCAGCTGGAAAGCCGTTCCCGTTATAGCCAGCGGTGGCAAACTATTCGGCTCCCGGCCGGCGAGAATTTGCCGCAACGCCGCCGTCGTCACGCGATGCCATGCGCGGATTGGCCGGGAAACGTTTTTCACCGATGCGGGCGCCGGGGCATTTTTGCGCGAGGGAAAATTCAATTCCGCCAGTCCCGTGGCTGCATAGTGGGCGAGAAAATCGCCGTCAGGAGTGGCAATTGGCAACGTTACGAGTGCAGGCGGCAGATTCATTCAATGGTGCGGCATGAGGACGTAAAACATGCCGAACAGCACGAGGCAGAGGGCAACGACAAGCCAGATAAAACGGCGGTGCGCGATGCGGCGCTCATAGCGCAGCGGGCGCAGGCCGTGAACGCCGCCGGCGGCGAGGTAGTTGACGAGGCGCGGGTTGCTGGTGGCCGGTCCGCGAAAATGTTGTTGCAAGCGGTGCAGCAGGCCCGGCAAATCGTATTTGCGCACGCCGAGTTCGTTGAACAATTCCGGTACCTCGGCGCGTGGCGCGAGTTGGGCGTGATTCACATCTTCAAAAACCGGCTCCGGCGCGGCCGGCGCGGGCAACACCTTTTCGGCCGGCGAGGAAACCACTGCCACCGAGGGTGTGTTAGCGTTGCTGAATCTGGGTTCGACCGGGCGCTGCAATTGCGTGTCGAGTTTTTTGATTTCGGCTTCGAGCGCGGCGATCTCATCGTTCAAGGCGCGCGCCTTGGCGGAAAGCAAATCAGGCTTTTTTTTGAGGAACGCCATACGCCTCAGTGTCGCGCCAATAACCCGATGAGAATTCCCAGTAGCAGCAGCAGCGGCCAAGTCAGAGCCAGCCCGATTTTGCAGAGCTGGCCAAAATTTAATTCCGCGAAGCCGGGGGCAGTCGGCGCCGAAACTTTTTCGGCAGCCATCGGTTGGTTCGCGCCGGCGAGCACGGGCAATTTCAGCCGCGCGGAATTCCATTCCATTCGCGCATTTTCGATGGTAGTCAGGGCGCGGGTGAGTTCCGTTGCAAAATTTTCCTTGGTCCAGGTTTCATCTTGAACGGCTTGGACCTTGGCTAGCGCAGTGCGAAAATCACCCAGCGTTTTGGCCATCAACTCGGCGTCGCGGCGCGCGGCAAATTCCGCCTCTTCCAGCAAGCCAACGCCGCGCGTGAGTTGCTGGATGATTTCCTGTCGTCCGGTTTGGAATTCTGTTTGGCGGCGGCGCAGTTCTTCCAGTCCGGCGCGTTCGCGTTCCAGTTCCTCCTGCGCGCGCTTGAGTGCGACGAGCTTTTGCTGGGCTTCCACGACTTTGCGATCCACTTCCTCGCGCGAGGGCGCGCGCAGCGGACTGCTGCCGGCGGCAGTCGCAGCGTACGGCGATTTCTGCGCCGTGAAATCGGAGTCAATGAATTCGGTGGAATCGTATTCGCCAGCCATGCGCCGATTCTAGCCGCGCGCCCAAAAGAGTAAAGCGGCTTTGCGCTTGCTAGTCGTGCGGCGTTCAAGGAAAACTGGCGCATGATTGAATTGATTCAATTTCCCTGGAGTCCGTTTTGCATCGTGCAGCGGCGGATTTTGGAATTCGCCGGCGCCAAATTCAAAATCACCAACATTCCCAGTTCGGACCGTTCCCTCATTTGGAAGTTGACGCGGGAAAACCATTACGCCGTGCCCGTCGTCCGCGACGGCGCAGAAATCATCTACGAATCGGGTGACGACACGCAGGACGTGGCGAAGTTTCTCGACGCAAAATTCAAACTGGGACTTTTTCCGTCGGCGCGCGAAGGGGAACAATTTATTCTCTGGCGCTATTTTGAGCACGAAGTTGAAGCGGTCGGCTTCAAGCTCAACGACATTTACTGGCGCGAATTTGTGGCGAAATCCGACCATCTGCCGTTCTTGCGCCACAAAGAACGCAAATTCGGCAGCGGCTGCATTGATCAATGGCGTGCGCAGCAAAAAGAACTGCTCCGGCAGCTCGAACAAAAATTGTTGCCCTGCGACCAGATGCTGGCGCACGCGAATTATTTGCTTGGCGAACAACCGTTGTTTGTGGATTTCAATTTGTTCGGCATGATGGAAAACTTTTTGTTCTCCGGCCATTACGCGCTGCCGAAATCGCTGCCGCACTTGCGGGCATGGCACCGCCGCATGAAAAATATTCGGCGCTAAAATGTCCGCCTCACTTACCACCGAACTGCACGTCTCCGGCATGACGTGTAACAATTGCGCCCGCAAAGTCACCGAGGCGGCGCAGAAAAATCCTGGTGTCCACAGCGTCAGCGTCAGCGTGCCCACGGCGCGAGTCAGTGTACGCTGGAAAGCCACCTACGCCAAAAATGTTGCTGAGCTTCTCGCCGCAATTTCTCAAGCCGGTTTTGCAGCCCAGGAAATCGTCGCCGAAAAAGTCGGCGAACTGCCGCCGCCAAATCGCTGGCAATGGAATTTGATCATTGGCCTCGCCGTCACCGCCACGCTGATGTTGGGTGAATGGGGATTCCATTTGATGATGACCGAGTGGTTTCGTTGGCTGTCATTTTTTCTTGCCGCCGTGGTGCAAGTTTTTTGCGGCGCACAATTTTATCGTGGTGCGTGGCGGCAAATCAAAGTTGGCCAGTCGAACATGGATGCGCTCGTCGCGCTCGGTTCCACGACGGCGTTTGGTTTCAGTTGCTGGGTGTTGTTTGGCGGCAATCACGGACATATCTATTTCATGGAAGCTGCCGCGATCATTTCCTTGATCAGTGCCGGCCACTGGCTGGAAGCGCGCGTCAGCGAAAAAGCCGGCGGCGCGCTAAAATCGCTGATGCAGCTCGCGCCGCAAACGGCGCGCAGAATTCAGAAGTTAGAAGGCGGCAGGCAAAAGCCGGCAACGACTGGATTCGATCTTCGCACATTTTCATTTGCCAAATCAGGCATCGAAAATCCAAAATCCGAAATTGAAACCGAGGTGCCGATTGCGGAACTGAAAATCGGCGACCGCATCGCGCTTCGCCCCGGCGATCGCGTGCCGGTGGACGGTGTTGTGCTTAAAGGCGAATCGGCGGTGGATGAAGCGATGCTCACCGGCGAATCCCTTCCCGCCGACAAAAAATCCGGCAGCCAACTTTTCGCCGGCACGGTGAATTTGAACGGTCGCCTTGTAATGCGCGTCACTGCCACCGGCGAAAGCACCGCGCTGGCGCACGTCATCGCTGCGGTGCAGCGCGCGCAGAATAGTCTCGCCGATATTCAGCGCCTCGGCGACCGCGTCAGCAGCGTCTTTGTGCCAGTAATTGTGGCTATTGCGCTTGCGGCGGGCATTTTTTGGTTTGTCCATTCCGGCGCGGAAAAAGCGTTCGTCATCGCCGCTGGCGTTTTGATTGTCGCTTGCCCGTGCGCAATGGGTTTAGCTACGCCCGCAGCCATCATGGCCAGTGCCAACGCCGCCGCGCGGCGCGGGATTTTGATCCGCGACGGCGTGGCGTTGGAAAAGGCAGGGAATATCACAGCAGTCGTTCTGGATAAAACGGGAACTCTGACTAGCGGTGAGCTTATGCTTGCCGGCCCTTGGACTCCGAATGATTCCAAAGAGTCGCGTCAACTAGCACAGACGCTTGCCGGTGCAATAGCAAAGCCATCAAGCCATCCCGTGAGTAAGGTTTTAGCTTGGTTTTCTGGTGAAAAAATTAATTTGGAAAACTGGAAAGAAATCTCCGGCTCAGGAGTGGAAGCAAATTTGAATTCAGAAAATCGCGGCAAAGAAATCATACGCCTCGGCTCGTTGCCTTGGTTGCAGGGGTGTGGGATCAAAATTTCTCAGGGCCAAGCGATAATCGAGAAGTGGAAATCAGACGGAGCAACACTGGTTGGTTTAGCGCAAGGTGATTCACTGATTGGTACGTTCGCGTTGAGAGACTTTTTGAAAGCCAATGCGGCAAAAGTTGTCTGGCAATTACAGCAGCAAGGTTTCAAAACGTATCTGCTCACCGGCGATAACGCGTTGACGGCGGCGAGCATCGCGAAGCAGGTCGGCATCGCGGCGGAAAATGTTTTCGCCGAAGTGCGACCGGAACAAAAAGCTGAATTCGTAAAACAGCTCCAGACGCGCGGCGAGCGCGTGGCGTTCGTGGGCGATGGCATCAACGACGCGCCAGCGCTCACGCAGGCCGACCTCGGCATCGCCGTCAGCCGCGCCAGCGATATTGCCCGCGAGGCGGCGGATATCATAATGTTAAACTCGGAAATCGAGGCCGTGCCGGAGGCGCTTGGTTTGGCGCGGGCGACTTTGCGTGTCATTAAGCAGAATTTGTTTTGGGCATTTTTTTACAATGCGCTCGGGGTGCCGCTGGCGGCGTGTGGCATCATCAGTCCGATTTTTTGCGCGGCCGCGATGGGCGTTTCTGATTTGATCGTCATTGGCAATGCGCTGCGGTTGTTACGATGGCGAAAGTAAATTGCCAGTTATATTAAACGGCCGGAGGCGGTGGAATCCGGCTTGAAACTTGCCGCCCAAATCTTGAAACTACGCCGATGACACAAGCTGAAGTTCTCCAGATTTTTCGCGCTAGCGGCGCGCTGCTCGAAGGCCATTTTATCTTGCGCAGCGGCCTGCACAGCCGGCAGTTTTTTCAATGCGCCCTCGCGCTCCAGCAGATGCCCGTGGTTGAAAAACTTGGCGCGGCGCTGGCGGAGAAATTGCAACCGCTCGGCGCCGTCACCGTTGTGGCGCCGGCCATGGGCGGACTGGTCATCGGCCAGGAAGTGGCTCGGCAACTAGGCCTGCGGTTTATTTTTGTGGAGAAGGAAGAAGGTAAACTAGTGCTGCGGCGCGGGTTCAAAATTGCGCCCGGCGAAAAAATTCTTGTCGTGGAAGACGTGGTAACCAAAGGCGGTCGAGTGCAGGAAACTCTCGACATCGTGCGAGCGCACGGCGGCGCCGTCGCGGGTATCGCCATGGTGGTGGACCGTTCCAACGGCGCGGTAATTTTTGGTGTGCCGACCGTTAGTCTCATTGCGCTGCAAGTGGAAACCTTTGAAGCCGACCAACTGCCGCCGGATCTGGCAATTTTGCCGGCGGTCAAACCGGGGAGTAAATAACCTTCACCCGCAACTTCCTTCGCCGCGAGGCGGCGCTTTACATACTGCGGCGCGTGGTTCATTTTTGAATAATGGTTTTCACCCGCAAAAATCTGGATTGGTGGTGCGAACGCGGCATTTTGAGTTTCGTTTTGGGAATGCTCGTGTTTGCGCCGCTGGCGTTTGGCGCCGTCCATGCGTGGGCCTTTTTGATCGTGCAGGCAATGGCCGGCGGCGTGCTGTTGCTCTGGTTGGCGCGGCTCTGGCTGCATCCCAAACCCCGACTGCTCTGGCCGCCGGTGGCTTGGGCGGTAGGATTGTTCGCGATTTATGCGGTGGCGCGATATTTCACAGCGGATATCGAATATGTGGCGCGATTAGAACTGGTGCAGGTGCTGTTGTTCGCATTGCTTTTTTTTGCGGTGGTGAACAATTTTCGCGACCAGAATTCTGCCGAGGTCATCACCGGTACGCTCATCACGGTGGCCGTGGTTTGCTCCTCGTACGCGCTGGCGCAATTTCTCCGGCAATCGCATCAGGTGTGGAACTTGATTTCTTCATACGCCGGACGGGCTTCGGGAACTTACATTTCACCCAACAATTTCGCGTGTTTTTTGGAGCTAGTGTTGCCATTGACGCTGGCATTTTTGCTGGTGGGGCGCATCAACGTGATTAAACGAATTTTCCTTGCCTACGCGATGGTGATGATCGTCGTGGGGCTGGCGGTGACGCTTTCGCGAGCTGGCTGGGCGGCGGCAGCAGCGGGCGTGGTGTTGGTGCTGGGAATTCTCTTGGGCCATCGGAATCACCGGCGGCGAGCGGTGTTATTGCTCTTGGCGTTGCTGGTTGGTTCCGGCGCGTTCACCACGTTATATCTTTCAAAAACACTCGGCTACATTCAGCACATCAAGGCGGCGAATCCCAGCGGGCAGGGCGGGTTCGACTTGGACATGCGGATGGATATGTGGCAGGCGGCGATGCAAATGTGGCAGGATAATTTTTGGTGGGGCGTGGGGCCGGCGCATTATGACAATCGGTTTGCCGAATATCGGCCGGAGCATGTCCAGTTACGGCCCGACCGCGCACACAATGATTATTTGAATCTATTTGCCGACTGGGGACTGACCGGCGGACTACTGGTTTTTTCCGGCATGGGCTTGTTCCTCGTCGGTTTGGTAAAAACTTGGCCGCATGTCCGGCGCGGCGAAAATGATTTTGGCACGGGGCAGAGCAATCGCTTTGCCTTTTACCTCGGCGCCATTGGCGGGTTGGCGGCGCTGCTCGTCCACTCCGTGTTGGACTATAATCTGCATGTGCCGGCAAATGCGCTGGTTGGTCTCGTGCTATTCGCGCTGGTGGCGAGCAATGTGCGTTTCGCCACCGAGCGTCATTGGTTCCGGTTGCGGTTGCCGGCCAAACTGGCGTTGACCCTCGCCTTGCTGGCCGTGGCGGTTTTTTTCGCGGCACAAGGTTGGCGGCGTGGATGGGAAGCGCACTGGCTCACCGCAGCGCAGCAGGAAGAACCGTTTTCGCCGGAGCGAGCCACTGCGTTGACGCAGGCATTCGGGTGCGAACCCAAAAATTTTCAGACGGCTTACGAGATTGGCGAATGTTACCGCACGCAAAGCTTCGCCGGTGCCCCCAATCAAAACGAGTTGGCGCAGCAAGCCATGGATTGGTACGAGCGCAGTCGCCGGTTGAATGAATATTACGGCGACAATTTTTTGCGCACCGGCATGTGTCTCGACTGGCTTGGCAGGTCCGAGGAAGCGGAAAAATTTTATGCGACTGCTGATGCGCTTGATCCGAACAGTTATTTTATGGCTTCCAATATTGGTTGGCATTACGTCCAAATTGGCGACTACGCCGCCGCGCGACCTTGGTTTGTGCGGTCGCTGAAATTGAGCAACGAAAATCACATCGCCAAAAACTATCTTTATTACGTTTGCGAACCGAAATTACGCGAGCGGGCAGCGGGCGGATCGTTGTTGTTTCCGGGTGGTCATTGATGCCATGAAAACCGATTGCCAGACACCGTTGCCGCCAAAAACTGTCGCCGTCGTTGGCCTCGGTTATGTTGGTCTGCCGCTCTCCTTACAATTTGCCCGCTCCGGCGTCGGTGTCATTGGCCTCGACATAGATGCAGCTAAAGTTGCGTTGCTCAACGCTGGCAAAAGTTTCATTCATCATATCGCCGATGGCGCTGTGGCGGAACAATTGGCGGCCGGAAAATTTTCCGCCACGACGGATTTTAGCCAGTTACAAAATGTGGCGGCGATCATCATTTGCGTGCCCACGCCGCTGAATAAAAACCGCGAGCCGGATCTTTCCTGCGTCGTCGAAGCCGGTCGAGCCATTGCGGCCTACTTGCAGCGCAGCCAATTGGTGGTGTTGGAATCCACGACCTTTCCCGGAACCACCGAGGGCGAACTGCGCGCGGTGCTGGAAAAACATTCCGGTCTGACGGCGGGAACAGATTTCCATCTCGCCTTCAGCCCCGAACGCGAAGACCCCGGCAATCCAGCCAGCGCGGTATCGCAAATTCCCAAAGTCGTCGGCGGTCTGACGCCGGCGTGTTTGGAACGCGCCTGTGCTCTTTATGGACGTGCCGTCCAATCGCTCGTGCCGGTTTCTTCTTGTCGCGCTGCCGAGGCGACCAAGTTGCTGGAAAATATTTTTCGCAGCGTCAACATCGCGCTGGTCAACGAACTCAAAGTGGTTTACGCCGCGATGGGTATTGACGTTTGGGAGGTGATTCAGGCGGCCAAGACCAAGCCGTTTGGTTACATGCCGTTTTATCCCGGGCCGGGTCTCGGCGGGCATTGCATTCCGATTGACCCATTTTATCTCGCGTGGAAGGCCCGCGAATTCGGCCAGTCCACGCGCTTCATTGAATTAGCCGGCGAGATCAACACCGTCATGCCCGAGTGGGTCGTCAACCGCGTCGCCGAGGCGTTGAACTCGCGGCAGAAAGCCATCAACGGCTCGCGCATTCTCGTTTTGGGTCTCGCTTACAAAGCCAATGTGGACGACGACCGCGAATCACCGAGCTACGTTTTGATGGAAAAATTATTTCAGCGCGGCGCGCAGGTGGATTATCACGATCCCTTTGTGCCGATCATCGAATCCGTCCGCGAACATGGCCGCTGGGCGGGCGTTTGCTCGGTGGCGTGGGAGCAAAAAATCATCGGCGCTTACGACCTCGTGCTCATCAGCACCGCGCACAGCAAGGTGAATTATCATGAGCTGCTGACGTGGTCGCCGATGATTGTGGATACGCGCAATATCACCGCCGGCCTGCCAGCCAAACCCGGTCAGGTATGGAAAGCGTGAAAGTAGGCCGCGAAAGCCGGTCAATTGTGCTGTCGTTTCTGCGTAAAATCTTGTAGTTATTTGTCTCAGCAATGGAATTCATTGATCTCAAACAGCAATACCAGCGGCACAAAACCGAAATCAACGCCCGCATCCAGCGCGTACTCGATCACGGCCAATTTGTCATGGGACCGGAAGTCGCGGAGCTCGAAGCCGCGCTCGCGAGCTACGTTGGTGTCAAACACGCATTGACCGTCGCCAGTGGCACGGACAGTTTGGAAATCGCCCTGCGCGCCATCGCCATCGGGCCGGGCGACGAAGTGATCACCGTTCCGTTCACCTGGATCAGCACGGCGGAAGTCATCGGCCTCGTCGGCGCCAAACCGGTTTTCGTGGACATTGATCCGGTCACCTACAACTTGGATATTGATCTGCTTGCGGCCGCCATCACCCCGCGCACCAAGGCGATTCTGCCCGTCAGCCTTTTTGGGCAGATGCCGGATTACGACCGCATCAACGCGCTCGGTGCCCAGCATGGCATCACCGTGATCGAAGATGCCGCGCAAAGTTTTGGCGCCACCCGGCATGGTCGGCGCAGCGGCGGCGTGACGACGATCGCGAGCACCAGTTTTTTTCCGGCCAAACCCTTCGGCTGCTACGGCGATGGCGGCGCGCTATTTACCAACGACGACGGCTTGGCTGACCAAATGAAAGCCATCCGCAATCACGGTGGTTTGCAACGCCATCACCACCCGCTACTCGGCATGAACGGCCGATTTGATACACTTCAAGCCGCCATCATGCTCGCCAAATTTCCCAGCTTCGAATGGGAAGTGCAGCAGCGTGGACGCATTGGCGCCCGCTACAGTGAAAAATTGCGCGGCGTCTGCGGTGTCCCCGAAATTGCTCCCGGCAACACGCACGTTTACGCGCAATACACCATCCGCGTTCCGAACCGCGATGAGCTTGGCGCAGCGCTCAAGGCCGCCGGCATTCCGACAGCGGTTTATTATCCGAAATGTTTGCACGAACAGCCCGTTTTCGCCAGCTGCGGCTATCGCTACGGAGATTTTCCGCAGGCGGAAAAAGCGGCGGGCGAAGTCATCAGCCTGCCGATGCATCCGTTTCTCGGCGAGGCGGAACAGGATTTCATCATTGCCGCCGTCAAACAAGCG
>TBL_comb47_HYPODRAFT_10000960_pt1 | contig 38102 bp, 26 predicted proteins | sample TroBogypolimnion_40_FD_10682 | JGI IMG/M metagenome (IMG submission 10682)
GCAAAGGGAAGATTTATGTGAATCTTGAAGATGCCAGCAAAATCGCTGTAATCAATGCAACTACATTTAAAGTTGAAAATGTATGGTCAATTGCTCCGGGATCAGGACCAACCGGTTTGGCTTTGGACAACGAAACCCATCGCTTGTTCAGTGTATGTGCAAATAAACTAATGGTTGTTATTGACTCTGAAACAGGAAAAGTGATCACAACTTTACCCATTGGCGAAAAGTGTGATGGCGCTGCATTCGACCCTGCTCTGAAATGTGCTTATAGTTCGAATGGTGAAGGTACTATTACTGTTGTAAAAGAAGTTAGTAAAGATTCATTTGTTGTTTCAGAAAGCATCAAGACTCAAAAAGGAGCAAAAACAATTACTCTGAATAAACAAACTCATCACATTTATCTGACTTCTGCTGATTTTGGAGCTCAGACAGGCACTGCTAAGGCAACGTTAATTCCAAATACATTTGCAGTTATTGACATTGCACCTCTGTAAGATTTTAACGAATATTTGAGAATATCAATTGCAGCACGATTAATACTTTACCCCTGAATGTGAAATAGTAGTTCATTCAGGGGTTTTTTATTGCTGCCGGATAACTAAAATAAAAAAATACCAAATGAAAAAACATAACAATGTAGTTGTATTCCTTGTTTTAATGATGCATTTTCTTTCGTTAAACAACGTACTAAAAGCCCAAACAGCTTCATCTGATAAGCTTGTTACTTCCAAAACATTTAGTAAAGCTTTCAACTTCATGATCGTAAGTGATTTTGGATGGAACGGATATGCACATCAGCAGGAAGTTGCTGATCAAATGGCTAAAACAGCAGACAGTATTCATGTGAAATTTATTGCTACCTGTGGTGATAATTTCCAGCTGATTGGTGTAGCTTCAACCCAAGATCCATTATGGGTTGCAAACATCGAAAATGTTTACAAATCAAATGCGTTACAAGTGGAATGGTTTCCGGTATTGGGAAACCATGATTACAAAGGCAATACTCAAGCAGAGATTGACTATTCAAATATCAGTCGTCGCTGGAGAATGACTAATCATTATTACACATTTACAAGAAAAGTGAACGAAACAATTTCTGCCCGTTTTATTTTTCTTGATACCACTCCGTTAGTTGCAGAATATCAGAATAAACCTAAAGAATATCCGGATATTGCAAAGCAGGATACTGTAAAGCAAATAAAATGGCTCAAAGATGTACTCGCCAGTTCGAAAGAACAATGCATTCTTGTTTTCGGACACCATCCTATATATTCTGCAAGTAAAACTCACGGAAACACAAAAGAAATGATTGAGCGGATCAAACCATTGCTCGAAAAGTATCATGCCCAGTATTATTTCTGTGGTCACGACCATGATTTGCAGCATCTGCACGAAAAAGGAAGCAAACTTGATTATATTGTTACCGGTACGGGAGGAGAAACCCGCCCATGCAGCTCCAATGAATTGACAGTGTTCAGTAAGTCAGAACCAGCTTTTTCTGTTGTTTCGCTAAAAGCAGATAGCTTGACAGTTAGCTTTGTTGGTATACACGGGAATAGAATTTACAGCTTTACCAAGAGTTATAATTAATTGTTTGTATTTATACTTCAGTGATATGATAGACAAACTGACTGTCAGACCGGATCTTGTATCTTTTCTGAAAGTTAATTTATAGTATTACCTCATATGATATAGATTTGATAAGTGTTTCTTAACCTAATAGGGAATATTGCTTGTCTGTTTTGGTTAAAATATTTGAAGTTAAATTAAAAAAATTCATATCTCTTTATTAAACCCTCTCATGGCTTTTGCGTCTTATTAGAAACTTAATTAAAACAAACTTATTTAATTCCTTCATTTTTATTCCTGAAAACGTATTTTTGAACAACAATAAGAAATGTTAATATGCACAGACTTAAACATTCAGATATTAGAAACGTTTGCCTGGGTCTTGTCCTAATGAACTCTTTATTCTATTCCTTTAGCAGTTCAGGCCAGAATTCCCTTAAGGTTTTTCTGGATAGCGCTTTTGTGAACAATCCTGAAGCAGCTTCCATTAATACGCAGATACACTCGTTTCAATACGACAATCAGATGATTACGGCGGTGCTCCAATCGCCAAAAGCCTATATCAGTTCGGAATTACTGGTTACGCCGTATCTGAACAACAATGGAAATATCATTGATGTTGCACCTTCAAATAAAGCCATTGGTTATGATATCGGTATCACCAATGGTGGTTTGTATTCGATGCTTTTCAATCTGGACCTTCCTTTGTTAAAGGGGAAGCAGGTGATTCATCTTCAGGAACAAAATCGGGTAGAGGTTGAAAAGCTGAAAACAAGACTCAGACTGATTGAAACCGAATTAAGAAGGTCAGTCGGAAGCATGTATTTCGATGCACTTTCACAACAGGCCTCAGTAGAAAGCAATCGTCAAAATCTGGCCTTGCTGAATGAAGAATTCAAGTTGATCAAAAACCTGACCAGTAAAGGGCTTTCCCGTATTTCGGATTATAAAATGATGGAACTGGAGCTTAAAACGGATTCCATTGATCTGAATACCTCTGTAAGTGATCTGGAGCTGGCTGTCAGACAGCTGAAAGCAGTCTGCGGAATACATAGCAGGGATATTTCAGTATTAACAAATCCTCTGATCCTCGCAACAGAGCCAATAAGCAAATCTTCGCTGTTTATCCGGTCGTTTTCACACGACAGCCTCGCAACCGTTTCCCAGCAAAAGGTTTTTAACGATCGATACCTGCCACAACTCAGTGCATTTGCCAATTCCGGATTGAATTCGAATTCAATACCCAATATTCAAAGGCATGTAGGGTTGAGTGCAGGACTGCTTTTAACCTATAATTTGTTTGACGGGCATCAGAAAAAGATTAATCAGGATCAGCAATTGTTGAGAATCGATGAAGCGGAGCATCAAAAAGGACTTAAATTGAATGAGGTAAAAACACAGGCTGATGCACTTCTGCAAAACATCGGTAAAGTCGGGAACGAACTAAACAAAGAGAAGCAAATTCAGATTGAATACAAGGAACTACTTGAACTCTACCAGGATGAGGTGATGCGCGCACAAATCAGTGTAATCGATTTAATCACATTTCTAAAAAAATACAGCAGCATCAATCTGACAGTCAGCATCAAAGAAATAACGCTAAACAAACTTATCAATGAATATAATTACTGGAATAACTAAGGCTTCAGGAAAAGGGAAAAGGGAAAAGGGAAACAGGAAAAGGTTGACATTGAATTTTATGATGTTAATTTTTCTGATTCTTGTCGTTGGGGCATGTGCATCGAAGCAGCAGGCTCCGGAAAAGGAAGGAGTAGTCAGGACTGATGTGAAAGTTAGTTCGCCTAGCATCGGTAATGCCGACCGTTTACTGAACTTTCAGGCGGTAACACATTATATGCAGGACAATAACATCCGTACACAACTTACTGGAATTGTTACGCAAATCAATTGTGCTATTGCCGGGAATATTAAGACGGGTCAGGCTATTTTTGTAATACAGCCACAAGAAGCTGCAGCTCTTCAAAAATCTAAGTTTAGCGGACAAATCATTGGCGGGCTTTCAGACACAGTTTATTCTCATCTGAGCGGACAAATCAAAAGCCTGAATGTGCAGGTAGGTGATTTTGTACAGATCGGCGATGTTCTTGCCAACTGTATCCGAGCCAATTCGATGCGGATAATTGCTTACATACCAGTAGAGAAGGAATCTGCGATTGAAAAAATGAAGAACTGTAAGGTGATTTTACCCGACGGAACTTCACTTGAAGGCAGGATTTCAGGAAAACTACCCTCTGCTGATGCACAGAATCAGACTCAGTCGTATATTATAGAACCCAATAAACCGGTAATGCTGGCCGAAAACATCAATCTGACTGCACAGTTTGCTGCCGAACAACTTCAGAATGCAGTATTTGTACCCGAAGGTGCAGTCCTTGGAAATGAAGAACAAACCAGATTCTGGATTATGAAACTGATTAATGATTCGATCTGTACGAAGGTGCCAGTGGAAAAGGGTATAAAAAAGGACAGTCTGGTACAACTGATTAATTCAGGGTTGACCAGTACCGATTTAGTAATTATTGAAGGAGGGTACGGATTGGCTGACAGTGCCCGAATCCAGGTCATTAAGACTAAAGACTAAAGTCTGAAGACCGGAGACTAATGTTAAAAGTAAAAAGTTTTGCGTGACCTGAAACCTGGAACTTTACACTTTAAACCTGGAACTATATAGTAAACAAATGAAATAATAGACCATGCTAAAAGAAAGCTTCCATCATAAATTTAAACATCCTTTCGGAATTGTACTCCTGATACTGGTTGCTGCCGGTATATATGCATATACACAAATGAAGGTTGAGCTACTTCCCAACGTAACTTTCCCTAAGGTCAAAATTATAGCAGACAATGGCGAACAGCCGATTGATGTCATGCTGGTCAGTGTGACCCGGCCACTAGAAGCAGCTATCAAAAAAAGTGAGAATCTGCGGATTATTCAAAGCACAACATCAAGGGGTACTTGTGAGATTTCAGCATTCTTCAACTGGAATGCAGATATTGATCTTGCCCGGCAACAAATTGAGGCCAGAATTAGCGAGAACAGCCCTAATCTTCCGCAAGGGTTGAAAGTGACAGTCGAGAAAATGAATCCTTCCATTCTGGCCATTGCAGGTTATTCTCTTGAAGGCAATCTGAGTCCTGTGGAATTGAAAATACTCGCACAGTATACCGTAAAACCTTATCTGGAACAAATAACCGGTGTTCGGGAAGTTTCGGTAATGGGTGGCCGCAACAAGGAATACCAGCTGGTTCTGGATGCTGTAAAGATGAGTCGGTTGGGTCTGACGCCCAATTTGCTTGGAGATGTTTTGGCACAAACGAATTCGATAAAGTCGAATGGATACCTGAAAGATAACAATCGCCTGTACCTTACTCTGACTGATGCTTCAATCAGAAATCTGGAGCAACTTGAGAATACAATAGTAAAAAGCAGTGCTACTGGTACAATTAAAATAAAGGACATCGCCAGGGTGCAGATTGCAGGACAGGTTGAATATGTGAAGATTAAAGCCAATGGGAAAGACGTACCGTTGATTGCGATCATGAAACATCCGGAAGCGAACCTTTCGGATATCGATACTCAATTACAAATCCGGGTAAAGGAACTTAATGATCACCTTTTGCCAAAGGGTGTGAAGATGGTATCGTATTACAATCAGGCTGATTTTGTTGACAATGCAATAAAGAGTATCCGTGATGTACTCTGGATCGGATTATTGCTGGCAATTGTGGTCACTATGCTGTTTCTTCGGTCATTTAAAAGCAGTCTGGCCATTTTAATTACAGTTCCGGTTTCATTGCTGCTCACAGTCATTGTGCTGAAAAGCCTGGGCTACAATTTTAATATCATGACATTGGGAGCCATTGCTGCGGCCATCGGACTGGTTATCGATGATGCCGTAGTGGTGGTTGAACAGATTCACCGTACACATGAGGAACATCCGGAGGAAAACTATCATTCGGTAGTTCCACAGGCGATCAGGTATCTTCTGCCTGCAATGATTGGTTCATCGCTCAGTACTATTGTTATATTCCTTCCTTTTAGCCTGATGACTGGTGTTGCAGGGGCTTACTTTAACATCATGACCCAGACCATGATCATTACCCTTACAGCTTCGTTTTTCGTCACCTGGCTGATACTGCCTGTTATCTATCTGCTCTTTTTTGGACACATGCAGGAAAAGAACCTGAAACCTGCAACTGTTCATAAACGTAACTGGGTGCTTTTCTTTATGAAGAAGCCAATCATTTCATTCCTTATGGTTGGAGCAATGATTCTGAGTATATTCATGATTTATCCGTCATTGCCGTCAGGTTTTTTACCTGAGATGGATGAGGGTTCTATTGTGCTCGATTTCGTAACTCCACCGGGAACCTCGCTGGAGGAAACGGAAGTCATGTTAAAAAAGGTTGACCGTATTGTTGAAAAGAATCCTGAGGTGCTGACTTATTCGAGGAGAACAGGAACACAGATGGGTTTTTTCATTACAGAACCTAATACAGGCGATTATCTGATCAAGTTAAAGGATAAACGTGACAAGAAGACGGAAGAAGTTATCGATGAAATCAGAAAGCAAATTGAAGCACAAATCCCTGCACTACAGGCTGATTTTGGACAGGTTGTTGGTGACATGCTGGGTGATTTGATGAGTTCAGTTCAACCCATTGAGGTGAAATTGTTTGGTAATGATGTTGACGAAGTTCAACAGTATGCCCGTAAAATAGCTGCAGTAGTAGAGAAGGTGCCGGGAACTGCAGATGTTATTAACGGAATAATTATTGCCGGCCCTTCAGTATCGGTTAATCCAAAATACGACAAGCTAAGCCAGTTTCAGTTGACTCCTGACATTTTTCAGTATCAGTTGAAATCAAGAATTGGTGGAGTGGTTGCAGGTAGTGTGCAGGAGCCATTGCAAATTTGTGATGTACGAATGATCTATCCGGACAGGGAATATACGAGTGTTGATCAGCTTAAACTGGCACAGATTTTTCTGGGTAATGGTCAATTGATACCTTTAAGTCGTTTTGCAGATGTAAGTATTTCAAAAGGCGCGGCTGAAATCCACCGGGAGAATCTGAAGAATGTAGACTATATAACAGCGAGGTTGAATAACCGGGATTTGGGAAGCACATTGGTTGATATACAAAAAGCCATCAAGACAAAAATAAATCTTCCTCCGGGACTTCATATTGAATATGGCGGTGCTTTCAAAGAACAACAACAGGCATTCCGGGAATTGATGCTCATTCTGATTTTAGCCAGTCTGCTTGTTTTTGCTGTAATACTTTTCCTTTTCAGAAAAATAAAGGTAGCACTGCTACTGATTTTCCTCGTCATGCTTGCACCGGCAGGTAGCGGAATTCTGCTTTATCTGCTAAACGTTCCGCTTAATGTAGGCAGTTATGTTGGCATTATAATGATTATCGGGATCGTAGGCGAAGCTTCCATATTTACCTATCTGCAATTCATTGAAGAGCGCAAAAAAGGCACTCTGGTAGCTGATGCTATTGTTTATACCATATCCATCAGGTTACGTCCCAAGTTGATGACTGCACTGAGTGCTATCATTGCTTTACTGCCACTTGCCATTGGAATCGGGTCAGGAGCTCAAATGCACCAATCGCTCGCTATTGCAGTAATCGGGGGATTGATTTTCGCTCTCCCGGTATTACTGATTGCACTGCCGACATTTCTGAAGATGATTGAAAAAGATGAGGTTGTTGAAATTCCAAAATATCTATAGAATTGGATGTTACTTATAAAAGGTAATCTAAAAATATTAAGTTGAAAGTAATAATAATGTTGGGTTTGTTTACGGGAAGTCTATTCGTTTCTGCTCAAAATGTGGCAATAGTAGCAGTTTTTATCATCAAACCATGAGAATCAGAATGAAGAATGTTTATATTTTTGGTGTACTATTATTCCTGAATTTATTAATAATACATTCTTCTGCATTTTCTCAAACAAGTCGTTTAGATTCAATGGTTCTGAAAAACAGATTAAAGATTGAATTCCTGCTCGATATCGGCAATGTGCTTCCTACCAACTCTTTTGTCCGATTGCAAAATACTGACCTCGATGGTATGGCTCACTATAATGCTTACACCTTAAGGCTGGCAAAGCAAACCACTGGAGACAAGTTATGGCAGCAATTGTATGGATACCCAAGCTATGGGTTTGGTGTTTATTCCGCATTTTTTACCAATACTAAAAAAATAGGAAATCCAATTGCTGCCTATGGCTATTTTAATGCACCGTTTGTCCGGTTTAACCGGTTGAGCTTGAATTATGAATTAGCATTTGGATATACATTTAACTGGAACCATTATGATCCGGTTACAAATCCTACCAATATTGCCATAAGCACCGATGGAAGCGTTTATATTGAAGCAGGTTTAAGCATGAAATATTCGTTAGGCAAGAGATTGTCCTTTGGCCTTGGATACGGCTTCACTCATTATTCAAATGGGAAATTGAAAATGCCCAATTACGGATTGAATACAGGAGCAGCAAAGATCAGTGTATCCTATGATTTATATGATACTCCGATACAGTATCATACCCAGTTAAAACCTAATTATATGGCTCATTACGAGTGGATTTTGTCTGGATTTGGCGGTGCACAAAATCTCTTATATGTAGGGACCAATACTGCTGGTCAGACAACCAATACAAAGAGTTTTTATTTTGCGGTATACGGAATAAGTAGTACTATTAACAAACAAATTGATTATAAATCGAAAATTGGTATTGGGTTCACGCTGGAATACAATGGCTTTCAAAATTCGGAAATTGTTGTTAAGGGTGGTAATTTAGATGCACTTGATGTAAATTTTGACCGGCATCTGGCGTTAAGTATTTTCCCTTCTTACGAGTTGGTAATCGACAAGCTTTCCCTTGTTTTTCAGCCAGGGCTTTACCTTTACCGAACGAAATCTGCAAATTTGACACCTGTCAGTTATCAGAGAATCGGTGTGAAATATCATTTTCTAAAGGATACTTTTTTGGGGATTAATCTGCGAGCTTATCATTTTCACGAGTCTGATTTCATTGAATGGACTATTGGCCATCGCCTGAACTGGTAATTGAGTCTTAATCCATGCAGTATTTCTGGTCGTTGGACCCTTGTTAAATCACAGTAAGATAAACTGCCGCTGCAATTACTGCTCCTAATATAGGCCCTGCAATGGGTATCCATGCATAGCCCCAATCACTCGGACCTTTTGATTTTATTGGAACAAGTGCATGAATAATTCTCGGTCCAAGGTCTCGTGCAGGGTTAATGGCATATCCTGTTAATCCACCAAGACTCATTCCAATGGAAACAACCAATAATGCTACAGGAAGTGCACCCACCGAACCCAATCCTATTTTCACCTCTATTAATCCTGCCAGTTTAAACTCAGGACCTGCAATTAATAAAACCACCAATATCAATACAAAGGTGCCTGTAACTTCACTCAAAACGTTCCGTGGGGTATTTTTAATAGCCGGTGAAGTGCAGAATGTACCCTTTATCGTTGCTGCATCTTCCGTTCGGTTGTAATGATCAGCAAAAAGCAGCCAGGTTAGAAATGCACCTGATATAGCTCCCAATAATTGGGCAAGAATATATAAAGGAGCATCAGCCCAGGCAAATTTTCCTGCAACTGCCAATCCAATCGTTACTGCAGGATTTAGGTGAGCCCCACTTGATGGACCAGCGATGATGACACCAAGATAAACTCCAAGTCCCCATCCAAAAGAAATTAGTACCCAGTCGGCGCCTTTTGCAAAGGTATCTTTCAACGAACTATTCGCACATACGCCTGTACCCATCAGGATAAGGATAAAAGTGCCAAGATATTCAGCAACAAGTGGATTCATAGGATTTATATATAATTAGTGGTTTTGATTGAAGGTTTTATCATTGATTATTTGATTTTCAGGATAAGATATATCCCTTTGCATATTCAGTATAGGAACGGATTTGTTCTTTGCGCCATCTTCTTCTATATCCAAGTTCTTTAGCCATAATCTCCGCAACAAATGGGGCCATAGCAATACTTGCCCTGGCATCAAGCAAAAGGGCTCTTGTCCTTCGTGCAAGGACATCCTCTACTGTGCGGGCCATCTCCTGACGGACTGCCCATATTACTTCAACTTTTAAATATGGTAGATCCGGGTGCAGTTTTTCTCCCAATTCAGGATACTGTCCAATCATCGCTTTGATCTTTGCGACATCAGAACCATATACATATAAATGTCCGGTATTATTGATATTTTTTACGTATCCGTGAATGGGCATGTTTTTGGTAACACATTCCTTGTTTTCCAGCCCGCCAAGTAAAATTGCATTATCAACGATATCTTCACCCATTTTGCGGTATGTTGTCCACTTCCCGCCAATCATTGTAATTAACCCGGATTGTGATACAACCAATCTATGGCTGCGCGATATTTCCTTGGTTTCCTTCATATTGTCCTCAGGAGCAGCCAATGGCCTTAAGCCGGCAAAAATGCTTAGGACGTCCTTCTTCCTGGGTTTTTTGGACAGATATCTGCCTGCTGTATCCAGAATGAATTTGATTTCCTCATCCAGAGCCCTTGGTTCAATTTCAGGATTTTCAACCGGTGTATCGGTAGTACCAACCACAACTTTCCCGTGCCAGGGAACGGCAAATAATACCCGTCCATCATCAGTTTTTGGAATCATAATTGCTGAATCGCCTTGTAGAAAGGAATGGTCAAGAATTATATGGATACCCTGACTTGGAACAACAGTCTTTATATGGTTAGGCTCATCCATATCATTGATCGAATCGACAAAAATTCCTGTTGCATTGACAACAACTTTTGCCTTTATTGAATAGGACTGGTTATTTTCAGAATCAAAGCATTCAACTCCTGAAATCATGCCTTCTTCATTCTTAATTAGTCCCGTAACACCGCAATTATTCATTACATAACCACCATTGTCAGTAATCGTTTGCGCGAGGTTTATGGCAAGCCTTGAATCGTCAAACTGACCATCATGATAAATGACGCCGCCCTTTAAATCCTTTTCCACAAGGTTCGGAATGGCTTTCATCGTTTCCTCTTTTGAAATATGAATCGATGGACCCAAACCCAGCTTCCCGGCCATCATATCATAAACTTTTAAACCCACAGTATAAAACGGACCGTCCCACCATTCATAATTTGGAATAATAAACTTCAGATTTTTTACCAGATGGGGGGCATTCTGTAAAAGTAGTCCACGTTCATTAAGTGCTTCGAGAACCATGGCAATGTCTCCTGCGGCAAGGTAACGTACCCCTCCATGAACCAGTTTTGTGCTTCTGGACGAAGTTCCCTTTGAAAAATCATATTTTTCAAGAAGCAGTGTGTTATAACCCCTTGATGCCGAATCAACTCCGGCCCCCAGACCGGTTGCACCACCTCCGATGATAACGATATCCCAGATCTTATCCGGGAAGTTTTGAATTACCCTCAATGAATCTGAACGTTTCATTTTCCTGTTATTTCAATTTCTTTTGCCTATCCTTCTTCCCAATGACTCATTCCTATTTCCTTTTTTGCTAATCTATCCAGTGTTTTGTTCTTTCGACAGCTTTAGTCCATTGCGATAAAAGTTTTTCTGTATCTTCATTTCTCAAGGAAGGTTTAAAAACCCTATCTATATGCCATTTTTCCTGAAGCTCCTCAATCGTCCATAATCCAACGGCCAGTCCTGCCAAATATGCTACGCCTAAGGCTGTTGTCTCAACATTGGTTGATCTCACCAATTCAATTCCTGATATATCAGACTGAAACTGAAGCATCAGATTATTGGCAGCTGCACCACCATCAACACGCAATTGCGGAATTGATTCCCCAGAATCTCTTTTCATGGTTTCAATGACATCATTAACCTGAAAACTTATACTTTCGAGGGCAGCCCTGGTCAGGTGTGCTTTAGTTGTGCCGCGTGTCAGGCCAAAAATTGATCCCCTCGCATAGGGATCCCAGTGAGGTGCACCAAGCCCGGTAAGAGATGGAACAAAAACAACACCACCATTATCTTCTACTTTCTCTGCTAAAACTTCACTCTCTACCGCATCTTTAAAAAATTCCAATCCATCACGAAGCCACTGAATCACCGCGCCCCCCATAAAGACGCTGCCTTCGATAGCATAAGTTACTTTATTTCCTATTTGCCAACCGATTGTTGTTAAGAGTCTGTTATTTGAAATAATTGCTTTAGAACCAGTATTCATCACTAAAAAGCAACCCGTTCCGTAAGTGCATTTAGCCATACCTTCACTGGTACACATCTGGCCAAACAAGGCTGCCTGCTGGTCGCCTGCAATTCCGGCAATTGGAATACCATTTATTTGTTCAATATCAGTAACATTCCCGTTTATATGACTTGATGCGACAACATCAGGAAGAAGGGAAACAGGTATTCCAAAGATTTGCAGCAATTCATCATCCCATTTCAGGGTATGGATATTAAATAACAAAGTCCTGCTGGCATTACTTACGTCAGTAATGTGTAGTGCTCCATTTGTTAAATTCCAGATTACCCAGGTATCAGTTGTGCCAAAAGCAAGTTCTCCCTTCAATGCACGTTCTCTGACACCATCGACATGATCGAGTATCCATCTTATTTTTGTTGCCGAGAAATACGCATCAATCAGAAGCCCCGTTTTCTCAGTAATTACTTTTTCATTACCTGCTTCTTTTAATTTCAAACAATAATCAGCAGTACGCCTGTCCTGCCATACTATGGCATTAAAGACAGGTTTGCCCGTTTTTCTGTCCCATATTACGGTTGTTTCACGCTGATTGGTAATTGCAAGTGCAACAATTTCCTCTTTTGACACACCGCTTGTTGCAATCACATTGCAAATCGCTTTTCTGGTATTTCTATAGATTTCTTCGGGATTGTGTTCCACCCAGCCCGGATTAGGAAAAAACTGTTTATGGTCAATATTGTTTTGTGCAATTAACAGACCTTCCTGGTCAAACAATACCGCTTTGGTGGCCGTAGTACTCTGGTCGATTGATAGGATACATTTTTTCATATTCCCAACCATTTAGTTTCTATTTTGTAAACCAATTATATTTTCATCCGGCTTATAATTGCCATCAATATACGCAATTTGGAAATTGAAAACAAAATATGTCTTATTAAATCAGGAAATTACATCCTTACAAGAATTTGAAGTAATTCCTTTTTAATCGTTCTAATTGCCTGTTATCATGAGAAGTGTTTGAATCCTCAGAATCTTTCTGAACGATTCGAATGATGAATAGCAGAACATGAGGATTGGAATCATAACGAACAGGGAATGGCCTGGGATACTGATATGAAAACTTTTGTGTTTTTGCATATTTTCTGTAAGGTTTCTGTAAGGTTTCTGTATGTTGACTTACAAAAAACATACCCTGAATAAACTACAACCATTCAAATTTACCGGATGCTTTAACAGACGTTTATATAAGGAAAGTAAACCGGATACAGCCTGTTTTCGTTTTGTTTATCGATAGGGTATTTGGGAGGATCATTGAAGGATCACAGCGATAAGGGAGGTTTGTTGCTGAATCCAAACATCAGTGCTATAGAAGAAAACGCAAAGTCTTCGGAAAAACATACAAAAATGATTCTCTAAAAATAAGTACTCTTCCAGATTTAAGGGATTTAACATTTAAAACAAATAAAGCCGGTTTTCACCGGCCTTATCTGTTACTTTTTATATTGATGTTTTAATATTTGATTTCGAATACGGCTTTCGTAATGCTCATCTTTCGAATCATTGTCTTTTGTTAAGATGACAAAGACAATATTAATGATTGCCAGCAAAATTAATATAGCTCCAACATATCGTACTGGATTTGGAACAGATGCAAAAATTACAATTCCAAATATAAGTACACTCATTCCCAAAATGATCTGATTGAAATTAATGATTTGTTTTTTCATCATTCACCTCCATTCATTTTCGTTTAATTGTGTTTACGAAAAATTGAGGCTTAATGTTCCATTCATTTACAATGGAATATTGCCATGTTTGCGTGGTAAATTCGATTTTCGTTTGTTGTGGGTCATGTTTAATGCCTGTATGATTTTATACCGGGTATCCTGGGGAAGAATAATTTCATCAATATAGCCCAAGGCTGCAGCACGATATGGGTTTGCAAACTTTTCACGATAATTCTCAACAGCTTCAACCTTTTCTTCGTCAGAAAGCTTTCCACGGTATAAAATATTAATTGCACCTTCAGGACCCATAACGGCAATTTCAGCTGTAGGATAAGCAAAATTTACATCTGCACCAATGTGCTTGCTCGACATTACATCGTATGCTCCACCGTATGCTTTACGGGTAATCAGTGTAATTTTGGGCACAGTTGCTTCTGCAAATGCATATAAAAGTTTTGCTCCGTGCTTGATGATTCCACCAAATTCCTGCGCTGTTCCCGGCAAGAACCCGGGAACATCGACCAGGGTGACGAGCGGAATGTTGAAAGCATCACAAAAGCGAACGAAACGTGCAGCTTTAGTCGATGAATTGATATCCAAAACTCCTGCGAGGTAGGCAGGCTGATTGGCTACAATTCCAATTGGTTTTCCACCCATACGGGCAAAGCCGATGACAATATTGGCTGCATAATGAGGCTGAACTTCCAGAAAATGTTCATCATCAATGATGTTGTGGATGATGTCTTTAATGTCATAGGGTTTATTCGGATCGACAGGAACAATATGATTTAAGGAAGGATCAGGCCTGTTTTCAGGATCAGTGCATACTTTTAATGGTGGTTCTTCCATATTATTGGAAGGAATGAAACTGAAAAGTTCTCTCACCATCATGAGGGTTTGTTCTTCATCACTTCCTGTAAAATGGGCCACTCCGCTTTTTGATGCATGAGTAATGGCACCGCCAAGTTCTTCTTTGGTCACATCCTCATGAGTAACAGTTCGGATTACTTCAGGACCGGTAACAAACATATGACTGGTCTTTTCAACCATAAAAATGAAATCAGTCAGGGCAGGGGAGTATACTGCACCTCCGGCACATGGACCAAGAATGGCGCTGATTTGTGGAATTACTCCTGAAGATATCACGTTGTTATGGAAAATGTCAGCATATCCGGCAAGGCTCTCAACGCCCTCCTGAATACGGGCACCTCCTGAGTCATTAAGTCCAATGACGGGAGCCCCCATTTTGATGGCCAGATCCTGAAGCTTGAGAATTTTATCTGCATTTGTGCGACTTAAAGTACCACCAAAGACAGTGAAATCCTGTGCGAATACATAAACCAGGCGACCGTTTATTTTGCCATATCCTGAAACCAGACCGTCACCTGGATATTTTAACTGATCGATTCCGAATTCAGTGGCCTTATGGGTAACCATTTTATCTATTTCATTAAAGGTACCCGGATCCAAAAGGATCGCTATTCTTTCGCGGGCTGTATTCTTTCCAGACTCGTGTTGTTTTTCTATGCGCTTTACTCCTCCTCCTGATTCTGCCTCCTGGTTAAGGGTCTCAAACTGATCAAATTTGGCTTTTAAATCCATATGTATTTAAAGTTTATAACACAGAGGACCACTGAGGATTCATAGAGAGCCACAGAGAAAATAAATAAACTCTGTGAAACTCTGTGTGATCTCTTTGCAACTCCGTGTAATTTATATTTTGTTTTTAGTGACGTAATATCGACAGCAATTGTTTTTCCATCTTCTATCTTCTGTCTTTTTATTCTATTTCTACTAATTTCTGATGGGCATCAATGGTGCTGCCTTCACTCACAAATATTTTTATAACTTTTCCGTCAATTGGTGATTTATATTCGCTTTCCATTTTCATTGCTGAAATCGTAATAACAGTATCACCTTTTTTGACCTCATCACCCACCTTAACCGGTATTTTAATTACCTTTCCAGGCATAGGAGAGGAAATGGTGTTTTCAGAGGTGAGTTGTATCGCTCCTGACCGATTCCTGAGATACCTTGATTCTGCATCAATTACTTCAATATCATAGCTGTGATAAAGCGTGTATGCAGTAAAAAGTTTTGCTTTCGGCTGAGGAACCAATTCTATGTTATAGGAACGTCCATTTGCAAGAATCGAAAATATACCTTCATCATTGTGCATCAAATCTACCTGATAGATTTTGTCATCTACCTTAATCTCAAGAAGGTTCTCGTATTGTTTTAATATCTCGACTGAAGCGATTCGTTTATCTAATTTGATATCTACTGACATTTTTCGGGGGTTTACAGGCGTTCAAAATTCTTTTGATAGGTATATTTTTTCCATCTGTTCTGGGCGGTATACATCTCTTTTGAGGTCTGGGCAATGTTCAGCCGATCCAGATATTCGATGTAAGAAGCAATGATGACCATATCTTCACATTCCGGTGTACATTTTGTATCGGCAAGCAATACGGCTTTGTTCTTTTCAATAAAGTTGGTGTCATAATTTCCACTTCGGAAATCTTCCGTGTCCATGATTCGTTCGAGAAACTTAATCGAAGTCTTTACGCCTGTAATTTTATATTCATAAAGTGCCCTTTTCATTCGTTCGATAGCTTCTGTACGGTTTTCAGCCCATACAATCAGTTTCGAAATCATTGAATCATAGTAAATCGGAATTTCATATCCTTCATATACATAACCGTCTGACCGAACTCCCAAACCTAAAGGTTGTGTAATGTTGTATATTTTCCCCGGGTTAGGCATAAAATTATTGTCAGAATCTTCTGCATATATGCGGCATTCAATGGCGTGACCACTCTGCCTTAATTTATTCTGTGTAATCGTAAGCGGATGCCCTTCGGCTATTAAAATCTGTTGTTTCACCAGATCAATACCTGTAACACGCTCGGTGATGGGGTGCTCTACCTGAAGCCGTGTGTTCATTTCCAGAAAATAGAAATTCAAATCGTTGTCCACTAAAAACTCTATAGTTCCGGCACCCTCATAATTCACAGTCCTTGCTGCTTCAACAGCATACTCACCCATCTTCTTGCGTAATTCAGGGGTCATCAGGGGGGAAGGAGTTTCTTCAATCATTTTCTGATGCCTGCGTTGAACAGAACATTCACGTTCGAACAAATGGATAAAATTACCATGTTGGTCGCCTAAAATCTGAAATTCAATATGATGTGGTGAAGAAATGTATTTTTCAATGTAAACAGAATCATTGCCAAATGACGATTTAGCTTCTGATCTGGCCGATCTGACCAATGAGACAATATCTTTCTCACTGGTTATGAGCCGCATGCCTTTCCCGCCGCCACCTGCTGCAGCCTTTACCATTACAGGTAAACCTATTCTCTTTATTGTGTCGACTGCATCCTTTTCAGTTTTTAAACTTTCGGTTGTCCCCGGAACAACGGGCACACCTGCTGCAATCATAGTTAAACGGGCCTGGATCTTATTACCCATTTGATTAATCACTTCAGGCGACGGACCAATAAATTTAATACCATTATCTGCACATTTTTGTGCAAATCCTGCATTCTCTGATAAAAAACCGTATCCCGGATGAATTGCATCAGCTTTAGTCTTTTTGGCAACTTCAATTATTTTATCAGCATTTAAATAACTTTCGGAGGAGGAGGAGGGGCCGATATGATATGCTTCATCGGCATACCTGACGTGCATGGATGTACGGTCGGCGTCCGAAAATACTGCAACTGTCGAAATACCCATTTCCCGGCATGTTCGCATAATACGAATGGCTATTTCACCCCTGTTGGCAATAAGAACTTTAGTGAATTTCTGCATGTAACGTTGTTAAATCAAATTGTGGAATCGGATTTTAATTGCATTTCTCTGTACGCTTAAACCGCGGAAAGTAGGAATTGTTTGCGAAATTGGATTCAATCTTGAAATAAAAATAGGGTTAATATATGTCAATAGTGGTTTTTTATAGATATAAATATCTGATATAAAGTAATATATGAACTATTTGTTGTATTTCGGGTTAATTTATTCTCGAACTATGTGTAGCATTTGTTCAAATCATAGGAAAAACGAGGTCTATGGCAAAAACGATTTAATGAATAAAGACAAAAAGATTAATTCGGATTATAAATTTGTAATACATGTGAAATTATAAATGTTATTAATTCAATTAAAGCAGTAAATGTTTGAAAGATTGATTCGGATTTGAATGAAAATAATACAGTTAACATATTCAGACTTCAATAATTTAGTCTATATTTGCCTGACCAAATTTGAACTTATGAAATTGCGTATTGCATTTTCCTTTATATTTATTATAATCGGATCAGGTTCAGCTTTTGCACAATCCCGAGTACTCGGGACCGAAAAGTATAGTCTTTCAAGCGATTCTTCAGTTAATCGCCTTGCAGGTTCAAATCGTGTTTATTATGCAACCAGGATAGAAGATCGTCCAAAAATAGATGGCAAACTTACAGATGCATGCTGGGAAAAGGGAGTTTGGGCTGGCGGCTTTACGCAACAAGTCCCGGCTCAAGGGAAAAAGCCTTCGCAGGAGACTGAAGTAAAAATTCTATACGACAACAATAACCTGTATGTTGGGTTTAAATGCTATGATAAAGGTCCGGGTAAAATCAGACCTATTTTGAGCCGAAGGGATAAAAGCATTGGCGATATTGTTGGAATAGCATTCGATTCATATCACGATAAACAGACAGCATATGAATTTAATGTTGCAGCTTCCGGGCAAAAAGTCGATATGGTCCATCTGGGTGCGTATAACCTGGATTACAACTGGGATGCGGTTTGGGATGGAAAAGCCCAGGTATATGATTCAATCTGGACGGTGGAAATGCAAATCCCTTTCAATCAAATACGTTTTGCACCAGGAGATAAACAGGTTTGGGGAATGCATATCTGGCGTTGGATTGATCGCCTAAATGAAGAGAGCCAATGGAAACTGATACCAATAGATGCGCCGGCAATGGTTTATTTATTTGGTGAGTTAAAAGGAATTGAAGGAATTAAGCCGAAAACAACTTATGAGTTTCTGCCCTATATGAATAGCCGGTATAGTCCGAATACCAGTCTGAATACAAAAACTACCTATGGAGTTGGGCTGGATGGGAAAGTACGTTTGAATTCAGGATTTACTCTGGATTATGCAATCAACCCCGATTTTGGACAAGTGCAAGCCGATCCGTCCGTACTGAATCTAACTTCGTATGAGATTTTTAATGAAGAAAAAAGGCCATTCTTTTTGGAAGGAAATACAATTTTGGATTATAGTATTGGTGGCGATATGTTATTCTATAGCCGAAGAATTGGTCATGCACCCAGCTATTATCCTGAATTGGAAGATAACCAGACTATATCGATTGCAGACAACACATCAATTCTAAGCGCATTAAAACTTACAGGTAAAACCGAAGACGGCTTGTCTGTTGGTGTGGTTCAAAGCTTCACGGCAAAAGAATTCGCAACCATCTTTAGCAGTGATTCCAAATCAAAAATAGCTGTAGAACCCTTCTCTAATTTTATGGTGGGCAGAGTAAAACAGGATTTCAATAACGGCAATACTGTATTGGGAGGTATGATTACTTCGACCTTTAGAAACATCAATGACGAACAGCTGGATTTCTTATCCAAATCAGCCATGACCGGTGGAATTGATTTTCAGCATAACTGGAAAAAGCGTAAATACTTTATTGATTTCAAAGGATTCTTTAGTGATATAAAAGGAGATAAGGAGGCCATTTCAAGGCTGCAATTATCTCCGGTACATAACTATCAGCGTCCAGATGCAAATTATCTTAAATATGACTCCACAAAAACAAGCCTTTCTGGATGGGGCGGATTTCTTCAGGGTGGAAAACGTAGTGGAAATTTCAGAGCGATTGGCTCATTAAATTGGCGTTCTCCGGGAGTTGATTTCAATGATGTTGGCTATTTATATCAGGCAGACCTGATTGCACAAACTGTTGACATGACCTACAAAGTGAGCAAACCTAAGGGAATTGTCCGGAGTTATTATTTGCAGTTTGTGCAGGAACATGACTGGAGTTTTGGTGGCGAAAATACACTTGATCGGCTTAACTTACATGGATTCATGCAGTTTAATAATCTTTGGCTTGTCCACCTTAATACAAGAAAGTATTTTAATATTTATGATACCCGTGAACTAAGAGGTGGTCCAAAACTATATAAGGATGGCTACAACGATGTGGATTTATTTGTTCAAACGAATTCAGTAAAGAATTTTTGGGCAGGATTTGGTCCTCGGGTTAAGCTTTATTCAGATGGAATATCCAAAAGTTCCATTTTTACATTGTTTTTAAAATGGCAAATGAGTGACCGGTTTAGCATTACTTCCCGGACCACTTTTGATCAATCTATCGACAACAATAAATATGTCACAACAACAACAGACATAACAGGTTCTACCAAATACCTGGTTGGAACTATTGACCGGAATACAATTTCATCAACACTCCGCTTTGAATACTTTATTTCACCGGAAATTTCTCTTCAGTACTATGGAAATCCATATGCTTCAACAGGAACGTACAATAACTTCAGGGAAGTTGCTGATGCATCCAATACTATATTAAATAAAAGATACAATAACCTGGTAAGTTTGTCAAATTCAAATAATACATATACTCTTCTGAAAGCTGGACAATCAGATTATACGATCAATAATCCTGATTTTAACTTTCAGGAATTCAGGTCAAATATGGTTGGTCGCTGGGAATTCAGACCTGGATCTACACTTTATCTTGTATGGACCAATACGCGTTCAGCTTATTCTGATCAATTAAATCAAACCATCTGGAAAAGCTTTGGAAATATTATGAAAGTGGATTCGCAAAATGTATTTATGATCAAGTTCAGCTATTGGTTTTCAATCTAATTCTTTTCTTTGTGCTGAATTTATCGATACCTGATTTTGAAAGCAATTAATTACTTACCTGTATACCGGAAAAATTTAGCATTAGCTGTTCCTGTAATCTTTTCGCAAATTGGACAGGTTACTGTTAATTTGGTGGATAGTATTATGGTTGGTCATATTGGAACAATCCAACTGGCTGCTGCATCATTTGCCACCAGTGTATTCATGGTGGGGATGCTTTTTGGTCTGGGGATAACTTTAGGAATTACACCACTTGTCGGTCAATCATTTAATTCGGGAAATTCAAGAAACCTGGGCAGCTGGTTTAAAAATGGTATAATAGTAAATTTAATTGCTTCAGTCCTGATTTGTTTGTCAATGTCATCGGTTGTTTTATTTATGAACCGGATGGGGCAAAGCAAAGAAGTAGTTCAAAAGGCCATCCCGTTTTACCTGATACATGTGACTTCCCTAATACCCTTGATGTTGTTTTTCTCTTTCAAACAGTTTTTCGAAGGAATCGGAAATACAAAAATTGCCATGATCATTACCATCATTATCAATTTGGTCAACATTACACTGAATTATATTCTGATATACGGTAAGCTGGGGTTCCCTGCACTGGGGCTTAATGGTTCTGGTTATGCTTCGCTGATTTCCAGATTACTCATGCCTGTATTGTTTCTTATAATGACCTTAAGGATACCGGCATTCCGGGTGTATCTGCTTGAGGCATTCCATTCAGGTTTCGAAAAGATAAAAATTAAACGGATAATATCTATCGGATTCCCGATTGGATTACAAATGGTTATTGAAATTCTGGCCTTTACTCTGGGGGCAATTATGCTTGGTTGGATATCAAAGGAATCACTGGCAGGTCATCAGATCGCAATCAGCATGGCTTCCATGACCTATATGATTTCATTAGGACTGGCATCCGGAACAACAATTCGGGTAAGCCATGCCTTTGGAGAACACAACAGGAACGAACTTAAACATGCAGTATTGGCTTCTCTTCACATGGTGATTGCATTTATGTCACTGATGGGGATTCTGTTTATTTTACTTCGGAACCAGTTACCTCTATTGTTCACTTCCGACCCTGCAGTTATTAAAGTGGCATCCGGATTATTGATAGTGGGTGCATTCTTTCAGATCTTCGATGGAATGCAGGTGGTTTTACTTGGTGCATTGCGAGGAATGGCTGACGTCAGAATTCCCATGTTTATTGCATTTTTCTCATATATAATAGTGAGTTTACCGATCAGTTACCTTCTGGCCTTTGTATTTAATGTTGGATATGCCGGAGTATGGATTGGTTTTGTTTTCGGACTTTCAACTGCTGCTATTCTATTTGGCTTCAGGTTGAAGCATCAGATACAAAAATTCGGTCATTATAAAAGCTATTTATAAGAATATAGCTCCTATCGCCCGCCTATTGTTATATGTCAGTGAATAATTCACTTATGAGGTATTAATACAATTACAATATTTACTTAAAGTTACAATGAAATCAATAATCAAATGGATTTATTTCTTTATAGCAATAAGTGTTTTTGGCCCTTCCGGAGTTTGAGCACTGCCAATAAGCTTATTCTTTTTACGGGTTAGCGCAATGTTAATTAAGTTTCCTTCCACCGAAGTGCTGAAGGTGATATTTTTCTTTTCAATTTTTAAATTGCTTGCCTCTAATTCGCCTGCCTCGACTTTTACAACGCAAACTGTTTGCCCGCTTTTCTCAGAAAAGATCAAACTTCCCTTTTCATATCCATAAGGTGCATCACTTACTGTATAAAGCCATTCGCCGATTAAGGATTTATTCTTTACTTCAGCCTGAAGATCAGAAAATGTAAACAATGATATTGAAAATAAGAACATCAATGTCCAAAGATGATTTTTCATTTTGAATTAGATTTGTGTTTATATTTTAATGCCGTAAAGAAAATGATTTTTAATGATTAAGTAATCAATTATCAACCCAGTAAAAGCATTTCTCTTTTCTTAGCCAATTGAATCAACGAATACCTTTTCCAAATGTATTTTTGGGTTATTATGTCGCTGTGGTCCATGTACAGGTAAATTGAAATGTGGCTCTCCAATTATTCTTATTTTTCTTGAGGCATTTTCATTTACACTCTCAGATTGTGTCATTAATAATTTCATTTCAGATTGTATGCGACGAATTAGGATAAGACTTGGAATATAAGCAAGGATAAACCCTATTGTAAGTACGCTAATCAACAGGTTGTTTATACTTAAGATTTGATGTAAGGAGTAAGTAAGTATAATCATTAGAATATTAACAATTCCAATCAACAGAGTTGATTTTAAATGCGAATTCCCCAATTCCAATAATTTATGATGAATGTGATTCATGTCAGGCATAAAAGGCGAACGATTTTCCGAAATCCGAATAAAAAATACCCGTATTGTATCAATTATTGGTACTATTAATATGCCGATTGAAACAACAGGAGCTGCAAGTATAGCATAAGGTGATTGTAAATTTATATTGAATTGATCAAATTTAATTACTAAAACTATCATTATCACTCCAAGTATCAGTGAGCCAGTATCACCCATAAATATTTTGTTCTTTTTCCCAAATGCATTAAAAAGGAAGAAAGCAATTAAACTGCCTGCTAAACAGAAGCATGTAATCCCATATTCAGGATGTCCGGCCAAAAGGAACCAGGATCCGAAAACGATTGAAATCAATGTACTGACTCCGGAAGCCAGTCCATCAATACCGTCAATCAGGTTAAATGCATTAATTATTGCAATCATTGCAAATAAGGTGATCACAAAACTTACCGGGTAACTAATTTCGTACAAACCGAAGATTCCCTGCAGATTTGTAAACCTGAAATTTCCAAGAACAATCAGCATCGTTGCTGTTGCAAGTTGAGCATATAGTTTACGGTGGGCAGAAATTTCCATTAAATCATCTTTTAGTCCAATAAAGAACATGATGATGATTGCTGCGATGAGATATTTTAATTCGCCAAAACTATAACCATCCGTTGCGATAATAGTACTCAGAATGAAGCCAATAAAAATAGCGACTCCTCCCAATGTGGGAACAACTACTTTGTTGACCTTTCTTTCATTTGGAGTATCATAAAGCCGTTTGGCAATTGAAACTCTGATGATAGGTGGAATAGTTGAAAAGACGAGAATAAAACCTATAATAAATCCAAATATAGAGTATATCGCATCCATCCTTTAGTTTTAGATTATTAAAGATATGTCTTTATTTTTTAAAATAAATATTTTTATTGAAATATTTTAGATTAACCGAATCAAAAACACATCAAAACCTGCAAGGATGTTAATTTAATTAGGTGAACCTATAAAATGAATCCTCAAAACTAATCTTACCAACATTTTTCGATTATAGTCCTGAAATGTAATATACCACGTCTGAAAAAGTAAGTATATTTTTAATCTATCTTATAATATCATCATTTACAATTAATTACTGTTTTCTAAGTGTAATCGTAATTTATTCTCTTTTTTTGATAGCACTAAAGTGATTTGCATATATTTTCCAATTCGAAAAAATTATCCTGCAAAGCGCAATTGTCTAAAGTGATATAGAAAAAGATTCTAATTTCAAACATCCTAAATTGTAATAATGTTCGTGAACTTACATCATTTATCATTCAGAAATAATTTTTCTGACACCTGACATCAATTCTCTATCCATTTAAATATTCTTCTGATGAGAAATAAACCCACTTTCGACCTGTACGGAATTTATCGGAGAAGAGATTGCGTCATATTGAGGCTTTAAAATTTGATTAATAATTAATTGCTATCTGTATTAAAACCTATAAATATACACAGATAGAACACAGATAGAAGACAGATGATAAAAGGAGATCCTTACTCAATCCTTATCTGAAGGCAGTTTTGCATACAATATCATTCCTCCGATCTGTCCTTTAACTAGTGGTCTTTTTGCAAACATGAATTTTAAATGGACATAGACCTAGATATTCAATTAGCAAATAATTCTCCTATTTAAGACGATTTCCTTGTTTCCTTATTGGTTGGAATTAATATTCAGACAAAAGACATACCTTTGGTGTTCAATTTAGAGCAGAAGAATGGATCAAAAAATAATACAGCTGATTGCCCAACAAGTTGATATTCAGTATTTGCAGGTCGGAAATACGATTCAATTATTGAATGAAGGGGCAACGGTTCCATTCATTTCAAGATACCGCAAAGAACGAACCGGTAGTCTTGATGAAGTTCAGATTGAGTCGATTAAAGATGCAAAAGAAAGAATGGAGGAATTGCTGAAACGCAAGGACACCATACTGAAGACCATACAGGAACAGGATTTGCTGACTCCTGAACTGCAAAAGCGAATTGAAGATTGTTTTGATTCAACCGAACTGGAAGATATTTACCTTCCGTATAAGCCAAAGCGCAGAACACGTGCCATGATTGCCCGTGAGAAAGGACTGGAACCACTTGCCTGTCTGATTATGAAACAATTTGAATCAAACCTGGAATATAAAGCGCAATCATTTGTAAACGACAAAGTGGAATCGGTTGAAGAAGCCCTGGCCGGGGCCAGGGATATCATTGCCGAATGGATCAATGAAAATGAAAGGGCCAGGGGAATTGTCAGGCGCGGATTCGAACACGGTGCTTTTATCAGCAGTAAGGTTATTAAAGGCAAGGAAGAGGAAGCGGCTAAATACCATGATTATTTTGACTGGAATGAACAGCTGAAAAAATGCCCTTCCCACCGTTTAATGGCTATGCGCCGTGGTGAGAACGAGGGTTTCCTGAGGGTTTTAATATCACCTGACAGCGAAGAATCAATCCAACGACTTATAAGGTTTTTCATTCATAGCAGAAATGCCTGTGCAGATCAGATGGAATTAGCTGTAAATGATGCCTACAAACGACTTTTACAATCATCCATTGAAACAGAATTTGCCAATCTGTCGAAAGAAAAGGCTGACGAGGAAGCCATTCGTGTTTTTGCTGATAATCTACGACAACTACTTCTTGCGGCGCCTCTGGGGCAAAAAAGGGTTCTCGCCTTAGATCCCGGTTACCGTTCAGGATGTAAGCTGGTGTGCCTTGATGCTCAGGGAAATTTAATTCATAACGAAACCATATACCCACACAAGCCTCAGGAAGAAGTCAAACAGGCTGCAAGAAAAGTTGCCTCCCTGGTTAGTGCTTACCAGATTGAAGCCATTGCCATTGGTAACGGAACTGCAAGCCGCGAGACGGAACAATTCATTAAAAAGCTTCACTACGACAGGGAACTGCAGGTTTTCGTTGTTTCAGAAGACGGAGCTTCGATATATTCCGCATCAAAGATTGCCCGTGATGAATTTCCACAATATGATGTTACCGTACGTGGCGCTGTATCGATTGGCAGGCGATTGCTTGATCCATTGGCAGAACTGGTTAAAATAGATCCCAAGTCAATCGGCGTAGGACAATATCAGCATGATGTCGATCAGAAGAAATTAAAAAATAGTCTGGATAAAGTAGTCGAATCGAGTGTAAACCTGGTTGGAGTGAATGTAAATACAGCTTCTCAACATTTATTAACCTATGTTTCGGGACTTGGTCCACAACTGGCTCAAAATATTATTGACTATCGGAAGGAGAATGGACCTTTTCATTCAAGAACTGAAATACAGAAGGTGGCAAGAATGGGAACAAAAGCTTATGAACAGTCAGCAGGATTTTTAAGAATTCCCGAATCGGCTAATCCATTGGATAATTCTGCAGTACATCCCGAATCGTATTTCATGGTTCAAAAGATCGCTCAGGATTTGAAATGCAACATTCAGAAGTTGATTTCAAGTGAAGAACTTCAGAAACAGATTATTTGGGCAAATTATGTAACCGATCAAATTGGACTACCCACCCTGGAGGATATCCGCAAGGAACTTGCAAAGCCAGGCCGTGATCCGCGAAGTGCAATTAAAGTATTTGAGTTTGCAGCAGGAATATTCAAAGTGGAGGATTTGCAGGTCGGTATGGTTTTACCGGGTATCGTGACCAATATCACTAAATTCGGTGCATTTGTTGATGTAGGCGTAAAACAGGACGGACTCATACATGTTTCACAAATGGCCGATAAGTTTATCAGCGATCCATCTGAAATAGTAAAGCTTCATCAACACCTACATGTCAAGGTAATTGAACTCGATTTACAACGAAAACGAATTCAATTAAGCCTGAAACAGGTACCTCAGGATTAAAATGTTTTTTCCTCAGGAATAATAGCCCACATGACCAGGTAAGCAATCAAACCGGGGAAACCAACACTGGCAATAGACAAAACAACGTACACAATCCGAATAATTGTCGGATCAATGTTTAAATAGTCTCCAATTCCGGCTAATACACCGGCAACCATTTTATCTCTTGATCGGGTAAGTCGTTTCTGTATAGTCATTTCATTCGTCCTCCCCGTCTTCAAAGTAATTATCCTGATTTTCCAATTCGGCTTCAAGGAATACTTCAGCTTCTTCAAGAAGCTGATCGATCAGATCTTTATCTTTGGGTTTATCGTCGATCCAGTAAATGGTCTGATTTACTGAAAAATCTTCAATGTCACTTCCAACGATAAAGCGTGGATTTTCATTGTGTACAACATAAAGCATGTCAGGCATTTCCTGAGAATTGTCGGCAAGCAAGAATTTTGGTAGCATAACTTGTGTTTTGGTGATTCGTAAAACAAATTTAACGAAAAATAGGAACTTTAAGCACGATTGCAAATCAATTTTAAGACTTTAACAAATCAATAACTTAGATGCTATGGTTTAATGACGGGTTAACTGTTGCTTAACATGGATTTGAAACCTGTAAAAGGAAAAAGGAAAACCTCTGTACCCAGTGGTCAGTCATAGTAGGCAGTAAAAAGTATTGGAAATGTAATTGAATTCTGAACACTGCTATTGAATACGAAATGGTATTTCCTTATTTCTCATTCCTTATTTCTTTAAATTAATCAGGAATTTGTAAGGTGAATCCTTCTTCGTACTTTTGCACTCATAATAAATTGGTATGACTCTGGTATATCCTGATAATTTTGAATCGAAGATAGGTTTTGATAAAATCCGTGAATTGCTCAAAGGAAGATGCCTGAGCTCTCTGGGGAAAGAATATGTTGACGAAATACGTTTCATCAGTGACTTCGATCAGTTGACGACAGACCTTTCGCTGGTCAGTGAATTTGTCTCCATTATTCAGGAAATGGAGAATTTTCCAACAAGCTATTATTTTGATCTTCGGGAAGCACTGGCAAAAATAAGGATTGAAGGTCGTTTCCTCGAAGTTGAGGAAGTCTTCGATCTGAAACGATCATTGGAAACGATTTCAGGGATTGTTCGTTTTCTTAAACAAACGAAAGAGGATCAGTTGCCTTATTTAAAACAACTGATGGCCGGTGTTCAGGTGTATCCATATGTCATTGAACGGGTTGATGCAATTCTGAATAAATACGGAAAAATTAAGGATAATGCTTCCCCCGAACTGTCGCGTATCCGAAAGGAATTGCTCAGCAAACAGTCAGGTGTTTCAAGGAGGCTTCAGGCTATTCTGAAAAAGGCACAGGATGATGGTTTGGTAGAGGAAGATGCTTCGGTTGCCATGCGTGACGGACGTGCAGTGATTCCCGTAACCTCTGCATTTAAACGAAAGCTCAATGGAATAGTACATGATGAATCATCCACAGGAAAGACTTCATATATCGAACCTGCCGAAGTCGTTGAGTTAAATAACCAGATTCGTGAATTGGAATATGCCGAAATCCGTGAGATAGTTCGTGTCCTCATCCAGTTTTCAAATGATATTCGTCCGTATTTGCCTGATTTGTTAATGGCCTATGAGTTTCTGGGTAAGATTGATTTTATTCGCTCTAAAGCCATATATGCCATAGATATAAAAGGCATCAAGCCCTATATTGAGAACAAATGTCAGCTGGAGTGGGAGAGTGCAGTGCATCCCCTACTGATGCAGGCGTTACGACGCGAAAACAGGAAAGTGGTTCCCTTAAACATCACACTGACACAAAAGAAACATATTTTACTGATTTCAGGTCCGAATGCGGGAGGAAAATCAGTATGCCTGAAAACGGTCGGACTGTTACAGTATATGCTTCAATGTGGTCTGTTGATTTCAGTAAAGGAGAACAGTATGACTGGTATTTTTGAAAGACTGTTTATTGATATTGGTGATGAACAGTCGATTGAAAATGACCTGAGTACCTATAGCTCACATTTGATGAACATGAAGTTTTTTCTGAAGCATTCGAATGAAAAGACTTTGGTACTGATCGATGAATTTGGTACAGGAACTGAACCTATGCTTGGTGGTGCTATTGCTGAGGCAATTCTTGCCCAGCTCAATGAAATGAAAACTTTTGGCGTCATTACAACTCATTATACCAACCTGAAACACTTTGCATCCTCATCAGAGGGAATTGAAAATGCTGCAATGATGTATGATTCAGCTAAAATGGAACCCTTGTTTCAGCTTGATATCGGGAAACCGGGTAGTTCATTTGCCTTCGAGATAGCCCGAAAAATTGGGCTTCCTGAGAAAATCCTGGAGGTTGCCACTGAAAAGATTGGTAAGGATCACATCAATTTTGACAAGCATCTGCGTGATATAGTCCGTGATAAGCGATATTGGGAAACCAAGCGTGAGAAGATCAGGAAAGTGGAGAAATCGCTGGATGCAATGGCCGAAAAATATGAAACAGACCTTGGTCAATTGGAAAAACAACGCAAAGAGATTTTGTTGAAAGCCCGTCAGGAAGCCGATCAGATTCTGTCAGAAGCCAATAAACGCATTGAAAATACGATTTTCGAAATTCGTGCCAGTCAGGCAGATAAGGAAAAAACAAAATTGATCAGGGCTAAACTGACTGATTTTAAGCAGAAAGTAGAAGAATCGGTAACCGCACAGGATGATCTGATCAGCCAAAAGATAGAGAAACTAAAAGAGAAAGAGTCTCAGCGGAATCAAAAAAGAGCAGAGAAGAGGCCAACTATTTTTAAAGAAAAAGAGCCCGAGCCAGAGGTCTGGCAAGCTGGTGACAAGGTGGTTATGACAGGCAATCAGAATATTGGAGAAATTCTGGAACTGAATGAGAAGAATGTTGTTGTTGCATTTGGACATATCCGAACATCGGTTAGTCGTGATAAGTTGCAGAAAGTAACAAATAACGAAGCAAAGAAAATTCAACGAACCTATAATCAGACCATGCCGAATATCAACAAAGGATTGAGTGAAAGACGACTCAACTTTAAGTCTGAAGTTGATGTTCGAGGTCAACGTACAGAAGAAGCAATACAAATAATTCAATCGTTTATTGATGATGCTATCATGCTAAATTTCAATGAACTAAGGATCCTGCATGGTAAGGGGAATGGTATCCTGAAAGAAATGATCCGTAATTACCTGAAATCAGAACCTGCAGTTAAGTCGTGTCGTGATGAACACGTGCAGTTTGGAGGCGCAGGAATTACAGTGGTTGAAATTGGTTGATTAAATGAAAAATAGTTTCAGGTTTCATGTTGTCTTCGCAAATGATGGCCAAAGCAAGAACTTGAAACTTTGAACATTAAACTTTATACTTGAAACATACAGATGATTAACGAGAAATTAGATATTCAGCTATTAGAGGTCTTGAAAGAGAACGGATTTACCGAATCAACGGATTTGGAACAAATTTGTATTCCTAAAATTAAAAGCGGACGCGACCTGTTGTGCATTGCCCCAAATGGAAGTGGTAAATCTACCACAATTGTAGTTAGTGTGCTTCAGCGATTAAAATCCTCACTTGATGATAATCCCCGTGCAATTATTGTTGTTCAGAACAAGGAACGTGCTTTGGAAATGAAGGCTGAATTTGAACGACTGGGTGAATACACCGATTTGCGTGTCCAGACTGCCTGTGATGACGAAAAGATTAATGATCAGAAAGACAAAATTTATATGGGTTCAGATGTGGTGATCGGTACAGCCAAACGTCTTAATCAAGTATACACTTTGTATGCACTGAATCTGGGGGTTGTAAAGATTTTCGCCATTGATAATGCAGAAACTGTAATCAAGAGTATTAATTACACCCAGATTGATCGTCTTTCGGAAAGCATGCCCAAAGCCCAGCGTGTTGTTTTTGCTTCCCATATGAATGAATGGATTGAAAGGTTTGCAGATACATTTATGAACGTTCAGGATATCATTGAAATTGAGGAGGATGACATTCAATCTTTAGACGAATAACCTAACATTTGATCCTAAATGGGAACCAATTCTTCCTTTTTCTTTATTTCTTTTTTCTGATATTATGCGCAGCACTACTTTTTTGATTTTCTTCAGTATTGTATTATTGATTTATTTCTCGGTCAATTATTACATTTTTGTCCGTGGACTTCAAGTCTTTTCATTGAGTCCCTTGATGCGTAAATGGTACATCATTGGTTTTTGGACTATTGTATCCATGTTTATTGCCGGTTCAGTGCTTGAACGGACTGCCACCTCAGCTTTTAGCGAATGGATTTACCGGATTGGTGCATTCTGGCTGGCATTTATGCTTTATCTGACGATTGCAATCGTATTTATTGATATTGTTCGGGTGATCAATTATTTATTCCACTTCTTACCTCCGTTTACACAACTATCCAGGTTCCGTTTGGGCCTGATAGTCTTTTCGATAGTTTCAGTCATAGTAATTTTAGGTCATATCAATGCTTTGACCATCAATGTGAAAGAAATCCCATTGACCATTCATAAAAAGGTTACAGGTTCTTCGGAAGTAAAAATACTCATGGCTTCGGATATTCATCTGGGTGCATTGGTCGGAGAAAGACGTGAAAAGCATTTGCTCGATATTATCCGGGAACAAAAGCCTGACCTTGTTTTGCTTTGCGGTGATTTGGTGGATGGTGAGATTGCCCCGGTACTTCGAAAAAACCTCGGTCGTCACATTCAGGAAATCAAAACTCCACTTGGCGTTTATGCCATCACCGGGAACCATGAATACATTGGCGGAATTGGAAAAACCTTACCTTACCTGAGAAGCATAAATATCAAGGTATTGGTAGATGATACTGTTACTTTATCAAACGGAATTCAGCTTGTGGGCCGGAACGACCATTCCGCAGGAAGAGGGCAACAGGCACCTAAGCCACTGAATGAACTGCTTAAAGGACTTGATCAGTCCAAGCCTGTTATAGTAATGAATCATCAGCCCTTCAATCTCAGTGAAGCTTCTGATGCCAATGTTGATCTTCATCTTTCAGGTCATACCCATGATGGTCAGCTTTGGCCATTTAATTATTTGACAGAAGCTATCTTTGAATTAAGCTGGGGATTGCTTAAAAAGGGAAATACTACATTTTATGTCTCTTCCGGTTATGGAACATGGGGTCCACCAGTCAGGATAGGCAATAGGCCTGAAGTTGTGGTATTTAATCTGAAATTTGATAATTAGTAGATATTTCGATACAAACCCCAGATAAAAAGAGGAATAAGAAATAAGGAAAGAGGAAATAAGCTTTGCTCTGCTTTCCTTTTTCCTCTTTCCTTATTTCTTATTCTATTTTGCCATCATCAAAGGTTTTTCATAATCGGCCATTTTTTTATTGGGTTTAGTTCCCATAAAAAATTCAATTACACCTCCTGAGACAATGTCATGATGGGTGATATAATTCTTTTTGTACGGTTGACCATTCAACAGAATCTTTTGAATATAGACATCATCACCACCTGCATTGTTGGCAATCATTTTAAACTGTTTTCCGCTGGCCAGTTTAATAGTCGCTTCTTTTAGCTGTGGCGAGCCAAAGCAATAAACACTATTTGCAGGATTTACGGGATAAAAGCCCATTGAGCTGAAAATATACCAGGCCGACATTTGTCCGCAGTCTTCATTTCCGGAATATCCTGAATGCCCTTCATTGTAAAGCTCATTCATTATCTTGGCACTGTAGAACTGTGCTTTCCAGGGTTCGCTGGTAAAATCGTACATATAAACAATATGATGGCTTGGCTCGTTCCCATGAGCATATTGCCCAATAAATCCGGATGCATTGCCGTTTACATCTTCTGGTTTGGCATCCAGAGTAAAAAAGATGTCGAGTTTTTTTATGAATTCCTGATCACCCCCAAATAGCGCCTTTAATGAATAAACGTCCTGGGGTACATACCATAAATATTGCCAGGCATTTCCTTCGGTGAAAGGGAAACCTCCATTTCCGCCGTAAGCAAGCGGGTTAAAAGGTGTTATCCATTCTTTATGGCTGTCTTTTGCCCTAAAAAAACCTATACTGGAATCGAAAAGGCTTTTGTACGATTCAGAGCGGTTACTGAAATATTTGTAATCGTCATCGTGCCCCAATGCTTTTGCCATTTGTGCAACACACCAGTCATTATAAGCAATTTCAAGAGTGATGGACACCGATTGTGACTGTAAATCTTCAGGGAAATACCCATACGTATCGAGCATATAAAATGGAGCATTTTTATGGGCGTTTCTTGATGAAGCCTTCACTGCCTCATAGGCGTGTTGAAAGTCGATCCCTTTAATGCCTTTAAAATATGCATCCACAATTACGGGTATAGCATGGTTGCCAATCATGGTATAGGTATCGGTTCCCCACAATTGCCAGATCGGCAGGTAACCGTAAGTGTCATACTGCCGAAGCATGGAGTTAATAAAACCAGCAGTACGATCTTCCTGAACAAGGGTGTAAAGTGGATGGGCCGCACGGTAGGTATCCCAAAGCGAAAAGGTGCTGTAATGCCTGTTGTCAGGGGATTTAGCCATACTGTTGTCTGTACGGAGGTAACTGCCCGAAACATCGGCAATGTTATTGGGTTGAATAAACAAATGATATAATCCTGTATAAAAAATTGTCTTTTGCTTGTCTGTTCCTGAAATATCGATGCACGAAAGTTCTTTGTTCCATGTCTGACTCGCCGAGGCAGCAATACGGTTGAAATTAAAATCTGATATTTCAGCCTTCAGGTTTGCTGCAGCGCCATCTGCCGAAACAGATGAAAGACCTACTTTTACAATTAGCTGTTCGCGATTATTGCTGTTAAACTGAAGCGCAATTTTTAAATCGGCATTATTTGTAACTGGATTGTTGGGGAATTCAACAGCTCCGGCTTTGCTGACAGTTGAGCTGAAAGGCCGTGAAAACTCAGCACGAAAATAAACTTTACGCAACTTTGCCCATCCTGAAATAATCCTGTAACCTTCAATCGTTTTATTGTCAACCACCCTGACCTGGGCACTAAGGATTTTTACTGACCGGTAAGGACTGTTTTTCACCAGCGAATGTTCAAGGTCGATCATGAGGTGATACGGATTGTCATCACTGAAAGTATAGCGGTGCATTCCGCAATGTTCAGTGGCGGTCAGCTCAGTTTTTATATTGTAATCATCAAGCAATACACTGTAATAGCCAGGAACAGCCTTTTCATTTTCATGATGGAATTTAGAACGGAATCCCTTCGTTTTCCCATCATCGGTTCCTGCATTCCAAACTATTTGACCTCCGGTGGGCATAAACAAAAAGTCATATAAATCAGGACATCCGGTGCCACTCAGGTGAGTATGGCTAAACCCTACAATGGTTTCATCTTTGTAATCGTAACCGCTACATGGATCATCGGGATACTCACGTGTATCAGGACTCAGTTGTACCAGTCCAAAAGGAAGGCATGCTCCGGGAAAGTTACTTCCCGACAAACTTAAACTATCAATAGAGCCTGTGCCGATAAATGGATTCACAAATTTTGTGTAATCCTGCGCCAATAAGCCACTTTGAACAAGTATGATTAAACCTGCGAGAATAGATAAATGTTTTTTCACTATACTTTTGTTAATTATTTTTGAAAGTCAATTCATATTTTATGATGAAACAAAGCTACAATCTTCCATCCATATCATCCTGATAATACTCAGGTTTCAATGGGAATTTGACAGGTTTTCCATCCCTTTGAGAACGGTAAATGGCAGTAAATAATTCCACGACCTTACGTCCATCCTCAAGTGATACCATTGGTGGACGATCATTTAGAATTACATCTGAAAAATTTTCAAGTTGTTGTTTAAAGTACCAGGTCATCGAATCTATTGAATGAAATTCATTTCTGTCTGCCTCATTCCATTCTTCTATCAGGAGTTCTTCTCCTGGAACAGTCCATATATCCAGTTTTGGTGCTTCATTGATACTTGTCTTACCGGGGAGGAACATTGCACCACCTTCAATCTGTGCACCAACTGAAGCGCCATTGCTGCCATGAATATGAATTTTACTATAGATACCCGGCTTTTGTGAATTGCTCACAATTATATTTCCAAAACCACCATTTTTGAACTTAATGACTGCAACTGCTGTATCTTCCACTTCGATGTAAGGATGATTGATATTGCTCCAATAACCGAAAATTTCATCGATATCACCCATCACCCACAATAGAAGGTCAAGCTGGTGGGGTGACTGATTGACCAGAACACCTCCGCCTTCCAGTCTCCATGATCCGCGCCAGGCATCAGCTTCAAAATATGTCCGATCACGCCATCCAAGCATTTGAATTGTTCCAAGCATTGGAGTCCCTATTTTACCTTCTTCAATAGCCTTTTTCATGCGTTGCACTGGCAAATACCATCGTCTCTGGCTGATTACACTAGCTTTCCTATTCGTTCGTATTGCGGCCTCAATTATCAGTTCACAATCCTGTAGAGTAGATGCGAGTGGCTTCTCAATCAAAACATGCGCACCTGCTTCCATGGCTTCGATGGCTACAGTAGCATGATATGGATGTGCTGTACAGATTATTGCCATCTGAATATTTCCTGTTCGTATCAATTCTCTTATCGACGAATATGCTTTCAATGAATATTCGTTCACGAACTTTTGAGCAGATTCAGGAGTTCTGCTCCAAACTGCTTTAAAGCTTAGCTCAGGTATTTGAAGAATAGCCTTGGCATGAATATGGGCAATCTTTGAACATCCGAGGATAGCAACATTAATGGTCATAGCAGATTAATTTAGAAATGGTAAAAGTCATTAGTCAATAGGAAAGAGAAATGAGGAAAAAGGAAAGAGAAATAAGGCGGAAGGAACATCATACCTCGATTTCCACATTCCACAATCCTATTTTCTATTTCCTTATTCCTTTTTCCATTCCCTTCCGAAAGGTATAAAAATCAACAATGCATTTACTATAAATCCTGAAATCAAAACGATCTGTCCAGTTTCTGCAGAACCAAATGTCATCATCAATTTTCCTGATAGGGCCAGAATGCCACCCGATAGCATTGCCGCAATGCTAAACCGTTTATTGTAGGGCAGGTTGAAAAGAGCAGCAACCATCGGAATGATAAATGCCCCTGAATAAAACGACAGCGCCATTAGTAAGGATGATACAATGGAAGTTACTTTTAATGAGATGATCATGCTTAAAACACCAACCGCAATAATGAAATATTTGGTCTGTCGGAACGATCTTTGATTGTTGATATCTTTATGAAAAAGTTCACTTATAATCATGGATGCAGTAAGCAGGGTAGTGGCTGCCGTTGAAAGCACCGCAGAAATCAATGCAGCAACAAGTATGCCTGTAGCCCATTCAGGCAGATACATATTAGCCAGGTTGACCAATGCTGAACTGTGTTCCACACCAGGATGCAAGGCTGCTGCATAGATCCCAATGTATGAAAGAACAAATCCAAAAGGAATAAGGATAAGGGCAACGATTAGAACACTTCGAAATGCCGTTTTTGAATCTTTAGCACAAAAAACACGGGAGTAAATATCTGGTCCTACCACAAATGTGCTTGAAAATGTAAGAATCAATACGAATAAATCCATTGGCATGAAATGTCCGTTAAAAGGGAACACACTGCCAAAGTCGGGTAATGCAGGCAACTTGCCGGATGGTATCATAAACGCTGTAAGTACAACGCCCCCAATAATAAAAAAGGACTGGAACAAGTCTGTTTTCATTATTGACACCTGTCCGCCAATGTAAGTATAGACGATAAAAATGATACCGGTTAATAATACCCCTGAGGTATATGTTAGGCTGAAAAAACTAACCAATATCTGTGCTCCTGCAATAATTTGAGCTGCCACTATTCCCAGCCAGGCAACAGGTATGATAACTGAGGTGACTTTTCTTGCCGATTCGCCGTAATACTGTCCAATCAATTCAGGCAAGGTGAATTTCCCTTTTGCATAAACTTTGTTAACAATGGGCAGCAAGCCCAATAAGCCCAAACTGGCAGCCAGGATATACCAGGCAGATGCCCACGACTGACTTTCGCTCAGACCGATGGTCCCAAGGATGGCTGAGCCTCCCAGTATGGTGGCCAGCAGACTTCCTGAAATCTGCCAGACACCCGTCTTTTTCCCTGCAAGAAAATAGTCGAAAGGGGTCTTTATCTTCAGTGCGGAATAGATTCCAAGCAGAAATAAAACAAGGGCATAGATTATAAGTATGATTATCTTCATTTACACAACACCTAATAATTGAACTTTAATATTGGATCGGCAAAGTTGATAATTTTTAGCCGGAAATAATCATTCTCATCCATTGAAGAATTAGCAGCTTTAACTTTCAAGGATTCAAATGCTCTAAGTTTTGTTATATTGTGCATTTAACTGGAAACAGTATTGTATTGTGTTTTCAAACATTGCCTCAGCAATCGTTTTAATTTTTAATTTTGAACCGTTACCGTACACGGAAAATTTATCATCCGTACAAAAAGCAAATTTCTATGAGAAATATTAAGCTGGTTATCGTGCTTCTGTTGATTGTTTCATTTGGTTCGGCAAAGAATAATGAAAATAAGCAACCAGAACCAAATACCTTAACTGCAAAAGAAAAACAAAATGGCTGGCAATTGCTTTTCGACGGTAAAACAACCCATGGCTGGAAGAGTGCTGATAGTAATGATTTTCCTGCCGAAGGCTGGAAAGTGGTGGATGGTACACTCACTTCTATTGCAAATAGTCCCGATGCTCCGGTAAAAGGCATCGACATTATTACTACCGATAAATATTCAGCCTTCGATTTACAATTCGAATTCAACTTTACTGAAGGGGCAAACAGCGGTGTTAAATATTTTATTGGCAATGGTGGTCCTTCAATAGGACTCGAATATCAGATCCTTGATGACCAACGAAATCCCGATGCTAAATTAGGTGTGGTTGGTAATCGATGCCTGGCAGCACTTTACGATCTTATTCCTATTAACAATCAGGGCTTGATAGCTAAATCTGCCGGTGAATGGAACACAGGGAGAATTGTTGTATATCCCGATAATAGAATAGAACACTGGCTCAATGGCAAGAAAGTCCTCGAATATGTACGCGGCTCAGGTATTTACAAGGCGCTTGTGGCTCGTAGCAAATATGCCGGATATGAAGGTTTTGGAATGGTAAAGGAAACACCCATTTTATTACAATATCATGGTGATCAGGTCAGATTCAGAAGCTTAAAAATCAAAAAACTATAATACAATGAACTCAAACCGACGTAATTTCTTAAAACTATCAGGACTCGGGATGGCGGCAGTAGCTCTGCCCGGTATAGCCCAATCAACTGCCGCCCCGGCAAAAAAGACCAAATCATTGCCCATAAGGTTAGGCCTTGCTTCT
>TBL_comb47_HYPODRAFT_10000963_pt1 | contig 38039 bp, 37 predicted proteins | sample TroBogypolimnion_40_FD_10682 | JGI IMG/M metagenome (IMG submission 10682)
CTATAATCGCTAAAGCCGTCACCACTCCCAATTTAATATCCGCGGTAAAGGCTGCGGCAATTAAAATGCCGTCAATAAAATTATGAAAAGTATCGCCAATCATAATCATCATTCCGCTACGACCACTGTCATGTGAATGGCTATGTTGGTGTCCTAGCAACACTGAAGATGGTGCCGCGGAGACTAGTTTGTATTTATGTGTAGTGTCTGCTTTTACTGGTGGCGTTGGACAATCTGCCTCGCTGTGTATCGCATGCACTTCGCAGTGATCACCATGGCAATGGCGCCATATGACCAGCTTTTCCAATACAAAAAATAATAACAACCCTAGCAGCAAAGTAGCTGATACAGTTTCTACGTTTTGAGTGAGACTGAATGCATGAGGCAAAATCTCTAGAAAAACCGCACCTAGCATAGCGCCTATGGCATAGCTCACCAACATGGGTACCCACGCTGTGCGCACACTGAGCGCAAAAATAGCCGCCAATGAAACGCTTAACACTCCACCGAGCAGACTCGCCAACACAATCCAAGTTAAGGTGGAAAGTGAAGTCGCATTTGCAGTAAAGCTCAACATGGATGTCTTAAATATTGCATTTAAGGGGTTACACTAAAACATGGAAGTTTGCATTATAAACGAGCTAGAAGGCTGATGCGCTTTATACTGGATTTAATCCTGACCAACCATTCACTTAATTTGCGCTCTAGGCTACAAAATATAATCTTTTATTTCAAAACAGAAACTAAACCATCCTAAGTTGTCCTACAACTTACACAATAAGATATATAAAATTAAGGAAAATAAAACTGGCTGACATATGATGAAAAAAATCATACTCATTTTCTTTTGTAGTTTATTGCTTGCATGTCAAACAACATCCAGTAATGCTGATCGAGCGCTTAGCTTAGGTAAAAATCCAATATTGCCAGAACCAAACTCGTCTTTTATCCCCACTGTCAATATAGCAAAAGCATCTCAATGGCCTGATGGCGTAACGCCTCACGTTAACGACAATTTCTTGATTAATGTTTATTCAAAAGAACTCGTGCATCCTAGATGGTTATATGTATTACCTAATGGCGATGTCCTGGTGGCACAAAGCAACAAACAATCCTCTAAAAAAAATAAAGGATTAAAGGACATAATCGCTGAACACTTTATGAAAAAAGCAGGAGCTAGCCAAGAGAGTCCAGATAAAATTACTTTGCTGCGTGATAAAAATGGAGATGGAGTTGCGGAATTGGCGATAGATTTTCTTAACGACCTACATTCCCCCTTTGGCATGTCATTAATTGGTAATGACTTATACGTAGCTAACACTGATTCAATCATGCGGTTTCATTACGAATTAGGAGAAACCAAGATTGATACTAAAAAATATCCACCAGAAAAAATCATTGATTTACCTGAAGGAGAAATTAATCATCATTGGACTAAAAATATTATCGCCTCTAATGACGGGACGAAACTTTATGTCACAGTCGGTTCAAATAGTAATATTGGAGAAAATGGATTAGATCAAGAGATAGACAGGGCTGCTATTTGGGAAGTTGACCTTAAAACAAAGGAAAAGAAAATTTATGCGTCCGGCTTGAGAAATGCCAATGGTCTCGCATGGCAAACTGGTACTCATACGCTCTGGACAGTAGTCAATGAACGTGATGAATTAGGTGATAATTTAGTACCCGATTACTTGACCTCTGTTCATGAAGGTGATTTTTTTGGTTGGCCCTATGTTTATTATGGTAATCATCAAGACTTAAGGGTCAAAGAACCGATGCCAAAAAACTTGCTTCCGCGCTCACCTGATTACGCTCTAGGCGCCCATGTTGCAGCATTAGGATTAGTTTTTTCTCCAACATCAAATCCTCACACCCCCTTTAACGAAGGTGCATTCATAAGCGAGCACGGTTCATGGAATAGAAGGCCTAGAAGCGGATACAAAGTCATTTTTATTCCATTTAAGAACAACGAACCACAAGGCATGCCTATTGATATTGTTACGGATTTTGTGGTCAATGATGATGCCTATGGAAGACCTGTTGGCTTAGCGATGGACATTAAGGGTAATCTGTTGATTGCTGATGATGTAGGCAACCGTGTATGGAGAGTAATATATAAGTAGAAAACCCCTCCATAAAAAAGAGAGATTTCCTACTAAGTTATGCGTGGGGTTGGGATGTCAAACTTAATCAAGTAAACGGCATACTCTATTAGTTACTAATTATTTCTTGCTGAAAAAAATATACTTAATTAAAGCAATATTTCCAAGCACCAACCCACTAAACGTCAGCACACAAACAATGTTCATTCCATAAGGTAAATTTCCATTCATCATGTGAAACATACAACCTCCATTAAATTAATAAATAAATAAATTTAGTATTAAAAAAACTAACAATTCGATAATTTAGAGTAAGAAATCACTTAAATAGTTCTTGTTAATTATCACATACGTAAATAATGTGACAATATATAAGGCCATTTAGTTACAAAATTAAGGAGCCAATCATAAAAAATATCAGCCTGACTACTAAAAAATGTACCCCTTGCCAAGGTGGCATTCCGCCTATGTCCTGTGACGTTGCAGAAAAGTATTTGAAGGAAGTCCCAGGGTGGGAGTTACTTGACAATGCATCTAAATTGAAACGAACTTTTAAGTTTGATAACTTTAAAGATGCAATGCAATTGGCGCAGCGTGTTGGTGATTTATGCGAAGCAGAAGGCCATCATCCCGACCTTAGGATTGGCTGGGGTTACTGTAGAGTTGAATTCCAGACACACAAGATTAGTGGACTACACGAAAATGATTTTATCATGGCGGCTATCGTCAATCAGTTGACTGCGAACAGTTAACTGCTCTCTGATAGACATTGCTATAGCCACCTTTTTAATAGGCAATATAACCCTATATAGATTCTAGCCAGATCAAGCTAGCCATTCGGCCGGTGACGTTATCACGCCTAAATGAATAGAACCGATCGACTTCGCTGTAGGTGCAAAATTCTATATTGATAGTAGCGCCATAAATTTGGCTCACTCCAATGCTTTGCAAACGTTGCTTGGCTAATAGATAAATATCACACAGCCATTTATCTGAATGTGGTTTAAAAGCCAGGCTAGCACGTGGGTCTATTGTAATAAACTGCGTGCGCACATCATCCCCTACTTCAAAAGATTGGGGGCCGATTGCTGGACCTAGCCAAGCTAAAACTTCGCTGGCAGGTACAGCCATTTCATGCACTGCCGCTTCAATGACTCCGTCACACAAACCTCGCCAGCCTGCGTGCACTGCTGACACTACCGTGCCCTTAGTATCGCAAAGTAAAACTGGTAAACAGTCGGCGGTCATGGTGGCACACACGACATTGGCGAGTTTACTATAAGAAGCATCGGCATCTTGCAAGCCACTGCTTGATGCGGCATTAATCACGCCTATGCCATGCACTTGGTTTATCCAAACTGGAGAACTAGGTAAGTAAGGCGCTAGCAATTGTCGATTGTGTTCTACGAAAACTTGGTTATCACCAACATGTGCACCTAAATTTAGACTGGAATAAGGCCCAACACTAATTCCACCAACACGTGTCGTTTGCAGAGATTTTACATTAGCCGGTGCCGGCCAATTAGGCTGAATAAAGTCTAGTTGAAGCATGTTTGTTATGATTCTTCGTCTGGTTCCACATCACCATCATCTTCAAGTTCGCCTTCATCGTCAGCGTATTCGACATCGTCATCGTCAAACTCATCGTCATCTTCGTAATCTTCGTCGGCGAGATAGGGTTCTGTTCTTAGACCACCAAAACTTAACTCAAACTCCTCTTCGTCAACAGGTCGCTCGTCCTCATGACGCATGGCTTCAAGAAGGGCTTTCATGTCATCCGCCAACTCAATTTGCCACTCCACAAACTCATCGGTTTCTGGGTGTAGCAATCCAAGTTTAATCGCATGCAAAGCTTGTCGCTTAAATCCATCAACCGCATCGCGAAGGGTTTGGGTCATAGCACGTATCGGCACGATGCCACGAAAACCATATACAGGATCACCCACCATAGGTGCTTTTAGGTGTTGCATATGCACACGAATTTGATGGGTACGCCCAGTTTCTAAATTGCAACGCATATATGTTTGCACTGAAAAACGTTCAAGTACCTCATAACGAGTAACTGCGGGCTTACCAGATCGGTTAATGGCCATTTTGGTACGTGAGCGTGGATCTCGGCCTATCGGCTGATCGATGACACCATTGCGCCATATTTGACCCCAAACAATGGCACGGTATTCGCGCTTAACAGTACGTGCTTGTAATTGGCGTACTAAATTAGTTTGTGCAGCTAAAGTTTTAGCCACCACCAACAAACCACTCGTATCTTTATCCAATCGATGCACGATACCTGCACGCGGTACATCTTTTAAATGTGGTGCATGAAATAATAAGGCATTAAGCAAGGTACCACTCCAATTGCCTGCGGCAGGATGCACCACCATACCGGCCGGCTTATTCACCACCAGAATGTGCTCATCTTCGTAAACAATATCTAAAGGGATGTTTTCTGCAGTAAAGGCGTAGCTTTCAGGTTTAACCTGAACCTGAACAACCACCTGCTCACCGCCCCATACCTTGGTTTTAGAGGTGGTAGCCGCAGCATCAACCATTACCAAGCCTTCTTTGATCCAAGCTTGTAAGCGGGAGCGTGAGTGTTCTGGCAACATACGTTGTAGGGCAACATCTAAGCGTAAGCCGCCTAAATCATGAGGAATAGTAAGAGATATACGAGTAGCGTCTGTCATCGGTTATAATTGTGTTTAATTCTTAAAGGTGGTTTTGGCATGAAGTATATCTTAGTTTTAATGTTTGCTTTGTTACTCAATGGTTGTGCGATCTTTGGCCCACCTTCTGAATTGGACGATACTAAAGGTTGGACCGCTGAGCGCATCTATGCTGAAGGTGCAGACAAGATGCTTAATAAAGAATATGACAAGGCTATTGTTTACTTTGGCAAGCTTGAGTCACGCTATCCTAATGGTCGCTTCGCTGCGCAAGCGCAACTTGAAATCGCTTATGCGCAATACAAAAAACAAGATCCTATATTATGTGTAGCTGCTGCAGATCGCTTTATTAAACTGCATCCAAATCATCCTAACGTCGACTATGCTTACTACTTAAAAGGCTTAGCCGTTTTTAACGAACGCGGTGTCCTCGAGAAACTAAGTAAACAACAAATCAGTGACCGCGACCCCCGCTCACTTCGTGACTCTTTTGCCACATTTAAAGAGTTGGTTAGCCGCTACCCAAACAGTAAATATGTAAAAGATGCCTCGCAACGTATGGTGTATTTAGCAAACAGCTTGGCAGAGCATGAGTTACACGTAGCGCGCTATTACATGAAACGCCAGGCTTATTTAGCAGCCGTCAACCGCGGTAAATATGTGATTGAATTTTACCCAGAATCACCTAGCGTAGAAGAAGCTTTGATTATTATGATCAGTGCCTATGACTTACTAAGCTTAGATGATCTAAAAGCCGACACCCTACGGGTATTAAAAACCAACTACCCTAACAGCGCATTCTTAGGCAAAAATGCCCCTGCAGATGAACGTGTATGGTGGAAATTCTGGGAGAGTTTGTACTAAGACTTTACCAAGATAGCGCGGATTAAGCGCGCCATCAACCCAATCACAACGCTAGCGTTTATACGCTAGCGTTTTTTTGCGCTTCTATCTTTGTCTTCAACGATCTTCTTGGCCTTCAATTCAGCTCTGTGCGCAGTTTTACGACGACGCATACTGACAATTCCTTCACCAGGCTTACGTTTATCATCATCTTCAGCAAACGGATTACTGCCTTGTTTATATTGAACACGTAGCGGTGTGCCAGATAACTGAAAGGTTCTACGGAACGTCTTTTCTAAGAAACGTGTATAAGCGTCTTTGACTCCATCCACATGGTTACCATGAACCACCACAATAGGTGGATTGCTGCCACCCTGATGGGCATAACGAAGCTTTGGACGGATACCACGACTGATTGGCGGTTGATGTTGCTGCACCGCATCAATTAACACACGAGTAAGTTGTGGTGTTGAAAGTTTGGCAAACGCAGCTTTAAAAGCCACATCTACTGAGGTAAACAGCTCAGGTAATCCCTTTTTGCGTAGTGCAGAAATGTAGTGGAATTCAGCAAAATCCAAGAACATTAACTTACGATCAATTTCACGTTTAACCCAATCTCGTTCCTCTTCTTTGAGGCCATCCCACTTATTAATTGCTACAACTAAGGCGCGACCAGCTTCTAAGATGTAGGCTGCAACGTGCGCATCTTGTTCGGTGATACCTTCCTGCGCATCAACCACCAAGATGACAACGTTGGCCTCTTCAATTGATTGTATGGTTTTAATAACAGAGAATTTTTCTACTGCTTCCAATACACGCCCACGCTTACGAACGCCAGCCGTATCAATTAATGTGTAGTGCTTACCATTTTTTTCTAAATCAATTGATATAGAGTCTCGCGTAGTGCCAGGCTCATCAAAAGCAATCACACGATCTTCACCTAACAAAGCATTGACCAGTGTAGACTTTCCTACATTAGGACGGCCAACAATGGCGACCTTAGGGACACGATCTGCGGTGTAGTCTTCTTCTGGCTCAGGCTCAACCTCTTGAAAACTCTCCAAAGCCAAATCGATAATGTCTTTAACACCTTCACCATGAGCAGATGATATAGAAAGAGGATCGCCTAAGCCCAATTCATGGAACTCAGCACTCACCACCGCTTTATTCATGCCTTCAGTTTTATTTACTGCAAGCAATACTGGACATTTACAGCGGCGTAAACGATTCGCCACTTCCATATCTTGAGGAGTTGCGCCTTGACGACCATCCACAATAAATATAATCACATCGGCTTCATCAATGGCTAATAGAGTTTGCACCGCCATTGCTTTTAAAATACCACTATCTGTATTTGGCTCAAAACCACCAGTATCAACCACTAAATAAGGTTGGCTCGCACCAACACCTCGTCCGTAGTGACGATCGCGTGTTAATCCAGGCAAATCAGCGACTAACGCATCACGACTTTTGGTTAATCGATTAAATAATGTGGATTTGCCGACATTGGGTCGGCCAACCAGAACAATGGTAGGTAACATACGAGCCTTCTAAATAGTGCTTAAGTTAAATAAATTTAACTTATTAATATGAACTTAAGCTGCTATAGCTAAGTAATTCTTGAACCACTCAGGCCAAGCCGGAGTTTTTTTATTTGACTTGAATCGCGTAAACGCCACCATCACGAGCTTGTGCTAGCAAGGTGTTGCTGTTAATCAGCGTCATTTTTGGCATAATTTGACTACTATTCGTTTTGACTCTAGCCGCAATTGCGCCGTCTTCACGATTTAAAAAATGCACATAACCTTCCACGTCGCCAACTGCAACTAAACTACCCATTGGCACAGGCGTCGAGAGTTGACGATTTTTAAGTGCTGCTTGGCGCCAATAAGTTTTGCCTGTTGCATAATCCAAGGCATATACAGAACCAATCGCGTGCGATACGAAAATACGCGCATCTTCAGCATCTAACCCAGTTAGACTTGAAATATCTCGGTTCCAAACCACACGGCCTGAATTTCTATCTACTGCAGCCACCCGACCTTGATACGCTACTGCGTACACCAATGGACCGTCCACGACTGGCAGGCTTGTAATGTCAGCAATACGTTCAATCTCAGTAACCCCTTTAGGTTGTGCCACTGAAGCTTCCCATAATCCTTTGCCATTGTCGGCGCGAACTGCTACCAGCTTACCACCCGCAAATCCCGCATAAACCACTCCCCCATCAACCACCAAACCCGCAGAACTTCTCAATGTGAGCGCTGGACTTGTTCGGTCATATACCCACTTACGGCTACCGTCACTGGCATTAATACCAAAAATACGGCTATCGCCAGTACGTACGATGACCAAGCCATCAAAATACTTAGGTGGACTTAAAGCTTCGCTACTTAGCTTAGATTTCCATTGCATTTTACCAGCTAGATCAAAAGCATAAACCACGCCGCGCTGCGTACATACCATGACTAAGCTGCCGCCGACACCCACCCCACTAGAAAGGTTTTCACCAGCATTCACGCGCCATAATTGTTTACCAGTAACAGCATCAAACTTAACAACATCTCCATTAGCAGCTGCTACATACGCATAACCTGCTTCAACTACTGGGGTGAATGCATAACCACCCGCATCGCCTACTTTGGCTTGCCATACAACATTAGCACTAGAGGTGGCTTTAATTTCCGTCAAGGCCTCTGGTGGATCTGAAGCCTCATGACCAAAAATACGATCAGAAATATCGGTTTTAAGATCGGTAATACTGCTACAAGCGTTTAAGAGCAATAAACTCGAAAGTAAAATTGGATTTAAATACTTTTTGATAGACTTTATGGACAAAAAACTATACTCCAGCCAGATTTGGTGCTGCCAACTCAATGACAGCAACAATGATTAATTGCAAATAGTAACTAGCGACTTCTTGTTTAAGCAATGATAACTTAACCTAGCGACTCTAACTTTTGTTTTGTAAGTGCACGGTATTTACCTTGAGGATCTAATTTAGCCAAAGCTTCTTGATAAGCTTGCTTAGCCTCAGTCGTTTTCCCCATACCAACCAAAATGTCGCCTTTTAAATCAGCAAATAAACCATCAAAACCAGCATCATGTTTAGCCTCCAGCAATTTAAGTGCGCCGCCAGTATCTTTTTCCTCTGCTAATATATTAGCTAATTGCAAGCTAGCTAAAGCCGCCACCGAAGTTTCCTGCGCGTGACTCACAGTCCAAGTTAGCTGTGCTTTTGCACTTTTTGCATCACCTGCTTGATAGTTAGCTTTAGCTGCAAATAGAGCTGCACGCCCAGCGTACGGGGTTGCACTATACTTTTCCATCAATGCGGCAGATTTACCCTGAATTGCTTTTAAGTCTTTTTCATCAGTCACTAACAACTCTTGATACTGGGTTGATGCAGCAACGGCTTGATTACTTTTGTAATAGGTCCAGCCTTGAAATACGGCATAAGCCAATAGTGCGGCCAAGCCAGCGTTAATAAGCAATTTTCCGTAGAGTTTCCACCAAGCTTTAAATTCATCTAACTGTTCTTGCTCTTCTAGATCATATGCCATTTCTTTTCCTAAATTCCACTTATAGTAAGTTAATTTTTATACATGTTTAAGGCTTTCAAACCCATAAGCTAAGCCGCTTTTTTACCAGGAATGGACGCCAATAAATTGCGTGTGTACTCGTGTTGAGGTTGCCTGTAAATATCTACAACCGAGCCCTGCTCTACTACTTTACCTGCGTTCATCACCACGATATCGTTAGCAATATGGCGTACCACTCGTAAATCATGGCTAATAAACACGTAGCTCAAAGTCATTTCCTGCTGCAATTCTTTCAATAACAACAATATCTGCGCCTGTATTGATACATCTAGTGCTGATACAGGTTCATCACACACTACTACTTTTGGTTGCAACACTAAAGCACGTGCTATACCGATGCGCTGTCTTTGCCCGCCAGAAAATTCATGCGGATACTTTTGCATATCGGCTTCACTAAGCCCCACACGCTTTAGCATAGCAATCACTTGCTGTTGCTGAGTCGCTTGATTGCCTATTGCATGAACCAGCAACCCTTCACCTACAATTTCACCCACACGCATGCGTGGATTCAGTGAAGCAAACGGATCCTGAAACACCATTTGCAGATCTTTACGTGCCACTCGGAGTTCTTTACCGCTCATTTTGGACAAATCTTGCCCCGCAAACAGCACTTCTCCACTATCCAAGGGTTGCAATTGTAACAGACAACGTGCCAAGGTGGATTTACCACTCCCAGATTCCCCAACCACCGCTAAGGTACTTCCGCGGCGCAAACTGATGCTGACATCATCTAGCGCTTTAACCAAGGTTGTGCCAAAACCAAATTTACCGCTCCGCTGAGTATAGGTTTTAATTAAATTATTCGCGACTAAAACGTTATCAGTCATAGCTTCTCTTCCTCTAACAACGCTACAGGAGACAACTCGTCCAACCAACGATAATCAATCGGTTGCAAGGGTTTTATACCATCAACATCTGGCACACATGCCAACAAAGCTTTGGTATAAGGGTGCTGCGGATAATTTAATACATCCGACTTTGTGCCAGACTCAACAATTTTTCCTCTAAACATCACTACTACATTGTCTGCTATGTCAGCCACCACACCAAAATCATGGGTAATAAATAACATACCCATGTTCATTCGATTTTTAAGTTCATCAAGCAGTTTAAGTATTTGGGCTTGTACGGTTACATCAAGCGCGGTGGTAGGTTCATCAGCAATGAGCAATTGAGGCTCGCATGCAATACTCATAGCAATCATGACGCGTTGTCTCTGCCCACCCGACAGCTCATCAGGATAACTATTGGCACGATCAACTGGAATACCGACCATTTCTAATAAACTGGCTATTCTAATTTTGAGGGCAGCACCCTTTAATCCTAAATGTGTCGTTAGGCTTTCACCAATTTGATAACCTATGGTGAGCACGGGATTTAGCGACGTCATCGGCTCCTGAAAAATCATGGCAATTTTGGCACCACGAATTTTGCGCAGACTTTCCGCATCTAGATGCGCAAGGTCCAGTAGGCCTAACTCAGCATCATTAAATAACACTTTCCCGTTACTTAATTGCAACTGCTTCGACAACAACCCCATCACTGACAATGCGGTTAAACTTTTGCCACTACCGGACTCACCTACAACACAGGTTGTTTTACCGGCTTCTATACTAAAGCTAACATCATTGACAAGGTAATGACTAGGCGACTTTTTGGACGCTACGCTTAGATGCTCAAGCTGGAGCAATGGACGGCCACTACTTTTATTATCAACACTTGATTTAACGGTCATGGTCTACTCAGTTTTATAGATTGTCTACTGGCTACGGTGGGTAACCAAGTGCTTAATCGCCTCATCAATACTACATAGCAATTGCTCGCCGCTAGCCTGCATAGGCTTTAAAATCACCTGTTGCTGAGCCACTTCGTCATCACCCAATATCAAGGCAAATTGCGCTTGGCTTCTATCAGCTTTTTTCATTTGTGATTTAAAACTACCGCCACCAGCGTGCAATACCACTTCAATTTCGGCATTACGTAATAGTTCGGCAATCTTAAATGCTTGTTGTTCCGCTAAATCACCTACATTAACCAAATAAACCTGCGGAGCATCAGAGGCGCTAACGCCATATTCTTGCATCAACAAGAATACTCGTTCCAAACCGATACCAAAACCACATGCAGGTGTTGCGTCCCCACCTAAACGCTCAACCAAAGCATCATAGCGTCCACCACCGGCAATCGTGCCCTGTGCGCCCAATTTAGTGGTCACCCATTCAAACACCGTACGATTGTAATAATCCAAACCCCGCACCAATCGCGCATTAATCAAATAAGCCACACCAGATGCATCCAATAATGCACATAATCCATCAAAATGTTCGCGGCTTGATTCACCTAAACTATCAATGAGCTTAGGTGCAGCTTCGCACAAGGCTTGCATGCGTGGATTTTTACTATCTAAAATACGTAAGGGATTTGTATACAAACGACGTTTAGCATCTTCATCTAATACATCTAAATGCTGTTCAAAATATTGAATCAACGAGCTTCGATAGGCAGTGCGTTCATGCGCATCGCCTATGCTGTTAATTTGCAACGCTACATCGACGATACCTAACTCACGCCACAACCTAGCCAACAATACAATTTGTTCTGCATCTACCTGCGGACTATCAAAACCAAAAGCCTCTACACCAACTTGATGGAACTGGCGCTGACGACCCTTTTGCACATTCTCGTGCCTAAACATAGCGCCACTATACCAAAGCCTTACTGGGCCGTTATAAGTTAAGTTATGCTCGACTACTGCCCGCACACAACCGGCAGTGCCTTCTGGACGTAAGGCCAAATGATCACCATTCAGATGATCTTCCCATGCGTACATTTCTTTCTCGACGATATCTGTATGTTCACCTACAGACCGCACAAATAAATCAGTAGGCTCTACCAAGGGCATACGTATATTTTTATATCCGTATTGGGATAGTACCCGACGGGCTGTATCTTCAAGCCTAAACCACAATGCTGTATGATCAGGCAAAATATCGTAAAAACCTTTGATGCTTTGAAATTTAGCCGACTTCAGGACTTTAGCTTCAGATTTTTTTGTATTTGGAACTATTTGAGTTTGTTTTTCTTGGTCAGACATTATGCGATTACTTTGATTGGAATAGTTTTGTTGATTGGGCTAGAGGCTGCCTGATGTAGCTTACCTCCTAGCGCATAGTGTGTCTGGACGTAGTCTTCGACAATTGCTTGGAATTCTTGGGCAATATGATCACCTTTAAGTGTTACCGTTTTTTCACCATCAACGAATACTGGTGCGACTGGAGTTTCCCCTGTACCTGGCAAGCTAATACCAATATTCGCAAGCTTAGATTCGCCAGGACCATTTACGACACAACCCATCACAGCCACATTCATATTTTCCACTCCAGCGTAATTTTCGCGCCATAGTGGCATTTGATTGCGCAAATAGGTTTGGATTTGCATTGCCAACTCTTGAAAATAGGTTGAGGTCGTGCGACCGCATCCAGGGCAAGCCGTCACCAATGGGGTAAAAGAACGGATGCCCATCGTTTGTAAAATTTCTTGTGCCACAATCACTTCTTTCGTGCGCGATTCATTAGGCTCAGGGGTCAGTGAGACACGTATGGTATTGCCTATACCCTGTTGTAGCAGTAAAGCGAGTGCTGCGGTGGAGGCGACAATACCTTTAGACCCCATACCAGCTTCGGTTAGACCCAAATGCAAGGGGTATTGGCTACGTTGCGCTAAGTCGCTATAGACCTTAACTAAGTCCTGCACATTACTGACTTTGCAGGAAATAATAATTTGATTGGGTGCTAGACCTAAAGCGACTGCTTGTTCAGCACTTTCCAGTGCCGATTGAATTAAGGCTTCACGCATGAGCGCAGCTGATGACAGAGGCTCTGCTAGCTTAGCGTTATCATCCATCATTTGCGCCATTTTGGCTTGATCAAGACTGCCCCAATTAACTCCAATACGCACAGATTTTTGGTAATGAATCGCAGCTTCTATCATCGCAGCAAACTGCTCATCCCGCTTAGTGCCTTTACCGACATTGCCTGGATTAATACGGTACTTAGCTAGGGCCTGTGCGCAATCAGGATATTGTGCTAATAGTTTATGGCCGTTGTAATGAAAGTCTCCAACCAAGGGGACATTGCAACCCAAAGCATCTAAGCCGCGCCGCACGTTGGCGACCTGAGCCGCAGCCTCAGGAGAATTGACAGTAATGCGGACCACTTCGCTACCCGCTTGCCATAACTCATACACTTGTTTGATTGTGGCTTGCGCATCAGCTGTATCAGTATTGGTCATGCTTTGCACTACCACTGGCGCACAGAGCGTACCACCCACTCCTCCACCCACTGGCACATGACCAATCATCACCTGCAATGTCCTACGGGGATGATTTAGGTGCATTAAAGGACTACTCTCAGAGGCGATGTTCAACATTTATTCCAAAGTTAGGCGGGCAACATTATTTTTCGTAGAGGCAGTCAAATCGACTGGCTTATCTAAGAACGTTAAACGTGTGCCTTTAGCATTACCGATCCATACTGATAATGGCGCCTCACCCTCAAAAGTTTCTGTACTTCCCGCAGCTAGCATCTTCTCAAAAACAACCTTACCTGACTTATCTTTAGCCTGCATCCAGCTTGACTCAGTACACATCACAGTCACTTTTTTTGACATGATGCTCGGCAAATTTTCTCTAGCTTCAACTTTGGCCGGCACTTCCAATTTAACTACTGATTTAGGTTCTGCGAGAACAGCTACTGGTGTTGCTGACTTTGTATCAGCTGACGCTAAATTTGCATTAGGCAAATTTAAGACCTCCGCATCGGATACAGTTAAGCGTTCTGCAGCAGGCAAAGCTATTTCTGGCAACGGTTGCTCTACCACTAAATGTTCAGTTGCATTTAACTTTTCCACTGCCGGTTTTTGAGACTTTGGCATATAAGCAAACCATAACAACAATAATACCATCAGCACAACGCTACCTATTACGTACTTAAACCATAAATGATTGCCTTTAGTTGGCATCTCAAAGTGCATAGATGACTGTACGAGAATTGCGTCAGGCAACCTATCGGGCACTTGGGCACGGTAGATTGCCAATAACGGTTCCGCATCCAAATCTAAAAGACGTGCGTAATTGCGAATAAAACCACGTGTTACCATAGGATCTGGCAAGGTGGCAAAGTCACTATTTTCCAAGTCAACAACTTGCTTAAGACTTAGACGTAGCGTATTAGAAACATCTTGATGCGTAAGTTGTTTAGCTTCTCTGGCCACAGCCAATCTTCCACCCAGTGTGCTGGGTTCCGCTTGCTGTATCAACTCATTTACTACCAATTTATCTTCCATTGTTATTTTCCGTTTTGCAAAGTCACTTTAGCCGCAACCACGTCATTATTAAACTGCATATTTTCAAGTTGATAAGCTCTATAAGCCGATAATGGCACTAATTGTAAAGTTTTATTACGCAATGAACTTACACTAGCTTTCATTGCAACAACTCAATGGGAATGCGCTTAGCTACACGTTGCGTTTTATCTAGTACTTTACCCGCTAGTTGACCGCAAGCAGCATCAATATCTTCACCACGGGTTTTACGTACAGTTACTACATAGCCAGCCTGCATTAAAATATCACGGAATACACGAATGTGACTGACTTTAGACGTGTCATAACCACTGTTTGGAAATGGATTAAATGGAATCAAATTAAACTTGCATGAGACGACGTTCTGCACCAATGCTAGTAACTCGTAAGCATGCTCGGCAGTATCATTAACGCCATCAAGCATCACATATTCAAAGGTAACAAAATCACGAGGCGCTTTTTCTAAATAGCGATTACAAGCAGCCATTAATTCTTTTAATGGATATTTCTTGTTAATTGGCACCAACACATCACGTAACGCGTCGTTTGGCGCATGTAAACTAACCGCCAGTGCAACAGGGCAATCCTCTTTCAATCTATCCATCGCTGGCACTAAGCCTGATGTTGATAATGTCACACGACGGCGACTTAATCCGTAAGCACTATCATCTAACATAATTTGCATGGCGGTCACTACATTATCGTAGTTTGCTAGCGGTTCTCCCATACCCATCATCACGACATTACTAATAATGCGGTCAGAAATCGGCAATAGATCATAACCACTTTCTTGTCTTAGGGATTGATTAGCAATTGCTAACTGTCCAATAATTTCTGAAACACTTAAGTTGCGATTAAAACCCTGACGACCCGTAGAACAAAATGTGCACTCCAAAGCGCAACCTACTTGCGAGGAAATACACAGCGTGCCCCGTTCATCTTCTGGGATAAATACGGTTTCTATACTATTGGCGGCATCCGTTCCAATTAACCATTTGCGAGTACCGTCATTAGAAACCAACTCAGACTGTACAGCAGGTAAAGCAATTGTCGCCTCTGCCGATAATTTTTCGCGTAATACTTTTGCAATGTCGGTCATCTGCTCAAAATCATGCACCCCAAAATGATGCATCCAGCGCATTAACTGCTTTGCTCGGAACGGCTTCTCGCCGCGTTCGGCAAACCATTGTGCCAGTTGTGGTTGATTGAAGTTGAGTAGATTAACCAAAATTGTTTTTTACCTTATTAACTAATACTACTTACCGAAAAAGTAAGCGATTTCAATTGCAGCATTTTCTGCTGAATCTGAACCATGCACAGCATTAGCATCAATGCTTTCAGCGAAATCAGCACGGATTGTGCCAGCAGCAGCTTCTTTTGGGTTAGTTGCACCCATTAAATCACGGTGCACTTGCACTGCGTTTTCGCCTTCTAGGGCTTGAATCATCACAGGACCTGAAATCATGAATTTAACTAAATCACCAAAGAATGGTCGTGCAGCGTGAACTGCATAAAAGCCTTCTGCTTCAGCTTGTGATAATTGTGCCATTCTTGCAGCTACAATTTTTAAACCTGCATTTTCAAAACGTGTGTAGATTTTACCGATTACATTTTTTGCTACTGCATCAGGTTTGATGATAGAAAGCGTGCGTTGAACAGCCATAACAACTCCATTAAATTAACTTATTGAAAAGAACGATAAAATACCATTTTTGGCACTTAAAATAAACCTACATTTTGCGATAGTTATTTGTAATAAGATTGTATAAAAGCTTTCACTATGTGGCAAAATCCCACAGCGATGAATATTCTTGATGATTCAGTTCAATTGATATCGGCCACCTGCCCTGCATGTGGCTTACTTTGTGATGATCTGCTCGTAAGCAACTCCACCCGAATATCAGTTAAAAATGGTTGTCAAAAAAGCCAAATTTTCTTTACACAAGCCGCTTCAAATACTAGCCCTAGCATGTTTGGAGTGGATTGCGATCTTGATTTGGCAGTCAAAGCTGCCGCAAAAATTCTACATGTCAGCAACCACCCTTTGTTTGCCGGTTTAGGTACAGAGGTACAAGGCATGCGTAGCGTGATGGCTTTGGCTGAGAAAACAGGTGCTACGCTTGATCATATGCACAGTGAATCCACAGTACGCAACACATTAGCGATGCAAAATAGTGGCTGGCAAACTACCACGCTGACTGAAGTTAAAAACCGTGCTGATCTGATTGTAGCCATTGGGACCGATATCGTTACTAGCCATCCGCGTTTTTTCGAAAAGCTGGTATGGAACGCTGATAACTTATTTAACAAAACCACCCCTGAGGTAATTTTCTTAGGGGCAACAGGCAATACCAGTGCTGGCATTTCACCAGATGGCCACACACCTACCGTCGTGGCAGCCGAAACTCAGGACTTGCCAGCCATAATGAGCGCGTTAAATGCAATGGCGCACAACAAAAAATTAGATGCTCATGAAATTGCTGGTGTGAGATTGACTGAATTAAAAGCCGTGCTTGAAAAAATAAAAGCCGCTAAATATGCAGTAATCGTATGGTCAGCCGGCTGTTTAAAAATCACACATGCAGAACTCACTGTGCAAAGTATTACCCAGCTTATCGCCACGCTTAATGAAAACACCCGAGTCACAGGACTGCCACTCAACTCCGGGGACGGAGACTCTAGTATTAACAATACGAGCGCTTGGCTAAGCGGTTACCCAACGCGTAACCGATTTAATGTACACCAACGTGGCGGTGAGTTTAGTTACGACACCTATCACTTCTCCACCCAGCAACAATTGAACAATTGCGATGCGCTATTATGGATTAGCACCTTTAATGCTTACACCCCTCCGAGTGGCGTGGCACCGACAATTGTTATCGGCCACCCCGATATGCAATTCACACAAGCCCCAGATGTATTTATTCCAGTTGGCATTCCAGGCTTAGATCATGCTGGCACGATGTTCCGTATGGATAGTTCAGTGGCCTTACCGCTTAAATCGTTGCGTAAGCAGGCCTTACCAACATTAAGTGATGTGCTTAGGCAAATAGAGACGTTGTTAGCATGATTACCCAGCTTAAAAATGGCAAGCTTTACGATCCAACTAACGGAAAAGACGGCGTGGTTCAGGATATTTATATTCGAGGCGGGCGTATTATTGCCAAGCCCAGTAGTACTGAAGAAATATCACATACTGTTGACCTGAGCGGGAAAGTCGTCATGGCCGGTGCCATTGATATGCATAGCCATATCGGCGGTGGAAAAATTAATATTGCGCGCATGATGTTGCCGGAATTTCAAGAATCACGCCGCTATAGCGAACCAGAAGCACATATCTGTAGCCCTAACTGTAGTCATCATGCAACACCAAGCACGACTGAAACTGGCTTTCGCTACATAGAAATGGGATACACCGCAGCTTTTGAACCCGCCATGATGCCAATCAACGCTAGACAGGCGCATCTAGAAATGGCAGATACGCCTATGATAGACAAGGGTGGCTACGCCATGCTTGGCAATGATGACTATTTCTTAAGATTGTTAGCAGCAGGCAAAGACCAAAAAGCCATAAACGATTATGTGGCTTGGACGTTGCACGCTACGCAAGCTATTGGCATTAAGGTGGTCAATGCAGGTGGCATTAGTGCGTTTAAGTTTAATCAACGCAAGCTCGACTTAGACGAAGCGCACAGCTATTACCAGGTTTCAGCACGCGACATTCTGAAAAGTTTAAGCCGCGCCGTGTACGACTTAGGTATCGCCAAACCTTTGCATGTGCATTGCAATAACTTAGGCGCCGCTGGCAACTTTGAGACTACGTTAAAAACTATAGAAGCAGCCGACGGCCTGCCTATGCACCTAACCCATATCCAGTTTCATAGCTATGGCACGGAAGGTGATCGTAAATTTTCATCGGCAGCAGCCGAAATTGCACAAGCTATCAACAATCATAAAAATATCAGCGCTGATGTCGGTCAGATTCTTTTTGGCCAAACTGTCACAGCCTCTGGCGATAGCATGATGCAACAAATCAACGCCAAACACGCTAATCCTAAAAAATCTGTGATTATGGATATTGAGTGCGATGCAGGTTGTGGTGTTGTGCCTTTTAAGTACCGTGATCAGAATTTTGTTAACGCACTGCAATGGGCAATAGGCTTAGAAATATTCCTCTCAGTTAACGATCCGTGGCGCATATTTTTAACGACCGACCATCCTAATGGCGCACCGTTTACTAGCTACCCACATCTTATCCGTTTATTAATGGATAAAAGCTTCCGCAATGAGGCTTTTGCTAAGCTTAATTTAGATGCGCAAGCCATGAGTAATCTTAAAAGCTTAGCCCGCGAGTATAGTCTTTATGAAATTGCTATTATGACTCGCGCGGGGCCAGCCAAACTTATCGGCATGCATGATCGTGGGCATTTGGGCGTTGGCGCTGGTGCTGATATTGCCGTGTATAACGAACAAGAAGATCGCGAGGTCATGTTTTCCAAGCCGGCTTATGTGTTTAAAGATGGTGAAATGGTGGTACAAGCGGGCAAGGTCGTTAAAGTGACTTGGGGGGCAACTTATACCGCCAAGCCTGAGTTTGATATAGGTGTAGAACAAGACTTGAAGCAATATTTCGACCGCTACCACACTATACAGTTAGCTAATTTCAAGATTGATGCTACTGAAATCAGTCAAGATGGCCGTGGTAGGATTATTGTAAGTAAGCAACATCCAATAAGAAGCTAAAGGGGAGTAACTATGACTAGATTATATGGCAAAGATCACCGTGATATTCAAGATGAATTTGGCACTAGGAAGATGGCTGACCGCGTAGAGGAACTTGTCTGCCGTACTGAGTTTGATGACGAAGCCAAAGGCTTTATCGAGCATGTTGATATGTTCTTTTTATCTTCAGTTGATCATCAAGGTCGCCCTACAGTTTCTTACAAAGGCGGAGATGTCGGCTTTGTTAAAGTACTTGATTCAACGACGTTGGCGTTTCCTAGTTATGATGGCAATGGCATGTTTTTTTCTATGGGAAACATCAGCCAAAACCCACAAGTAGGTTTACTATTCATCTCCTTCTCTACGCCGCATCGCATGCGTGTGCAAGGCACTGCGACCATCTCCCGTGATGATCCGCTGATGGCTGAATATAAAGAAGCAGATTACATCGTGCGCGTTAAATTATCTGAGTTTTGGCAGAATTGTCCACGTTACATCCATCAAATGACGAAAGTGAGAGATTCACGTTACGTACCCCGTATGGATTGTGACACACCATTAGCCGGCTGGAAGCGCCTAGATTTAGTGCAAGATGTAATACTAACCAAAGACTTGCAGCAAGCCGAGGTAGAAGGCCTCATTAATATTGAAGAGTGGGTAGGTAAAATAAAAAGCGGCGATCCTACTGCCTAAGTTTGGCTATTAAACTTCATGATTATTAATAATATACAAATTGATGACACCTTTGCTGAAGCATTCAATATGCGAGCCACAAGGGTCATCCTAACTGCGCAAAATCTAAAATGGGCCTACCATGCCGCCAATGCCATGACGGGGTTCGCCACCTCTGTGATCGGTTGTGGCGTAGAAGCTGGTATAGAGGGCGAACTTGGCGAAACGGAAACGCCTGATGGCAGGCAGGGCGTTTCCGTCTTGTTATTTGCAATGGGTAGCAAAGTGCTCATGCAACAACTTGAAACACGCATGGGGCAATGTGTACTCACCTGTCCCACCGCTGCTGCGTTTGCCGGAATCAACAGTGAAGATCAAATTAATCTAGGTAAAAATTTACGCTTTTTTGGAGATGGCTTCCAAACATCCAAACTCATCGCGGATAAACGCTATTGGCGCGTGCCAGTGATGGATGGCGAATTTTTATGTGAAGAAACTACCGGTATGGTTCGCGCCATTGGCGGCGGAAACTTTCTTATTTTAGCTACATCCCAATCTTTAGCGTTGGCCGCGGCAGAGGTTGCCGTTGAAGCGATGAAAAAAATTCCTAACGTTATTATGCCATTTCCAGGAGGAGTAGTTCGCTCAGGCTCCAAGGTCGGCAGTAAGTATAAAACCATGTTCGCCTCTACCAACGATGCCTTCTGCCCCACACTTAAAGGTGTTACTAACAGTGAACTATCTACTGAGATTGAAAGCGTCATGGAAATTGTCATCGATGGCTTAAGTTTTGAGGATATTGCCAGCGCCATGCGGGTAGGTATCACTGCGATATGCCAACTCGGCGAAAATAGTGGGGTAAAACGTATTTCTGCCGGCAATTATGGCGGTAAATTAGGCCCACATCACTTTAAGTTGCAAGAAATTATGCAAGCTGAAAACGTATGAGCACGTTAAGTTTACGTTTAAAAAAAGATTTAGTGCATAGCTTAAACTGTGCTGCCCTTACCCCAGAAAATTTGGTAGGAAAATCTATTCCAGAAATTGCCAGTCTAATATTGACGTGATGGACGCAACCAGCTTCGTGTAGATGAAGTATTTGAAATTAGCGGCCAACCCATCACGAATGGATTGCAAACGATTAATTTTAAAGATAGTAGCCGTAAGCTTGATTACCTAGGTGCACATATCACTAGCGGAAGTCTTGATATTACTGGTGATGTTGGCGCCTACTTAGGCTTTAATTTAAACGGCGGCACAATTCACTGCCACGGTAATACTGCTGCATTTGCTGCTTGTAATATGGCAAAAGGTTTACTGATGATTGACGGCAATACTGGCGAATTTCTTGGTGGAGGTTCTGCAGGACAGCGCAAAGGGATGCGAGGAGGCACGGTATTAGTTAAAGGAAATGCTGGTGACCGTGCCGGCGATCAGATGCGACGTGGGCTGATATTAATTGAAGGTAATACTGGCGACTACTGTGCTAGTCGTATGATTGCTGGCACCATTGGTGTCATGGGCAATGTAGGCATCTATGCTGGCTTTAATATGAAACATGGCACACTGTTACTTCTTAAAAAGCCAGCTCTGCACGCCACTATGCAAGATTGCGGTATGCATACACTGCCATTTTTAAGCTTGCTGTATCAAAGTTTTTCCAAGCTTGACAGCCAGTTTTCAGGACTACACTCGCAACGCGTCCAAAGGTGGGTCGGAGATGCAGCCTGTAACGGCAATGGTGAGATTCTACTTATTTCAGCTTAATGCACGCAAGTGCTAAAATAATGCCTTTAAAAAATTCAGTCACCACCATGCCAGATCATTTATCACCACAATATTTAACAGCAGCCCTATATAAATTCGTCAGCCTGCCTGACTTCAAAGCGCTACAAGCGCCAATCCTTGAAGCGTGTAATAGCAACCATATTAAAGGCACTTTATTACTAGCTGAAGAAGGTATTAATGGCACTATTGCTGGCCTTGCCGAAGATATCCATCGTGTGCTAAATTATTTACGTATTGACCCGTTATTTTCTAATCGCTTTGTCGACTTAGAGCATAAAGAATCTTATGCCTTTGAACATCCGTTCTATCGCATGAAGGTCAAACTTAAAAAAGAAATTGTGACACTAGGTGTGCCTGGCGTTAGCCCGACCAAGCTAGTCGGAACCTATATCAAGCCTGAAGATTGGAATGCCCTTATTTCAGATCCAGAAGTCATATTAATCGATACTCGTAACGATTACGAAGTTGATATTGGTACTTTTAAGGGTGCAATTGACCCTAAGACCACTACATTTAGAGAGTTTCCAGAATATGTAGCTAAACATTTTGATAAAACCAAACATAAAAAAGTAGCAATGTTCTGTACTGGTGGCATCCGCTGTGAAAAAGCGTCCTCATACATGATGGACCAAGGATTTGAAGAGGTGTTTCACTTACAAGGCGGCATTTTAAAATATCTAGAAACTGTGCCCGAAGCAGAGAGCCTATGGCAGGGAGAATGCTTTGTATTTGACCAGCGTGTGGCTGTGAAACATAACTTAGAGGTTGGTGAGTTTGACCAGTGCTATGCATGTCGTCACCCCCTATCTCCTGCCGAGATGCAAAGTCCGCATTACACTGCAGGCATTTCATGCCCGTATTGCTACGAAAAAATATCTGATGAAAAGCGTGCTAGTCTTACTGAGCGTCAGAAGCAAGTGATCTTAGCCAAGAAGCGTGGCGCAAGTCATATTGGTGAAAAGCAAAAAACCTAGCAAGCTCCTCGCCATTTAAGCAAAAAAAAGCACCTTAACTGAGCTGGAACCATCATCCAACTTCAGTAAGGTGCATATTTAATAGAAAAAATTACTGTCTTTTCTTTAAATTCGCGGCAATGCGCAAACGCAAAGCATTGAGCTTAATAAAGCCAGCTGCATCTTTTTGATCATAAGCGCCTTTATCATCTTCAAAAGTTGCAATTGTAGAGTCAAATAAAGAGTTAGTTTTACTGTCTCGGCCTGTGACAATGACATTGCCTTTATACAACTTAACGCGCACCCAGCCATTAACGACCGTTTGTGTGTGATCAATCAATGTTTGTAGCGCCACACGTTCAGGACTCCACCAATAGCCGTTGTAAATCATGCTGGCATAGCGCGGCATTAAATCATCCTTCAAATGGGCCACTTCACGGTCCAAGGTAATCGACTCAATGGCTCTATGCGCTTTCAACATAATGGTGCCACCAGGCGTTTCATAGCAGCCACGTGACTTCATGCCCACGTAACGGTTTTCAACTAGATCTAATCGACCAATCCCATGCTTACCACCGATTTTATTAAGGTGTGCAAGTAGCTCATGTGGAAGCATTGCTTCACCGTTAAGAGACACTGGATCACCATTCACATATTCAATATCCAAATACTCAGCAGCATCCGGCGCTTTTTCAGGGCTGGCCGTCCAGCGCCACATGGATTCTTCCGCTTCTGCAGCTGGGTTTTCTAGGTGACGACCTTCATAGCTGATATGCAGTAAGTTGGCATCCATGCTGTAAGGACTGCCACCTTGTTTATGCTTCATATCCACTTCAATGCCATGCTTCTCAGCATAAGACATGAGCTTTTCACGTGATAGTAAATCCCACTCACGCCAAGGTGCAATAATTTGTATATTTGGATTTAAAGCGTAGGCGCCCAACTCAAAACGCACTTGGTCATTACCCTTACCAGTCGCGCCATGTGAAATCGCATCAGCATTAGTTTCAGCTGCAATTTCAATTAAACGCTTGGCAATTAATGGACGTGCAATTGAAGTACCTAATAAATACTCACCTTCATAAACAGTGTTGGCACGGAACATTGGGAACACAAAGTCACGCACAAATTCTTCACGTACATCATCAATATAAATTTCCTTAACACCTGCAGCCTTAGCCTTTGCACGCGCTGGCTCAAGCTCTTCACCCTGACCTAAGTCGGCGGTAAAAGTCACAATTTCACATTTATATTCATCTTGTAGCCACTTCAAAATTACTGAGGTGTCTAAACCGCCAGAATAGGCTAATACCACTTTTTTAATTTCTTTTTTCACATTACTCATTACTTAAATTTCCTAATTAAACTCATATTACTTAGATAGACACTACTCTGGCTCATTTACTTAATCCGGCCGAGTAGCAAATATTCCATTAAAGCTTTTTGCACATGCAATCGATTCTCGGCCTCATCCCATACCACAGAGTGCGGTCCATCTATAACTTCAGCTGCCACTTCTTCGCCACGATGCGCTGGTAAACAATGCATAAAGAGCACATCTTTGGCAGCTACACGCATCATATCGCCATCCACTTGCCAATCCACAAAGTCAATCATGCGTTCTTCGTTTTCAGCTTCAAAACCCATACTAGTCCATACATCGGTTGTCACTAAATGTGCACCTTTAGCGGCTTCCATTGGGTCAGCAAATACCTCAAAATTATCGTTTCCATACAAATTAGCACGCTCAGGCTCAACTTCATAACCCGGTGGCGTAGAAACATGTACATTAAAATCTAACACCTCTGCGGCTTGCAACCATGTATTACAGACATTATTGCTATCCCCTATCCATGCGACTGTCTTACCTTGTATGGGGCCACGATGTTCAATATAGGTAAAAATATCAGCTAAAATCTGGCAAGGATGATATTCATTGGTCAGACCATTAATCACAGGCACGCGGGAATTTGCGGCGAAACGCTCAATAATTTCCTGCTCAAAGGTGCGAATCATCACTAAGTCACTCATACGTGAGATAACTTGTGCAGCATCTTCTACAGGCTCACCACGACCTAACTGTGAATCGCGGGTATTTAAGTAAATGGCTGATCCGCCTAATTGCTGCATACCTGCTTCAAATGACAAGCGGGTGCGCGTGCTAGCTTTTTCAAAAATCATCACCAAGGTTCGATCTTGTAATGGCCAATAAGGCTTGTAGGCTTTGAATTGACTTTTAATCCAACGGGCTCTTTCAAACACATACTCAAGCTCTTCACGGTTGAGATCATTGAACTGTAAAAAATGTTTTATTGCCATAATTTTTGTCGCGTTAATTTAGTTTAGGTATTGGGGTTAGTTATATTGTAATGCTTAGTTGCTGCTTAAAAACACTTTAATCAAAGCAGACAAACGTTGAACCAATTCATGCGCTTCAGCTTCATTCATGACCAAGGGTGGAAGTAAGCGCACCACTCTTTCGGCAGTCACATTAATGAGTAGCTTAGCCTCTAAAGCTAGTTGCACCAAGTCAGCACATGGCCGATTCAATTCAATCCCAATCATCAAACCAGCATTACGTACTTGCACTACAGCACCAATACCATTGAATTCAGAGATAAAACCATCACGAATTAAATTACCTATTTTTTCTGCATTCTCACGCAAACCATCTGACTCTATGGCATTCAAGGTCGCCAATCCGGCGGCACAGGCTAAAGGATTGCCACCGAAGGTCGAACCATGCTTGCCATATGTAAACACGCTAGCGGCTTTGCCTTGAGCAACGCAGGCACCAATAGGCACCCCTGATGCTAGCCCTTTCGCCAAACTCATTACATCAGGTTGGATTGCTGTGTGCTGAAAAGCAAACCAGGTACCTGTTCGCCCAATGCCAGTTTGCACTTCATCTACCATCAACAACCAATCATGATCGTCGCAAATGCCACGTAGAGTTTCCAAGTAAGCGCTACTATCTTTTGGAATATTAATGCCACCCTCGCCTTGCACTGGTTCAACTAAAATTGCGACAACATTTGGGTTGCTATTTGCGACTGCACGAACCGCTGCAATATCATCATAGGGTACGCGTATAAAACCAGTCACTAGTGGCTCAAAGCCAATTTGTACTTTGCTATTACCAGTCGCCGACAATGTCGCCAAAGTCCGACCATGAAATGACTGCTCCATCACAATGATTTGTGGAATTTCAATACCTTTGTTGTGCCCATATAGGCGCGCTAACTTAATACTCGCTTCGTTAGCTTCGCAACCTGAGTTGCAAAAAAACACTTTATCCATCCCCGAAACTTCACACAATTTGTCTGCCAATGCTTCCTGCTCGGCAATATGGTAGTAGTTGGAGACATGGATAAGTCTCGCGGCTTGATCGCTGATGGCTTTCACTAAACTTGGGTGGCCGTGACCTAACCCATTGACCGCAACACCGGCCAGTGCATCTAGATATTTTTCACCCTTATCATCCCATAGCCAAACCCCCTCACCCTTTACAAAGGTCACAGGCTGGCGGTTATAGGTATTCATCAAATGTGTGGTCATGTAAAACTCTGTCACTTAAATTATGTTTAAAACTCTGCTTTAATAAAATGCAAACGGCGGCTGATGCCGCCGTAAGCATGACTTTAGATTAAAAATGAATGTCTTTAAAACTAAAGCCCAACAATGGCTCGATGTGAGAGGCCATTTGCCATAAAAAATATCATTGGGATTGAAAGCATCATATTAGTGCGCGATGCTAGCATCGCCACACGTCGCGCGATAGCTTTCTCAGCATCCGAAGCTGGTTTCATGCCTAATATTTTCTGTTGGTTTGGCCAAATTAACACCCAAACATTAAACAACATAATCGTACCTAACCACGCACCTACTCCAATTGCAGCATAAGCATCACGTAATAAAAATGCATCAACAAAACCTTTGCCTAACAACCATGCGCCAGCTACCCAAGTAGCGACTGCAGCCCAGCGAAACCAAAATAAGGCACGTGGCGCTACATGCTTAGTAATCCCTGCCGCTGTACCATCAGCACCCGCGTCTTTTAGCGCTGGCATTTGTACCAAATTAAAGTAGTAAAGGAGACCTATCCAAGTAATACCTGCTACAAGGTGCGCCCAACGTGCAATTCCAGGTAAAAAATCCATGATTTATGCTCCCACCAAAACATGCTTAACAATTAAATATAGCGCTAAGGTCAGCACCAAACCTGCAACAACCGTGCCTGAAATAGAATCTAATGGATTTTTCATCGTACAAATCTCCTAGGTGATTAGTGTGTTGTTAAATTAGGTGTTATTTTTAATTGACTACTAGGTGCGAGAGTAGCCGAAAACCCTTAAATTGGCAACTGTCTAGGCTTGCCATACTTTGCATAAATTGCATTAAATCAACACTTAATTTTACTTAGAGCAATTATTTGAACAGATTTAAACCTCCATTTAAAGTGACGCATTATTCATGTTGTGATAGTTAACTACCCGATTTAAGTGAACATGGCCGATAGCATTTCTATTTGAGCTGTTTTTGTGCGATATTGGCTCATGAAATTTTTGATTAGTCTGACTCACTTTAAATTCACTGGGCACGCCCTGCCTAAACTTGGAAGTTTATGGATGTTAGTCGCTGCATTAGGCTTTGCCATCATGGGGGCTTTGGTCAAAGTTGGTGCGCAAAAATTCAGTAGTGCTGAACTGGTTTTTTACCGATCACTATTCGGCCTACTGGTAATTTGGCTATATATTTTCACCAGAAAACTACCGATCGCCACGCCTGTTATGTTTAAACAAATGTCGCGCGCTTTAGTTGGCTTTGCATCGCTTGTACTATTTTTCTACGCGATCTCGCATTTGCCATTAGCGACTGCCATCACGCTCAACTACACATCGCCTTTATTTTTAGGCTTATTAACACCTTTTTTACTGCATGAAAAACCAAAAAAAACATTATGGCTCGGCCTAGTTCTTGGTTTTTTCGGGGTGACATTGTTACTTGAGCCGAATTTTAATAGTAAAGATTGGCTTGCCGGAAGCTTAGGTCTTCTATCAGGCTTAGGTGCTGCATTGGCCTATGCGCACGTAAAGCAGCTAGGTCAATTAAATGAGCCCGATTGGCGTACGGTTTTTTACTTTACTCTACTGTCCACTATAGGTGCTGGCTTATGGATGTTATTTGCTCACTTTCAGCCACTAGCGTGGCGCGACTTACCAGTCCTATTAGGTTTAGGTCTATCTGCCACCATCGCGCAACTCGCAATGACGCGCGCCTATCGCACCGGAGATACGTTGGTGGTCGCAAGCCTTGCCTATATCACAGTTGTATTAGCTAGCCTCATTGCTGCAATTTGGTGGCAGGAGCATTTAAGCTTAGATGCCTATATAGCAATAGGATTGATTGTTTTAAGTGGCATCATCAGCATGCGTTCAACACGCTAACCTCTTCCTAGTCTCAATAAGACTTAGATGCCATGTGCTAATTTATTAAGGATCAATGAGGCCACTACGCATTGCAATCAGGGCAATTTCAGCTGAATTATTTGCATTCAGTTTTTGCTTAATATTGTATAGATGAGTACCAACGGTGCGCGGACTTAAGAATAAAGTCTCAGCAATTTCATTGGTAGTTTTACCTTTCGCCAAGGCCATAAACACCTCAAACTCACGTGGCGACAATACATCTACCGGATTTTGATTGCCAGACAACTGTTGGATTGCCATTTGCTGCGCAACACTTGCTTCTAAATACTTCTTACCAGAAGCCACCGTACGTATCGCTTTAATTAGTTCTTCTGCTGCACTGCGCTTAGTTAAATATCCCATTGCGCCCGCATTTAATACGCGCTTTGGATGTACAGAATCCTCATGAGCTGACAACACCAAAATCTTAGCCGCGCCATCTTTAGCCAAAATACGTTCTATCGCTTCCAACCCCCCCATGCCAGGCATAGTGATATCCATCACGACTACATGAGGTTTGAATTCCATATACCGCTGTATGCCATGCTCGCCACTCTCGGCTTCGGCCACGACTTTAATATCAGCATCCATCTCTAGTAACATTTTAAAGCCCATGCGAACTACAGCGTGGTCATCGACCAGCATGACGTTAATAGGACTCATCTTGTTTTTCTCCGGGTATTTTCTTTATATTATTAGCTAGGGCAAAGCTTACAGACGCTAAGTTCAAACTATTTTTAATTTGCAGTTATTGGGGCACAGATTGATTAGGAATGATGATTGCAATCGTCGTGCCTTGATTCGGTGCCGAGTGTACATTAAAACTGCCATGTAATGCTTGTACGCGTTCTCGCATACCTAGCAAACCAAAATGTTGGCTTTGATCTACCGCCTCAAAATTCATGCCTATGCCATTATCTTGAATATGTAACCGCAACTCTCCGTCACGCGATTTACTCAGTGTAATGTCTATGGTGGATGCTTGCGCATATTTTAGTGCATTATTAAGCGACTCCTGCACGATGCGATAGATATTAATACTAACGGTTTCTCCTGAGCTATAAAGATCACCTGTTAGCTCTAAGCTGATTTTAATTTGTGGATTTTGTTCCTGATAGGTGCTGACTACATCCCTCAATGTCTCGGCTAAACCTAGGTTATCTAAGGCGCCGGGTCGTAACTGGCGCACAATATTGTGCATGCCATCATAAATTTGATTCGCTGCTGAGACAATCACATTGGCATTTGTTTCAATATCAGCCATCCCAGGGCTGGTGATATTTGCCTTAGCCTTATTGGTAATGCCAACCGCGAATGTTTTAATTGCGGTCACATACTGCCCTAGTTCATCATGCAATTCACGCGCCAAACTACGGCGTTCCTCCTCGATATGTTCCTGAATTAGATGTGTTAATTGACGATTTTCTTCCAACTGCCGCTCCGCGGTGAGCGATTCAGTCATGCGGTTTAAACTATGACCAATCCGCTCAAATTCTGGCAGAGGGAACACAGGTAACCGCGTCGTCAGATCTCCCTTCTCAATTCTATTAATGGCTTTTAGAATCATGCCTAATGGCTTAAGGGATCGACCTAGCGTCCAATACACCACCCCATTTAATAAAATAAAGAAGGCCATGCCTAACCAAAACAAATAACTAACCTTACCCCAAGCCTCACGAATAGCACCTAAAGGCTGAGGTGTAATTTCTAAACGCCCAAAACGCACCAGTCTCGCCACCGGCTTTTCATGTGGATCAAGCAAATCAATAAACCATTGTGGCGGATTTTGATTAGCGCGATATTTGGATGGGGGAGATTGATACAGTAAAACACCTTGCATGTTATAAAGCTTTATATCATTGCTACGCACATGCCCCAATGATTGTAAAAATCGTTTTAGCACATCATGGGTATAACCCCAATCAGGATTCTGCACTGAGCTAATAATCACCGTATCTAATAATTGCGTAGTTACTCGCGTTGCAGACTCAACCCCCTCTTGGATTGAGGATTTTGTGCCTTTAATAATGACATATCCAACAGCCAATAGAAAAAGTAGTAACAGGGCTGTAATCAATAAATTGAGTCGTAATCGTAAATTCATAATATAAAAGCGACACCGTAGTTTGAAGTTTAGCCAAGAACAATCAAAAGGCCGTGCTTAAATTTAAGCCTATTCATGCTAACACTTCCAGCGTCTGAAAATCATATGAAACTTCGCCTAAATATGAAAAAAAGCCTTCAAGGCATTAGAAAAACCTGTTCCCATAACGCAATTACCGATGCAGAATAGTTACTTACCTCGGATAAAGCTACACGCAAATGACTTGCGCCTTGCAGTTTGAGCCTGTGCTGAATATGCCTAAATTCCCGATAGGCCACGACATTCTTTTCAGCTAAATCTGTTTCAATAATTTTTAGCTTGGCTAGCATTCTTAATAAAGCAATATTACCAATATTTTCAGTAAGTTGCGGAAATTTTTTAGAGTGTGACAACACCAAATATTGCACCAAAAACTCCACGTCTATGATGCCACCTAGGCTGTGCTTAATATCAAATTCAGTCGCAGAATGATGTTGCGCGGCACGCATTTTGGCCCGCATATCCATCACCTCCAACTTTAGCGACTGTAGGTCACGTGACTGCGTCATGACTTCAACACGTATTTTCTCAAAAGCGACGCCTATATCACAATCACCTGCCACGAATCGTGCCCGAGTAATCGCTTGATGCTCCCATACCCATGCCTTATGAAGTTGGTAGTCTCTAAATGCAGTCACACTACTTACTAACAAGCCACTATTACCATCAGGCCTTAGTTCTAGATCGGTTTCATATAATAAGCCCGCTGAAGTTAGGCTATTAAACCAATTATTAATGCGCTGTGCAAAGCGGGCATACACTTCGCCCGCCTGTGGCGCATCATCATCGTAAAGAAAAATAATATCCAAATCCGAAGCGTATCCCAACTCTCTTCCACCGAGTTTTCCGTAACCGATCACAGCAAACTTTGGTATATCTAAATGTTTTCCAGGTACTAATGGCCAGATAGTTTCTAAGCTCACACTTAAAATCAACTCCGCCAACCCGCTTAAGTAATCAGAAAGGGTTTCCAACGCTAATTGACCGTTAATATCTTGCGCTGCACAGCGGAAAACATTGGCATGTTTGAAGTGACGCATGATATCCATTTGCCGTTCGACGTCACCCTCGGCGAGAGCTAAGCGTTGCAACAACTCAGTACGCAATAGCGTGAAATTAGGTTGAGCATAGGCTAGTTGCGATTGCGCTGTCGTAGCAAATCCATCCATAGTCAATACTTCATCAAGCAATATGGGATGCTGATTTAAATAGTTAGCCAACCAAGGACTACTGCTACACAACTTCACAACCAAACGCATTGCTTGCGGATGCTCGGCTAGCAAGGCTAAATAACTGGCGCGTCTGCAGATAGTTTCGAGCAAATCTGTAACCCGCAGCAGGGTTTCATCTGCATTTTTAGCCGTTGCCGCCTGCGAAATTACCAAAGGCATCAGCGCATCAAAGCGCTGTCGACTTAATTCTGGCAACTGCCGATATCGACTGGTTTGATGAAGCATTTGCAGTCGACGCAAGGTCTCCTCTACCTGCGTAAAACTCATATCGCTTAAAGCTGCTAGCGCCTCGTTCTCTGGAATAGTGCCATTCCAAATAGACTGCTCAAGCTCCAAAACATCTGAGTCGACATTAGCATCACTGAATGTTTCGTCAAAATATTGCTGCACTTTTAAGCGATAGTGATTGAGTTGCGCTAAAAACTGCTCCCATGCGCTTACGCCAGGATGATCTTGAAAGCACATCGCTAGAGCAATACGAGCCTTCGCGACATCTGTCTTAGGTAACTCCTGTGTTTGTGCATCCTCTACATACATCAAACGATGCTCTAAATTACGTAAAAACACATAGGCATGGGTCAGGTCATCAACCGCACCCTCTGATAATAGGCCCTTGCTTTTCAATACGGATAATACTGTAAGAGTAGGTTTCACTTGTAAGCTAAGATCTTGCCCACCACGTGTTAGCTGAAAGACCTGTGCGATAAATTCAATCTCACGGATGCCCCCACTGCCGAGCTTAATATTGTCTTGCATGCCCTTACTGTTTACATCGCGCTTAATTTGTATTTTTAAATCACGCATACTCGCAAAGGCACCAAAATCTAAATACTTCCTAAATACGAATGGCTTGAGAACAGCGATTATTTTTTGACTATTTCCGGCAATAACACGGCCTTTAATCCATGCGTAACGTTCCCACTCACGGCCATTGTTTTGATAATAATCTTCAAGCGCATCTAAATTACTCACTAAAGCGCCCTCAGTGCCAAATGGTCGCAAGCGCATATCGACCCTGAACACAAAACCGTCTTCAGTAATCTCATCAATGGCAGCAATCAGCTTTTTTGCCAAGCGTGTAAAAAATTCCTGGTTGCTAATCCGTGAACTTCCGTTGGTTTCTCCTTCGTCCTCGTAGGCGAAAATCAAATCGATATCCGATGACACATTAAGCTCATAGCCGCCAAGCTTCCCCATGCCCACGACAATTAAATCTTGAACCTGCCCTGCGCTGTTGGTGGCTTGACCGTATTGCGCACCTAACCAACTCGTTAGAAACTTAATTGCGGTTTTTATAGCAAATTCTGCTAAGTGAGAAACTGTGCGTAAAACCTCATCTAAACTTGCTAACTGATTAAGGTCTCTAACGATAATTCTTACCATTACCTGCTGCCGTAAACGGCGTAAAGCGGATTTTAATGAGATTTCATCAATAATATTTTGCTGAGCAATAAATAACTCCATCTCAGCTAACTGATACTCTAGATGCAGATTTGCTAGCAAATCACTCAACAAAGTGGCGTCTTTCGTGAACAACCTAGTCACAAATGGGCTGCAGAGAAGCGCGTGACGCACATAAGCCCTATCAGTAGACGGGGCTTGGTTTTCTGATAGAATCATATCAATTGTTAACATCATTTTTTAAGTGTGTACTTTAAGGTTGCGGCCGCTTAATTAATTAAGCCAATCAAATTATAAATGCGTTAAGCATCGTTAGGGGAGTTGCATGTCAATTGAGTCCGTTATGCATGAAAACCGAGTTTTTGCACCGAGTGCAAAGTTTGTTAAATCTGCCAATGTTTCTGGCATGGACGCCTACCATCAGCTATGCGCTGAGGCCAGTGCCGACTACCAAGGCTTTTGGGCAAAACTTGCCCGAGAGCTATTAGTCTGGAATAAACCTTTTACTAAAACTCTAAATGAAGACAACGCCCCATTTTACAAATGGTTTGAAGATGGGGAGCTTAATGTCTCCGTCAACTGTTTAGATAAACATCTTAAGACCATCCCTAACAAAGTCGCTATTATCTTTGAAGCCGATAGTGGTGATGTTAAAAAAGTGACTTACAAAGAATTGCACGCATTGGTTTGCCAATTTGCCAATGGCCTAAAAAAGCTTAACCTCAAACTCGGTGACCGCGTGATCATCTATTTGCCGATGGGGATAGAGGCTATTGTTGCCATGCAAGCGTGCGTGCGACTAGGTCTAATTCACTCTGTGGTGTTTGGTGGGTTTTCAGCCAAGAGCTTACATGAACGCATCAATGACGCTGGGGCATCTGCCGTCATTACCGCTGACGGTCAATATCGCGGCGGCAAAACCTTACCACTCAAACAAGCGGTAGATGAAGGCGTTGCCATGGGAGGATGTGAAACCTTACAACACGTAGTCGTGCTTAAAAAAACTGGATTAGATATTTCTTGGAATCCAAACGGTAAACAGCACGATATATGGTGGCACGATTTGATTGAGGGTGTTTTAAGTCAGTGTGAGCCTGTAATGGTTAATGCTGAACACCCATTATTCCTGCTTTATACCTCAGGTAGCACCGGTAAACCTAAAGGGGTTCAACATGCCTCTGCGGGTTATTTACTTCATGCCATGAATACCATGCGATGGGCGTTCGACATGCACGACGATGATGTTTTTTGGTGTACTGCTGATGTGGGTTGGATTACTGGCCATACTTATGTTACTTACGGCCCCTTAGCCATTGGTGCCACGCAAGTTGTGTTTGAAGGCATTCCGACCTACCCAGACGCAGGTCGTTTCTGGCAAATGATTGCTAAACATAATGTATCCATTTTTTACACTGCACCAACCGCTATACGATCTCTGATTAAGGCGGCAGAAACGACCCCTACAACACATCCCAAAAACTACGACTTATCCAGCTTACGTTTACTAGGCTCAGTAGGCGAACCAATTAACCCCGAGGCATGGATGTGGTACTACGAGCAAGTAGGTGGTACTCGCTGTCCAATTATTGACACCTTTTGGCAAACTGAAACTGGTGGTGTTGTAATTACACCTTTACCTGGTGCCACACCATTAGTGCCTGGCTCTTGCACACTTCCATTTCCAGGCATTGATATAGATGTGGTGGATGAAACTGGCAAAGACGTGCCATGGGGGACTGGTGGCCTGTTGGTCATCAAAAAACCTTGGCCGTCCATGATCCGCACTATTTATAACGATGCTGAGCGCTATAAAACTAGCTATTTCCCAGAAGACTTAGGTGGGAAAATTTATTTGGCCGGTGATGGCGCGATTCGTGATGCCGTCACTGGGTACTTCACCATTATGGGTCGCATTGACGATGTGTTAAATGTGTCAGGTCATCGCTTAGGCACCATGGAAATTGAATCGGCACTAGTATCCAATCCATTGGTAGCTGAGGCTGCCGTAGTAGGCAAACCGCACGATATTAAGGGTGAGTCGGTAGTGGCTTATGTGGTACTTAAAGGTGCACGCCCTGAAGGTGAAGCTGCGAAAAAAATTATCGCTGAGTTGCGTGACTGGGTAGGCAAAGAAATTGGCCCTATCGCTAAGCCTGATGAAATTCGTTTTGGTGACAATCTACCTAAAACACGCTCAGGTAAAATCATGCGTAGACTATTGCGTTCACTCGCTAAGGGCGAGGAAATTACTTCGGACATTTCTACCCTAGATAACCCAGCTATATTAGATCAACTAAAAGAAGTCGTTTGTTAATCGATGGAAGGCTTGCTAGTACTCTTAGCGTTGGTGCTAGCGGCCTTATTTTTGATGCGAAAATAAAAAATAGTGTTATTTTTTATGTACTTCCGCGCTGATATTAGCTTAAAATCTTAATCACCTCTTCATCATTAATCTGAGGGAAATCCTCGTAAAACTGACCGACAGATTTGAATTCAGCAGGTGTTTCTAAACAGATCACCTCATCAGCAAACTCGGCTATTTTGTACAAAGTTTCCACTGGCGATACTGGCACTGCACAAATTAGCTTACTAGGCTTCCTATTCCTAAGGCCATGTAAGGCAGCAATCATCGTAGCTCCAGTGGCCAAACCATCATCAACCACAATAACAATACGTCCGCTTGTATCAATTGGCGGTCGTAGCGGAGTGTACTGCAGACGCCGCTGATGAATCACATCTACCTGTGCCTGCCTTTCTGAAGCTATATAACCTGAATCGGCGCCTACTGAAGCGGCTAAGTCACTAATATAAGTCCAACCACTTTCATCCACAGAACCTATTGCAAGCTCTTTATACATGGGTGCACATAACTTACGAACCAAGACTAGATCATAACTTCCACCAAGCCTTTTAGCGATTATTTTAGCCATGAGAACAGCACCACGCGGGACAGCCAAAATAATTGGATTTTTACCTTGATACATCATCAACTTCTCGGCCAATTTTTCTGCAGCGTCTGTGCGATTACTGAACATAATGATTCTTCAATCAGTTTATAGTAGGTTTTAGCAGGACAATCTTAAACGCTAACTCATAGGGTGGCACATTGCATTCAATGACATCAGGTGGGGCGACATCCAACCTAACCCCAGTAATGTCAACGCGAATGGGAAAAGAGTTTGCACCTCGATCGACTAATACAGCAGTGATAATCTCGGATGCCTTTTTTCTAGCAAGATACTCAACCGCACGAAGCATTGAGTGCCCTTTATAAAAGACATCATCAACTACCAAAACAGTTGTCCCAGTAAGATCAAGGTGACTGTCCTTAGGGTTTTCAGTTAACTTGGTTTCTGGATAAATAATCGTTAGATCGTCGCCGTAACGCTTAATGTCCAAATTCATGAGGGTAAGGTTAGGCCACTTAAAGTTTTTCATTAGCCTGATATATAACATTTCCGCTAATGGCGCTCCACGGCGCAATATGCCTACCACCATGATACGTTTCTTATTAGTGAGTAAAAAAGAGGCCTGTCTAGCCATGGCATCAACAATCTGATTCAACTGAGTCTCTTGGTATAAACAGGTTCTATTTCCGAACAAAGTCGTCACCACTTACATAATCCTTATACTTTAGCCACATTAAGTTAAATTCAATTCTACTGGATAAAAAAATTTGATAAATGAGTGCAAACACTTAAGGGATACCCCTTAATAACACGCTGGATACTTTAGGAATTTCATGAAAAATTACACTCCAATATACGTGCTCACGCGGATTACATAAATCATCACTTGTTGATAAGGTTCGTTTATAAAATTGACTTAAGTGTCTTAGGGATTCATTAAATGATACCGTCACATAAAGCAGAAATTACATTTTTTGAGGTGATATTAGGAAGGCGCTCTGTGCGCAATTATCAATCTAAGCGTGTGGGGAAGATTAGTATTAGCAGCCTACTTGAAGCAGCAGTAAGAGCTCCTACGGCAATGCATCAAGAACCTTGGGCCTTTGTTATCATTAATGATAAGAAAACGTTAAAAACTTTATCAGACCTTGCCAAACCGTCGATTATTGCCAATGCAAAACTAAACCCCACTGAGCGCACTCAACATATGGAGGAGCTTTTTGACAATCCTGATTTCAATATTTTTTATGATGCAGGAACACTCATTATTATTTGCGGAAAAACTGACTCCCCATTTTATTCAGCTGACTGCTGGCTAGCTGCTGAGAATATGATGCTAGCTGCCTGTGCAATGGGTTTAGGTTCTTGTGTTATTGGAAGTGCATTACCAACCTTAAATCTTAAAGATGTAAAAGTGCAGTTAAAAATATCAGATAAATACACTGCTGTAGCGCCCATTATTATCGGTTACCCAAATCAAGAAAATACAGCAACCGCACGTAATGCACCTGTCATTCTCACTCAGATTGCTCCCCATTAAGATAGTTAATCATCGAACTATTCCACAAATAAATAAATCTACATAATTCAGTAAGGATTTACGCTATGAGTATTGCAGCTATTTGTAACCGTGAAGTTATCACTGTAAAAGCAGAGGCTAGCATTGCACACGTCGCCAACCTCATGCGCCAGTATCATGTTGGTGATGTTGTGGTGATTGACGGCCGTAAGAACATACCAGTTCCAATTGGAATAGTGACTGATAGGGATATAGTTGTGGGTGTTGTAGCAACAGAACTTGACGCCGAAGTCATTACAGCCAGTGACATTATGCAAAGAAAGTTGTTTGTCATTGGAGAAGATTTTGGTGTATTTCAAGCTATTAAAACCATGACCGGCAAGGGGGTGCGTCGCTTGCCAGTGGTTGATGACAAAGGTGGACTAATTGGCATCATCACGTTAGATGACTTATTTTTATTAATATCAAAAGAACTGGCTGCCATGAGCGCGCTTGTCATTCGCGAACAAAAGAACGAATCTATCAAGCTTGACATTCTCCCTGTCCTTAAGGGCAGGGATTCATACGGATCTAGGCAGCTAAAAGCTGCCTAGTATCTTCTGTAGATTCCTGGGCCGACGCTCTTACTTCAAGCGAAGTATCTCCACAGGCTAAC
>TBL_comb47_HYPODRAFT_10000964_pt1 | contig 38032 bp, 38 predicted proteins | sample TroBogypolimnion_40_FD_10682 | JGI IMG/M metagenome (IMG submission 10682)
CTGGTGCGCCGCATGGCGCCGCGCCTGCAGGTGCTGGCACATAGCGAAATACCGGAAACCCACACCATCCGCATTGGTCCCATTCTGAGAGGTGCAACATGAACATCCAACGCTTTACCGCCGCCACGTCCCGCGAAGCCCTGGCCAAGGCCCGCATGGCCTTTGGCGATGGCACGCTGATCCTGTCCAACCGCCCGATTGAAAACGGCGTGGAAGTGGTTGCCACCGGAGAAGACAGTTTGGCCGCGCTGGACCAGAGCGGTTTCTCCGGCAGCAAACAGCAGCCCCAGCCACGCAACGCCGAACCCAGCGTCAAGCAAGTGTCCAGTGCGGTTGAGGAAGATGCCGACCAACTGGCCATGAGCACCCTGTCGTTTCAGGACTATGTGCGTGAACGCATGGCCCGGCGCCGTCAGGAAGAAAATGCGACCGACAACAGCCCCGCCAGCAAGCTGATCCGCATTCCGCCTGACCACAGTCCGGCGCAGCGCCCACAAGAGCCGCGCACCAGCGCCCAGATGCAGCCCGCTGCAGAAGAAGCCAGACCGGTGCTGGTCAAGGCCGCGCCAACCCATGCACCGGCCCCAAGCCCGGACGCACAGACTATTCCGGTCAGCATCAGCGGCGAACTCAATGCCATGAAGGAACTGATTGAAGACCGCTTCAACACCTTGAACTGGTTGGGCCAGGCGCGCCAAAATCCGATCCAGGCCAATATGATGCTCAAGCTGATACGCGCCGGTTACTCGCCCACCTTGTCGCGCACGATTCTGGAGCGCTTGCCCGAGGCCGCCGACCCGACCCAGTCGCTGAACTGGGTGATGGACGTGTTGGAGCGCAATCTGCACACCGATGCCAACGGCCCGGCCATACACCAGGAGGGCGGCGTGTTTGCCCTGGTGGGTGCCACCGGGGTCGGCAAGACCACCACCACAGCCAAACTGGCCGGACTGTGCGCAAGAGCCCACGGCCCCAACAGCGTGGGCCTGATCACGCTCGACTCCTACCGCGTGGGCGCCCAGGAACAGCTGCGTGCCTATGGCAAGATGCTGGGCATAGTCGCCCACCTGGCGCATGACCGCGCGGCCCTGCAAGACCTGCTGGGCCTGCTCTCCAACAAAAAAATGGTGCTGATCGACACCACCGGCCTGGCGCCACGCGACCCGCGCAAGCGCGACATGATGGATCTGCTGGATATCCCTGGCATCAAACGCCTGCTGGTGCTCAATGCCGGAGGGCACGGCGACACGCTGGAAGACACGGTGGCAAACTTCAAACAGGCCAACGCACAGCAGGTGATCCTGTCCAAGATCGACGAGGCCGTCAAACTCGGCCCCGCCATTGACGCCACCATTCGCCACCAACTGGTGCTGCGCGGCGTCACCACCGGCCAGCGCGTGCCCGAGGACTGGGAAGCCGCCAATGCCAGCAAACTGGTGCGCAGCTCCATGCGCTCGGTCGGCAATTCGGTCTATGACCCCAAGATTTCCGATCTCGGCTTTATCTTCAGCCATGCGGGCGGTGGCAGTGCTCCAAAGGGCTATCTTCATGCATGACTTGCCCCTGAACCAGGCGGTCGGACTGCTGGGTCTGGCAGCACCCGAGGCGGCGCAACTGCTGGCCGTGGTGGCCCATGGCGATGAGCGTTCCGAGCAGCCCCTGCTCTGGCAACTCAGCAGCGCGCTGACCGAACTCGGTTACGACGTCACGGTGCTCGACGCCACCCAGTCCGAGTCGGAGCAAAATCCGGGTCTGCAGCAGTTGCTAGATTACCAGTTCGGCCAAGGCCTGCCGCAGTCCGATGGACCGGCCTGGAATGTGCTGGCCTGCGCCAACGGCCTGCGGTCGCTGTGCGCGGCGGGTACCAAACCCGCGCACAGCCTGCAGCGCCTGGGCGAAGCCTTGCAATCCCATGGCGTGGTCCTGCTCTATGCCGACGTGGATTGTTTGGTGCAATTGCTCAGCGATACCGAGCTCAGCCCCCTGCTCAGCGTTTCCAGCCAGAAAAGTTCGCTGCTCAGCTGCTACCTGGCGTTGAAACGACTGTTGCGCAAGGCCAGGCTGGAGCCCACAATATTGAATATGATGCACGGTGCTGCCCAAGGCGGTGGAGCCGGTGCCGCCAGCATCGTCCACGCCCTGAGCGAATGTGCCAGAAACTTCCTGGCTTTTGAGGTAAACGCCATCCGCATCGATCCATCACAGTCCGAGTCCCAGATAGACGCCCATATGCGGCATTTGGCCGCGCGCCTGCTGGAAAATGCGCTGACGCTCAAGAGCAGCAGCGGCACCGGTTTTGACGCATCGGGTTTGAGGGAAATGAGCAGGAGCCATTGATGTACACGGCCAAAGGTCAACTCGACCGCAATGCGCTGATCAAGCAATACCAGCCCCTGGTACGCCGCCTGGCGCACCATATGATGGCCAAATTGCCGCCCAGCGTGGAAGTGGACGACCTGATCCAGGTGGGCCTGATCGGCCTGGCCGATGCCCTGAGCCGCTTTGAGGCGACCCAGGGTGTGCAGTTTGAAACCTTTGCCACCCAACGCATTCGCGGCGCCATGCTCGACGAACTGCGGGAAAATGACTGGATGTCGCGCGGTTCACGCAAGAGCCAAAAGGACATAGAAAGTGCCATTCGCAGGCTCGAACACAGGCTGGGCCACACGCCCAAGGAGTCCGAGATCGCCGCCGAACTGAGCATGAGCCTGGACGATTACCAAAGCCTGCTGTACAAGGTGCGCGGCACCCAGCTGCTGTATCTGGAAGACCTGTCCAGACGCAATGAGGATGACGACACCTACCTGGATCGCCATGTGGCCGACAGCACCGCCGACCCGCTAAACATGCTGCGCGACCACAATTTGCGCGAAGCCCTGGTGGCAGCCATCAAGCTGCTGCCCGAGCGCGAGCAGTACATCATGAGCATGTACTACGAGCAGGACATGAACCTCAAGGAAATTGCCGCCGTGTTGGACGTGACCGAGTCGCGGATTTGTCAACTGCACAGCCAGTCCATCGCGCGCCTTCGGGCCAAGATGCGCGCACACTAGAACTCGCCGGGGCGTGCAGGCTAGGAGTAGCGCTTGGCGCCACCCGAATAGGTGGACTTGGCGGCCTGGGGCAGCAGCACCTGGAGCGACTGCTGGTTGAACGCCGCCTGGCGCGACAGGTTGTCACGCAACATTTGCAGACCCTGGGCCAGGATCTTCACGCGCTGACTGAGGATTTTGTTTGGAGGGGAAGCCTGTACCAAGCGGGCCAGTTCGGCACTCAGCGCATGCAAATTGGCACTGGCGGTTTGCAACTGGAGCGCATCGCCCGAGGCTAGATACGCCGCGGCCTGCTTGAACTGCTGCTCGACCCGGTCGAATTGTGCGAGGGTGGATGGCTGCATTTCAATACTCCCGCGCATGGCGCACAGAATCGACTATCGGTGCAACAACGCAAGCGCGTTGCGGCTGGGTTACAGCAATTCCTTTGTGACGGCCAAAATTTTGTCCGCAATCGCTCCCGCATCGGGCTTCATGGTGCCATTGGCGATGGCCGCCTTGGCGGCTGCCACCTTTTTCATGTCTATCTCCGCCGCATTGCTCGGCCCGCTCCTGCCCATGGAGCGCGCGCTGCTGGTCATGACCAGCGAGACTCCGCTGTCGGACGCGGTAGACGTGGCCACCGCCAAGGCAGTCGGTGCCGACTTGGGCGTATTGGTTGCCGGCGGTTTTGAGCCCGGCAGCTCTGGTGGGTTGTAGCCTGATATTTTCATTGCTTGCTCCAAAACTACGATACGCGCAGCTTCGTACGAATCTTATCGACGCGCATCCAGCGGACTTGAGGACTATTTGCATTCCAGCGCCCCTTTAGAGTTCAATCTTTACCGTGCGCGCGTCCAGCACGGTACCGCTGGTGATGCGGCCATTATCCATGCGCACCCGGGCCAGCTGGCCCACCACTCCGGCAGAAAGCGCCTGGGCATCGCCGGAAACCTGAAAGCCCCGGCCCTCGGCCACCACGCGCACCTGGGTGCCGGCCTGAAACACCTGGGTTGCCCGCACCGCGCCCTGGCGCAGCACCTGGCCGGTGCTCAAGAGTCGGGTGGCGGTCTGTCCCAGCCAAAGCGACTCATCCGTCAGGACCGCAGCGCTGTCCTCGGCCCAATCCACCTCTGCCTGCAGCACATCGCTGCGGGCGATCTGACTGCCGGCCATCACCTGGGAACGCACCACCCAGGCCTTGCCAAAGGCTTTGACCGTCACCGGCACACTTACGTTCCACTTGACCATGCCATCCACGCAGCGCAGGCCGACCCGGCCATGGCCCCACAGGCGCGAACCCAGCGGCACATACAGCTCCACATTGCCGCAGGGTGCAAGCTTGAGGCGCGAATCCAGGGCCCCCACAGACACTTCCAGTCGCAGAGGGACGCTCGGATCGGGCACGGCATCGGCTGCGGCTGTGCGCGCCCACTTCAGCGCCATTGCGGCGTAATCTGGCTCGCCAGTCTGCGCGCCAACGCTTGCGCCCCATAGCATCAGTGCGCCCAGGGCCAATACCCAGCGCAGGTTTAAAAACCCATGCGACAGTGAGAGTGAACGACGAGCAGGGACCATGGCAATGACTCCAATGCCTGAAAAAGCATTCATGCGGGCAACTATAGGTAGGCTATTGCCGCGCTAAGAGCCCAAGTACACGCTAAACCCAGCGCTATTCCAAGGCTCAAAAATTAAAGTTTTTCCCATAATTGCTTCACGTCGCAAGCCACAGGCCCCTCCTGTCGCTTGCTTGCCGCCATAGGAGGACCGCCGTGATTGCCAATTTAACCAGCGAGCTGGACTTTCAAGCCAAGGCCTTGGTCGTCCGGGCGGAGCGTCAGCGCCTGATCGCCAGCAATATAGCCAACGCCGATACGCCAGGCTACATCGGTCGCGACATCGACTTCAAGCAAGCCATGGGCAATGCCATGGGTAGCGCCGCCTCATCCAATGCACTCAGTCCCAGCGCCAGTACCAGCCCCAACGATGGAACGAGCCATGCGCGCCATATTCCCTTGCAGAGCACCTTGGGCAGCCTCAGCACCGACGGCAGTCCTGCCCTGGCGTACACGCTGCAAACCCAGCCCGCTATGGATGGCAACAGCGTTGACATGGACCGCGAGCGGGCCAGCTTCGTCGACAACGCAATCCACTACGAAGCCACGCTTCGCTTTATTAACGGCTCTGCCAAGACCATCTTGAGCGCCATTCAAGGCCAGTAGCCATTTAAAGACCAGCCAGGAGCAGCGATATGTCCATGTTTTCCATCTTCAACGTCTCAGGCAGTGCCATCAGCTCGCAGGCTCAGCGCCTCAATGTGGTGGCCAGCAACCTGGCCAATGCCGACGCCGTGGCCGGCCCGGACGGCAAGGGCTACAAGGCACGCCAAGTGGTATTCGAGACGGTTCCCATGGGCTCGGAGGCTTCCGCTGGCGTCAAGGTCAGCGGCATCCAGGAAAGCCAGGAAGCACTCAAGCGCGTGTTCAACCCTTCGCACCCTTCGGCCGACACCGACGGCTATGTCACCCAGTCGAACGTGAACCCGGTAGAGGAAATGGTCAATATGATCTCCGCCTCACGCTCCTACCAGAACAATGTGGAGGTGATGAACACCGCCAAGACCTTGTTGCTGAAAACCCTGCAAATGGGCCAATAAACCTTACTTAAGGAATCACCATGGTTGCCAGCGTCACATCCACCACTTCAACCTCCGCAGCCAGCACGGGCACCTTAGCATCGTCCCTGGGCTCGACCAGCGCCGCCGACCAGTCCACCAATTTCCTGAAGCTGCTGGTGGCACAGCTCAACAACCAGGATCCCATGAACCCCATGGATAACGCGCAGATGACCAGCCAGATTGCGCAGATCAATACCGTCTCGGGCATCCAGCAGCTCAACACCACCATGACCTCGATGGCGGCGCAATACACCTCCATGCAGGTGATGCAGGGTGCGGCAATGATCGGGAAGAACGTCATGGCCAGCGGCAACACCATGAGCATCAACAATGGCGTAGGCACCGGGGCGGTCAACCTGGCCGCCGCTGCCTCCAATGTACAGGTGCAGGTGAAGTCGCCCAGTGGCCAGGTCGTCAGTCAGTTCAGTCTGGGCGCCATGGCAGCGGGAAACCAGTCCTTTCAATGGGATGCCTCGAGCTACACCGGCGGCGGCACGCCCACCTTCAGCGTCAGCGCCACCGAGGGTTCGCAGTCGATCACCGCCACGCCGCTGATTTACGACACGGTTTCATCCGTGGGTACCGACGCCACCGGAGCCATGAATCTGAAGCTGCAAAGCGGCAGCACCATCGCCTACAGCGCCATCAAGTCGCTGCTGTAAACCCCGCATTTCACCCCATACGAGGAACACACCATGAGCTACCAAACCGGACTCTCGGGCCTGACCGCAGCCAGCCAAAATCTGGACGTCATCGGCAACAACATTGCCAACGCCAGCACCGTGGGCATGAAGTCCTCCACCGCAGAATTTGCCGACCTGGTAGCCTCGGCCATCGGCTCGGGCAGCATGGCCAACACGCCGGGCATTGGCACCACGGTCTCCAACATCGCGCAAAACTTCAGCCAGGGCAATGTCAACATCACTGGCAACAGCACGGATGTGGCCATCAATGGCGACGGCTTCTTTCAGGTCACACAGTCGGATGGCAGCACCGCCTACACCCGCGATGGCCAGTTTCAGCTGGACAAGAATGGCTTCCTCATGACCAGTTCGGGCGCCAATGTGATGGGCTATCCGACCGACAACACCGGCAAGGTCACCAACACCACCACGCAGAAATTGCAGCTTCCCACCGGTGCTCCGATCGGCGCCAATGCGACCTCCTCGATTGTCGCCACCCTGAACCTGAATGCCAGCACTCCGATTGCCACCACGGGAACAGCGGCCACGCAGTTTGGAACCACGGTGACGGCCTACGATGCCCAAGGAGATGCGGTACCGGTGAGCCTGTACTTCGTCAAGAGCGCCCTCGATACCTGGAACGTGTACGGTAGCTCGGCCGCCGCCACTGCAGACCTGTCAACCAATCCCACCGCGATTGCGGGTGGCACGGCGGGCACCAGCATGTTTCAAATGGTGTTCAACCCCGATGGCACCCTCAACACCACGGTTACGCCCGCAACACCCACCATTACCCTGCAGTCGGTCAACACCAACATCCAAAACAATGATGCCGCAGGCAATCCGCTGCTGCCCGGACAGTTCCAGGCCACGCTGGACATCTCCAAGGCCACCGAATACGGCACCAGCTTTGCCGTCTCCAGCCTGACTCAGAACGGCTACACGGCGGGACAGTTCACGGGTCTGAGCATAGACAACAAGGGTGTCATCACCACCACCTACTCCAACGGCCAGACGCTGGAGAGCGGCGGCATGATTGCACTGGCCACCTTCCGCAATGCCCAGGGACTGACGCCCACCGGCGGCGGACTGTTCCATGAAACCTACAAGTCGGGTGCCGCCCTGATGGGCGACCCCACCATTGGCAACTTTGGCGCGCTGCAGGCCGGTGCGGTGGAGCAATCCAACGTCGACCTGACCTCGGAACTGGTGAACATGATGACGGCGCAGCGCAACTACCAGGCCAACGCCCAAACCATCAAGACCCAGGGACAGATCATGCAAACGTTGGTCAACCTGTAAACGGGATTGAAGCGCCATGGACCGCCTGATATACACATCCATGACCGGGGCCGGAGCCGCCGCCAACCGGCAGGCGATCCTGTCCTCGAATCTGGCCAATGCGTCCACCAATGGCTTTCGCGCCCAGCTGGAGACCTACCGCGCCGTGCCCCTGAACGGCAGCGGTTCCAGTACGCGCGTGTTTGCACAGGAAACGACCGTAGGTTTTCTCGACACGCCCGGCGTGGCCCAGCAAACCGGCAGAACACTGGATGCCATGACCACGGGCAACAGCTGGTTTGCGGTGCAGGGGCTTGATGGCAATGAGGCCTACACCCGCGCCGGCAGTTTCCAGGTGGCGGCCGATGGCACCTTGCAGACCAACAGCGGCTTGAGCGTTCTGTCTTCCGGTGGCTCGCCGATTACCGTGCCACCCGGCGCCGCGGTCTCGCTCAGCAACGATGGCAGCATCAGTGCCAAAGTAGGCAATCAACCATTGAGCGTGCTGGGCAAGCTCAAGCAGGTGACTCCGACCAGCGACGACCCACTCAAGCGCGGTGATGACGGACTGTTTCGCAGCACCTCGGGCGATCCGCTGAACAATGACGATGCAGCGCGTCTGCATGTCGGCGTGCTGGAGGGCTCCAACGTCAATGCCATAGAGACCATGGTCGGCATGATCCAGACCGCGCGCCAGTTTGAGGCACAGACCAAGCTGATGACCACCGCCGAGGCCAATGACCGGTCCGCCGCCCAATTGCTGGGCGTGCAGTGATAAGCAAGCCCGCGCCCCTCAACGTATAAAAGGAATCGCCATGATCAACTCCCTCTGGATCTCCAAAACCGGCATGGAAGCCCAGCAAATGCAGCTGGACGTGATTTCCAACAATCTGGCCAACGTCTCGACCAACGGCTTCAAACGCGGCAATGCGGTGTTCGAAGACCTGATGTACCAGAACCTGCGCCAGGTCGGCTCCAACACCGCCGAGCAAAGCACCCTGCCGACCGGGCTGCAAGTGGGTCTGGGTGTACGCACCGTTGCCACCAGCCGCAATTTCTCGCAGGGCAGCATGCAGCAGACCAATAACAACCTGGACACCGCCATCCAGGGCAATGGCTTTTTCCAGATCACCATGCCCGATGGCAGCACCGGTTACACGCGTGACGGCTCCTTTCAGCTGGACAGCCAGGGGCGCATGGTGACTGCCAATGGCCTGCTGGTGCAGGGCGGCATTACCGTGCCATCGAACGCCACCACGGTGTCGGTTGCCTCTAATGGAACCGTGACCGCGGCCATCCCAGGCACCACGGCACCGCAAAACATTGGCACCATCACGCTGGCCAACTTTGTCAATCCGGCCGGCCTGCAGCCCAACGGCCAAAATACCTACCAGGAAAGCGCGGCATCGGGCCAGCCGGTGGTCGGCACGGCCGGCGCCAACGGTCTGGGCACCGTCATGCAGGGCTTTGTGGAAACCTCGAATGTGAACGTGGTGCAGGAGCTGGTGGGCATGATTCAGACGCAGCGTGCCTATGAAATGAATTCCAAGGCCATATCCACCTCAGATCAGATGCTGCAAAAGCTCGCTCAGCTCTAAGTGCAGCAGCGCATCCCGACAGAACCACCATGAACCACTCTCCCGTCCAACCGTTCCAACGCAGCGCAGCGGCAATGGCCGTTCTGTTGTGCGCCGCGTGCGCACCCTTGCCACAAAAAGTGGTGGTCGACTTTGCCGAGCCCAAGGTCACGCCCGCAGCTGCGCCACCGCTGGCCGCCCAGCGCAAACCGGCCAGCGGCAGCCTGTTCAACACCAGCAGCTACCGCCCGGCCTTTGAAGACAGCCGCGCCCGTCTGCTGGGCGACATCGTGACCATCCAGATTGTGGAAAGCCTGACCGCCAGTCAGGTCACAGCCTCCACCGTCAACCGCGGCAGCTCGTCCAGCAACAGCTTCACGCCGCCGCTGCCCGGCATTCTGTCGACCGACCTGCTCAATCTGAATATGGCCGCCACCACCGCCAGCGACTTCTCCGGCAAGGGCGGCACGACGGCGGCCAACACCTTTGCCGGCTCCATCTCCACCACCGTGATTGAGGTGCTGCCCAACGGCAACCTGGTGGTGGCCGGTGAAAAGCAAATCGGCGTAAACCAGAATGTGGACGTGATGCGCTTCTCGGGCACCGTAGACCCGCGCCTGCTGCAACCCGACAACATCATCTATTCCACCCAGGTGGCGAACCTGCGGGTGGAGTCCCGTGGCCGGGGCGCCCAGGGCGAAGCCCAGACAGTTGGCTGGTTATCCCGCTTCTTTTTGAGCTTTAACCCGTTCTAAAGAACTCCAGAATTGTGCCGAGGGGTAAAGGATTCCATCGAGTCCCCCCGTTTACCGGCCCGGCACATGAAAACCCAGATCCAAGCACCCACAGGCACCGCCCAGCGCATGCTGCGCAAGTGCGGGCTTCTGGTCAGCTTCATAGTGGCCTGCCTGCTGTTCGGAACGGCCGCACAGGCCAGCCGAATCAAGGAAGTGGCATCGATTGAGGGCGTGCGCAGCAACCAGTTGACCGGCTTTGGCCTGATCGTGGGGCTGGACGGCACGGGCGACCAGACCACCCAAATGCCCTACACCACCCAGGGCCTGTCCAACTACCTGCGCCAGCTCGGCATGACGATACCGGCGGCACAGCTCAGCCAGCTGCAAATGAAGAATGTGGCAGCGGTGCTGGTGACCACCCAATTGCCGGCCTTTGCCCGACCCGGCCAGTACCTGGATATCAACGTGTCATCGGTGGGCAATGCCAAGTCGCTCAAGGGCGGCACCCTGATCGCTACCCCGCTGAAAGGTGCTGACGGCGAGGTCTATGCCATGGCCCAGGGCAATTTGATAGTGGCGGGTGCTGGCGCCTCGGCCGGTGGCAGTAAGGTGACGGTCAACCACCTCAGCGTGGGCCGCATTCCGGACGGCGCCCAGGTCGAGCGCTCGGTGCCGACCTCGCTGCAAGAAGGCAGCAGTATCAACCTGAGCCTCAACGCCTCGGACTTTCAGACCGCCCAAAAAGTGGCCGCTGTGGTCAACCAGCGCTATGGCCCCGGGGTGGCGGTGGCACTGGATGGTCGCACCGTGCAGGTGCAGGCGCCCAGCGGTCCGAACGAGCGCATCAGCTTTATTGCCGAGATGGAGGAACTGCCGGTGGAGGCCTCGATCCAGTCGGCTCGCGTCATCATCAACGCCCGCACCGGCTCCATCGTGCTCAATCAGGCGGTGAGCCTGGGTTCCTGTGCCATTGCCCACGGTAATCTGTCGATCAGCATCTCCAGCACGCCCAGCGTCAGTCAGCCCAACGCATTCTCCAATGGCCAGACCGTGACCACGGAAAAAGCCACTATCGACATCAAGTCCGAGCCCGGCAAACTGATCCAGATTCCGGCCTCTGCGCAACTCGCCGACGTCGTCAAGGCGCTCAACTCGCTGGGCGCCACACCGCAGGACCTGCTGGCCATTTTGCAGGCCATCAAGTCGGCCGGCGCCCTGCATGCGGAGCTGGAGGTCATCTGATGAGCTACGGATTGACCTTTGGCACCTCCTCCATCGACAACTCGCTGGCCGCAGATGCGCAGTCCCTGGGCCAGCTCAAGCTGCAGGCCGGCAATAACAGCGCATCTGCCACCAAGGAAACCGCCAAACAGTTCGAGTCCATGTTCATGAAGGAACTGCTCAAAAGCATGCGCGATGCCAATGCCAGCATGAAATCGGGCATGCTGGACAATGCCGGTAGCGACCTCGGCACCGACCTGCTGGACCAGCAGTTCGCGGTCAAGATGTCGGGCCAGCCCGGCGGCCTGTCGTCGATCATCGAGGCCCAGCTCAATCGACAAATGGGTGTGACTGCCGATAGCAAGGCCACCACGCCTTCCACGACCACGGCACCTGCGCCCGCCCCGACCAGCAACCCGCTGCACCATGTGGGCCACCCATCAAACATCAGCAAGGCACCCAGCGCCGGTCAGGTGGACTTTGTCAACAAGCTGTCCGACGCCGCAGCCAAGGCCGAGCAGGCCAGCGGCATTCCTGCCAGCTTCATGATCGGCCAGGCCGGGCACGAAACCGGCTGGGGCCAGCACGAGATCAAAAACAAGGGCGGCTCGCCCTCGTTCAACCTTTTTGGCATCAAGGCCACACCGGGCTGGACCGGCCGGGTGGCCGAGGTCACCACGACCGAATACAAGGACGGCGTGGCCGCAAAAACGGTCGCCAAATTCCGCTCCTACGGCTCCTACGAAGAGGCCTTCAAGGATTACGCCAAGCTGGTGGGCAGCAGCCCACGCTATGCCCAGGCCAAGCTGCAGACCGCATCGCCCCAGGCCTTTGCCAGCGGTTTGCAAAAGGCCGGTTATGCCACCGACCCCGAGTACGCCGCCAAACTGAGCCGCGCCATCAACACCACGCTGCAGCTGCGCCGCGTCCAGGTCTAAGCACCATGGGCATTCTGAACATAGGCACCAATGCACTGCTGGCCAATATGGTGGCCCTGCAGACGGTTGGCAACAACATCGCCAATGTCAACACGCCGGGTTACTCCGGCCAGACCGTACTGATGCAGGCGGCGCCCAGCCAATACACGGGCAATGGCTACATCGGAGAAGGCGTGGGCGTTCAGACCATCAAGCGCAACTACGACGCCTTCCTGACCCGTCAGGCCAATGTCGCCACGGCGGCCCAGGCGTCCGACACCACCCGCTCTAACTACCTCAAGCAATTGACGACCCTGTTTCAGGGCGGCGCCAACGGCTTGGGCCAGTCGATCAACAGCATGCTCAACGCATTCTCGGACGTTGCCAGCACCCCCACGGACATGACGGCACGCACCGTGGCGTTAACCCAGGTCAGCCAGACCGCAAGCCAGATTACCGCGGCCTCGCAGAGCCTGGACGACTTGCAATCCGGTATCAGCCAGTCCGAAACCGATCAGGTCAAGGCCATCAATACCCTGGCCACCCAGATTGCTGGCGTCAACGCGCAAATCATTGCGGCGCAAGGCAGCAGTCAGCCTCCGAATGCCCTGCTGGACCAGCGCGATCAGCTCATCAGCCAGCTCAACGGCTATGTGAAGACCACCTCGGTGACCGCCACCGACGGCTCCATAGGCGTCTTCATAGGCGGCAGCCAGCCCCTGGTGCTGGGTTCGCAGGCCGCCATCGTGTCGCTCGGAAAAAACGCTTTTAGCGATCCCAATCAGGCGGCTCTTTCGATCCAACAAAATGCCAATTCCCCTCCTGTGTCCTTGGACCAGAATGCACTGGGCGGAGGCTCCCTGGCGGGCACGCTGCAATTCCAGAACACCGACCTGGTCGAGGGCCGCAATTTGCTGGGGCGTCTGACCGCCGGCGTCACCACGTCTATGAATACGCAGCAAAGCCTGGGGCTTGATTTGAACGGCAATCCGGGACAGAACCTGTTTTCGTCGGTCAACGTCAACACCGTTTTGCCGTCCACGCTCAATACCGACAGCGCCACCGTGCAGGTTTCCATCGCCAACAACACCCAATTCGTGCCCTCGGATTACCTGGTGAAGTTTGACAACACGGGCGCGACCGTGACCCGGGTCTCCGATGGCACGACGGTTGCCGGTCCGGCCGCGACACTGCCGGTAAGCTTCGACGGCCTGACGCTCAATGTCCCTGCGAGCAGCGCTACGCCGGGCGCCGGAGACAGCTTTTACCTTAAGCCCTTCAGCACCGCCGCCAGCAACGTGACGGCACAATTCTCCACACCCACGGCCCTGGCCATGGCCAGCCCTGTCGTGGGATCTATGGGCGTGAGCAACCTGGGCAGCCTGCAGCTCACCTCGCTGGCTGCGAATGTCAATCCACCCGCCAATGTGCCGGTCACCATCAGCTTTAGTTCGCCCACCAGCTACACCCGCAGCGACACGGGAGCCACCATCTATACCTACACGGCCGGACAGCCGATCCAGAGCGGTGACGCGCCCAATTCCTGGACCCTGAACCTGCAGGGCACGCCCATGGCCAACGACAGCTTCAGCGTGCAAAGCATCAAGGACCCGACGCTGAAGCTGAACCTGACGCTTAACGGCGGCAATGCCACGGCGATGGTGAACCTGGGCAACCAGCTCACATTCGATGGCGGCGCCATGAGCGATGGCTACGCCAGCATGATTGGACAGATTGGCGTGCTGGCCCAAAGCGCGACCTATTCGGCCCAGGTGTCGGCCAATATTGCCACCACCGCCCAGGCCAACGTCACCAGCGTCTCGGGTGTCAATCTGGATGAAGAGGCGTCCAAGCTGATGCAATACCAACAGGCCTACCAGGCGTCGGCAAAAATGATTCAGGTCGCACAAACCATTTTTAACAGCCTGATGACGTCCATGGGTTGATGCTACGAGCCTTGACCCTGCATAGGAGAATTTGAATGTCCACTTCCTCACTTACCCGATTAGGCACAGCCGACGCCTACGGCGCTGTCGTCCAGAATCTGGAGACGCGCCAGACCACCCTGTCCCAACTGCAGCAGGTCATTTCATCGGGCAACAAGATCACCACGCCCGCCAGCGATCCGACTGGCGCCGCCCAGGCCGAGCGAGCGCTCACCCGCATTGCGCGCATTGCCACCGAACAGCGCGCGCTGAACGCACAGACCACCTCCATCACGGCGGCAGAAAGCACGCTCAGCGATGTCACCTCGGCGCTGCAACAAATACGCGATCTGGTCGCCGGTGCCGGCAATGCGACATACACCAGCGCCCAACGCCAGACAGTCTCGCAGCAGATCACCAATCTGGGCCAGCAGGTGCTGAACCTGGCGAACACCACCGACAGCAGCGGCCAGCCCCTGTTTGCCGGCCTGGGCAGCGCGCTGCAGCCCTTTGTTGGCCCTAGCTCTTCATCCAGCTACACCTTCAACGGCCTTCCAGGAACGGCTGCGAGCAGCGCGTATTCGATCCCGGGCGCACTGGACGGCCAGAGCGCCTTTATGCTGCAAGCCTCAAGCGACGCCTCCTACAACGTGCAGGTCGCCAGCCCCTCGACACTGAACACCAGTCCGGTGACGCTGACCGACTCCACCCAGGTCAACGGTTCTTCCTACAGCCTGAAGGTCACCGGTTTTGATGCTACGGCAGGCACGGTTTCCTACGCCCTGACCGAAACCACACCCTCGGGTGGCGTCAGCACGACCAGCGCCGGCCCCATCCCCTGGACCGCCACCGGAGGTTTTTCGGTTACTAATGTGCCGCTCGGAAGCGGCATGCCGGGCTTGTCCATGACAGTTAGCGGCACACCCAGCGTGGGCGACACGATCAGCGTAGATCCCAACTCCAGCGTGTTTTCCACCATCTCGAATGCCGCCACATCGATCGCCAATGCAGCCAATAGCACCGCCGCCACCCAGGCAGTGACGCAGGCCTTGCACAACATCGATATCAGCCTGGCGCGCGTTTCCAACGTGCAGGGCCAGGCCGGTAATCTGCTGAACGTCGCCACCAACATCAGCAGCACCAACGACAGCCGCACCACCCAGCAGCAAACCAATCTTTCGAACGCGCAGGATGCCAACATGGTGCAGACCATCTCGCTGCTGCAAAACCAGCAAACCGGCTACCAGGCCGCATTGCAGTCTTACGCGCAAATCCAGAAGCTTTCGCTATTCACCTACATCGGCTAAGTGCGCCTGAGCGTTCCTGCCAAGCGCCAAAGTTTGAGCGACCGTTGCGCTGCATCAAAGGCTGGCCGCCTGCTGCGTAGATTGTCGGGCTTGAGATTTCGCTCCAAAAATGCGACGATTACCAATTCAATCAAGCAAAACAAAGCCTTCCGTGCCCACCGATCCAAGAGACGCAGAATCGCGCCAGCCTGTGTTGACGCTCCCGCCTGCCTACGAGGCCCTGCGGCCTTTTTTCGACCGGGCCACGCAGTGGGGCCATAGCGGCCAGGAGCATCTGGCCTTGCGCACCCTGTCCAACCACTTTCCCGAACTCAACGCGCAAGAGCGTTTCCTGATCGTTATTACCGCCAAGCGGCTGTTCCGTGACGCTCAGGACTTAAGTCCGCTGCTCGGCACATAGCCGCTGCAGCGTGCTCCAAAATAGCGGCTCTTGCGTGGTGGCAAAGTTGATTCGCATCAGGCTGCTGGGCCTGCGCTCTGCATGAAACAGCGCGCCCGGCGCCAACAAGTAGCCCTCGTCCAGCATGCGCTGCGACAACGCGTCGGTATCCACCCCGGTATCGACCCAACCAAAAATGCCCACCGGATCGGCCGCGAAGACAAAACCATGGGCCTGTGCCAGCGCCACGCTGCGGCTGCGCGCACCTTCCAGGCGCTGGCGTATGCGCTCGGCGTGGCGACGAATCGATCCCTGCTCCACACACCAGGCCAGCGCCTTTTCCAAAAGCGCCGGAGTGGTCAGGGTGGACAAGAGCTTAGTGTCTAGCAGACGTTCCACCAAATTGCCGGGTGCGGCCAGATAGCCGACGCGCCAATTCGGTGCCAATATTTTTGCAAAACCGCCCACATAAATCGTGCGCTGCAGGCCATCCAAGGCGCACAGGCGGGTGGCGTGGTCGGAGGCGAAATGGCTGTAGGTGTCGTCCTCGACCACATGGAAGTTGTACCGGTTGGCCAGTTGCAGGATGCGGTGCGCGCTGGCCGGACTCAGGCAAAAGCCGGTCGGGTTGTGCAGCACGCTCACGCTGACAAACAACTTGGGCGCGTGCTCTGCGGCATAGCGTTCCATCACCTCCAGGTCCGGCCCCTCGGCGCGGCGCGGTACCGGCAGGATGCGCATGCCCAAGGCGTCCAGGCGCGCGAACTCCACCGCCCAGCCCGGCTCCTCCACCATCACATAGTCACCGGCGCGCAGCAGGGTGCGGCTCACAATGTCCAGCGCGTGCGTGGCGCCAATGGTGGTGATAATTTGTTCGGGCGTGGCCTGCACCGCCAGCGTCTGGAGCCTGTTGGATACGGCGCGGCGCAGCCCCGCGTCACCGGCGGGTTCGCCGTATTGCAACGAGAAGGCATTCATATCCTTGGCATTGCAAAAGCGCCGCACCGCGCTGGACAAAAACGTGGTCTGCAACCATTCCTGCGGCAACACGCCCATGCCGGGCTGAGGCTTGTCGCTGATGCCGTGGAACATGCCGCGAATCAGCGCCGTTGCGTTGAGCGGCGCGCGGTGTGCTGGGGCACCGGCCGGGTCCGGCACCGACTTGCTTGGGGCCAGCGCGTATTCCGCCGGACTCTGCAGGCTCTCTCGCACAAAAAAGCCCCGGTTGCGCCGCGCCTCCACCAGGCCCTGCGCCAGCAACTGGTCATAGGCGCCGACCACCGTCGAGGGACTTACGCCCTGCTGCTGCGCACACTGCCGCACCGAGGGCAGGCGCGCGCCGGCGGCAAGCAGCCGGTCGCGTATGCGCTGGGCAAAGCGGACCGCCAACTGTTCGGCCAGCGACTGGGCGCTGTTTTTCATCAACATAGCAACTCCTATGCGGCTTGTGTCAGCCGCAATACCAATACAGTTTAAAAAATGTTTAGTCAAACTGTACTGCAACTGTGCTGTTTTTACACGTACATTGACATGCATGCACACCCTCCCCCCACACACCCAGGACCGCCCATGCAGCGCATGAAAAAAGAAACTCGCGGCCTGTTGCTGGGTGTTCTGGGTGTGGCCGTCTTTGCCGTGACCCTGCCCATGACGCGCCTGGCCACCGGCAGCACGCAGGATCCGCAGCTCTCGGCCTGGTTTATCACCTTTGCCCGTGCGGCATTGGCCGGCTGCCTGTCCTTGGCGTTTCTAGGCGTCACCCGTTCCCCTCGCCCTTTGCCCGCCCAGCGCAAACCTCTATTTCTGGCGATGCTGGGCAACGCGGTGGGCTTCCCCCTTTGTCTGGGACTGGCCCTGCGCCACGTCAGCTCCGGCCACGCAGCGGTATTCACCGCCCTGCTGCCGCTGGCAACCGCCGCCTTGGCTGCCGCCGTGCTGCACCAGCGGGCGCGCTTAGGTTTTTGGGTCTGCGCCGGTCTGGGCGCCGTGCTGGTGATGGCCTTTTCGCTGCTGCGGGCTGCCCAACAGGCGCAGGGCTTTAGCCTGGAATGGGCCGACCTCCTGCTGCTTGGCGCCATCCTGTTTGCCGCCCTGGGCTATGTCTATGGCGCGCAGGTGACGCCGCAACTGGGCGCCGAGCGAGTCATCTGCTGGGTCTGCGTCATGGCCCTGCCCTTTAGCGTGCCGGGTGCGCTGCTGAATTGGCCGACCACGCCCAGCCACACCGCATCCTGGTTGGCCCTGTGCTATGTTGGCGTGTTTTCCATGTGGGCCGGCTTCTTCGCTTGGTACCGCGGCCTGGCACTTGGCGGTGCTTTGCGCGTCAGCCAGGTGCAACTGCTGCAACCGTTTTTCAGCATCCTGGCCGCCGTGCCGCTGCTGGGTGAAGCGCTAGACCCGGTGACGCTGGGCTTCGCCCTGGCGGTAGTGGCGGTGGTGTTTCTGGGCAAGCGCTTTGCCAGCAACCCGGCTGTCGCAGCGCCGCCAACGGCCGCTGCCACCTATGGCGACGACAATCTGCAGCACATCAAACCCAACGAACGTTCCTGAAATTTCCCTAAAAAAACCGAGAAAACACCATGAGCACCACCCACTGGACCCTGGCCGAGCGCGCCGCCAAGATGAACCCCTCGGTGATCCGAGAGATCCTCAAGGTCACCGAGCGCCCCGGCATCATCAGCTTTGCCGGCGGCCTGCCCTCTTCCAAGACATTTCCGGTGGCCGAGTTTGAAGCGGCCTGCGCCAAGGTGCTGCGCGATGATCCGGCCGGCGCCCTGCAATACGCCGCCAGCGAGGGCTACGCGCCGCTGCGCGAACAGGTGGCCGCCATGCTGAGCGAGCAGGCCAGCGCGCAGGGCCAGCATTGGGACGTCGATCCCGGCAATGTGTTGATTACCACCGGCTCGCAACAGGGCCTGGACCTTGTCGCCAAGGTGCTGCTGGACAAGGGCAGTCGCGCGCTGGTGGAGTCGCCCACCTACCTCGGTGCGGTGATGGCCTTTGTGCCCATGGAGCCCGAGGTGGTCAGCGTGACCGGCAACGAAGAGGGCATTGACCTGGACGATCTGCGCGATAAGGCCCGCGACGCCCACTTTTTGTATGTGCTTCCCAACTTCCAGAACCCTACCGGCCGCACCATGAGCGAGGCCGCTCGCGCCGTCCTGAGCAGCACCGCCGCAGAGCTCGGCCTGCCGCTGATGGAAGACAACCCCTATGGCGACCTGTGGTTTGACACACCACCCCCACCCTCGCTTACCGCGCGCAATCCGGATGGCGGCATCTATCTGGGCTCGTTTTCCAAGGTACTGGCACCGGGCCTGCGCATGGGCTTTATCGTGGCGCCGTCTGCCGTCTACCCCAAGCTGCTGCAGGCCAAGCAGGCTGCCGATTTGCACAGCCCGGGCTTTAACCAGCGCCTGATTTACGAGGTGTCGCAGGACGGCTTTCTGGCGCGCCATGTGCCTACCATCCGCGCCCTGTACAAGAGCCAGCGCGACGCCATGCTGCAGGCCCTGGCAATGCATTTCCCCGACAGCGCCAGCCAACCAGAACAGTCACTGACCTGGAACACGCCTGCCGGTGGCATGTTCCTGTGGGCGCGACTGCCTGCAGGCATGAACGCGGTGGACCTGCTGCCCTATGCGGTGGACAAGGGCGTGGCCTTTGTGCCCGGCGCGCCCTTTTATGCCAGCGAGCCCGATACGCGCAGCATGCGCCTGTCGTTTGTGACGCCCAGCGTGGAGGAGATTCACCGCGGTGTGGCGGCGCTGGCGGAGGCGATCCGGGAACAGCAGGGGCACTGAACATGATGGCACGCACACGCCCCTTCAAGCAGGTTGACGTCTTTACAGCCATGCCCTATTTCGGCAACGCCCTGGCCGTGGTGCTGGACGGCAAGGACTTGAGCGACGCGCAGATGCAGCGCTTTGCGATGTGGACCAACCTGGCCGAGACCACCTTCCTGCTGCCGCCCACGGCCGAGGCAGCGGCGGCCGGCGCTGACTACGAGGTGCGCATCTTCACCACCGCCTATGAGATGCCCTTTGCCGGCCACCCCACGCTGGGCAGTTGCCACGCCTGGCTAGAGCATGGCGGCGTCCCCAAAGACCCGGCGCGCATCGTGCAGCAATGCAAGGTCGGGCTGGTGCCGATACAGCGCCAGGGATCGCGGCTGGCCTTTGCAGCGCCAGCACTGCAACGCAGCGCGATTGCCGCGGACCTGCTGCCCGCACTGCTGTCGGCTCTGGGCCTGCAGGCCGGGCAGCTTGTGGCCAGCCAGCATCTGGTGAACGGCCCCAAGTTTTTCGGCCTGCTGCTGGACAGCGCACACAGTGTGCTCAATCTGGCACCCGACCTTGCCGCCGTGAAAGCGGTGTTGGCGCAGGGTGGCTGCAGCGGCGTGGGCGTGGCGGCGGTGGAAACCGCAGAGCCCGGCAGCGGCCTGATCCTGCGCTCCAACCGCGAAGCGCGCGCCTTTGGCGGCAGCGCTGCTGCCGCAGCAGTCGGTGAACAACCCAGCGTCGAAGTGCGCATGTTTGTCAGTGACCTGGTCGTGGCGGAAGATCCGATCACCGGTAGCTTCAACGCCAGCCTGGCCCAGTGGCTGATTGCCGACGGCCATGCGCCAACGGTCTATGTGGCCGCGCAAGGCACATGCATTGGTCGTGAGGGCCGGGTCTATATCGAACAGGACGGCGCAGGCCAGGTCTGGGTCGGTGGCGACTCGGTGACCTGCATCGACGGCAGCGTCCTGCTATAAACGGCACCCCATGCCCCTGCACATCCATACCCCGCTGATCGAATCGGTACCCCTGTCCCGCGCTGCCGGGCGGAGCATCTGGCTCAAGCTCGAATGCCTGCAGCCACCGGGCTCGTTCAAGATTCGCGGCATAGGCGCGGCCTGCGAACATTACGCAAGCCAGGGCGCCAAGCGCTTGGTCTCCTCCAGCGGCGGCAATGCCGGTCTGGCCGTGGCCTATGCGGGGCGGCATTTGGCTATCCCCGTGACGGTGGTGGTGCCTGAAACCACCTCCGAACGTGCCAAGGAACTCTTGCGACTGGAAGGCGCCGAGGTCATCGTGCACGGCGCGAGCTGGCAGGAGGCCAACGCATTGGCGCAGTCCCTGCTGGGCGACACCGATGCATTTTTGCATCCGTTTGACAACCCGCTGCTGTGGACCGGTCACGCCAGCATGATCGACGAGGTGGCGGCCAGTGGCAACAAGCCCGACGCCGTGTTGCTGTCGGTTGGCGGCGGCGGCCTGCTGGCGGGAGTCATGGAAGGTCTGGCGCGCAATGGCTGGGGCGATGTATCTGTGCTGGCGGCGGAAACACAAGGTGCTGCATCCCTGCACGCGGCCATGCAGGCGGGCCAGCCGACCGCAATCGACAAGGTGACCAGCATCGCCACCTCGCTGGGTGCGCGCCAGGTCTGTGCCAAGGCCTTTGAACTCAGCCAGGGCGGCCTGGTTCACAGCGTTCTGGTATCCGACCAGCAGGCCGTGACTGCCTGCACGCGCTTTCTGGACGACCACCGCCTGCTGGTGGAGCCGGCCTGCGGCGCAGCTCTGGCCGTGGCCTATGACATGCCGCAAGCCCTGGCGCCATTCAACAAGGTGTTGGTCATTGTCTGTGGCGGCGCCACCGCCAGCGCCGAAAACCTGCGGCACTGGACAGCACAGCTCGCATGAAAACCATAGGTCTGATAGGCGGCATGAGCTGGGAGTCCACGGCCCTCTATTACCGGCAAATCAACCTGGTTGTGCAACAGCAACTGGGCGGCTTGCACTCGGCCAAGCTGGTGTTGCTGAGCGTGGACTTCCACGAAATCGAGGTCCTGCAGCGCGCCGGCGACTGGGCCGCGGCCGGCGAGCTTCTGGCCAACGCGGCGCGCAGCCTGGAAGCCGCCGGTGCTGACTTTCTGCTCCTGTGCACCAACACCATGCACATTGTTGCACCGGCGATTGAAGCGGCCGTGCGCATCCCGCTCCTGCACATTGCCGACCCGACCGCCCAGGCGATTCAGCAGGCCGGGCTGACGCGCATAGGCCTGCTCGGCACGCGCTTCACCATGGAGCAAAGCTTCTATGTGGACCGACTCAGGCAACAGGGCTTGCAGGTGCTGTTGCCCGAGAGAGAAGACCGCGACACCGTGCACCGCGTCATCTTTGAAGAGCTGTGCCTGGGGCAGACCCTGGAAGTTTCGCGCCAGCATTACCGCCGCATCATGGACAAGCTGGTGGAGCAGGGCGCGCAGGCCATCATTCTGGGTTGTACCGAAATCACACTGCTGGTCGGCACCGATGACGCCACGGTGCCGCTGTTCGACACCACCGCGCTACACGCCAGGGCTGCGGCCGAACACTCGATGGGCTAGGCTCGGTGCGCATCGTCCATTCGTGACACACTCCGGCCCTGATGTCTACCGCACCAACACCCCCCGGCGCCCGCGCCCAGCCCTCGCCCAGTCACTCGCCCACCGCCCGTTTCCTGAGCGGCTCGCTGTTGCGTCATGTGCTGGTGATGGCCGGCACCGGCGCCATCGGCCTGGTGGCGGTGTTTGCGGTGGACCTGATCAACCTGTTTTACATCTCGCGCCTGGGCGAAAAGGCGATTGCGGCGGCGGTGGGATTTGCCGGCGTGGTGGCCTTTTTCCACACCTCCATTTGCATTGGCATGATGATTGGCATCACCGCTTGCGTGGCGCGATTGATAGGCGCCAACCGCATGGCTGATGCCCGCCGCATGGCCAGCCACAGCCTGCTGATCATGCTGGCAATTGCCACGGTGCTGGGCCTGGGCACGGTGTTGTTTTTGCATCCTCTGCTGAGCGCTCTGGGCGCCACCGACGAAGTGGCACGCCTGGCACAGCGCTATCTGACCGTGACCATGCCATCGCTGCCGCTGCTTGGCCTGGGCATGGCCAACTCGGCGCTGCTGCGCTCGGTGGGGGATGCAAGGCGGTCGATGATGGTCACGCTGGGCGCGGCCGCCGTCACCGCCTGCCTGGACCCGTTGTTTATTTTTGCCTTTGGCCTGGGTCTGGACGGTGCGGCCATCGTGGCAGTGATCTCGCGCACGCTGATGGTGTCGCTGGGCATGCACGGTGTCTGGCGGGTGCACCACCTGCTTGGCCCGGTGGAGCGATCGCACTTTTCCGCCGATGCGCGGGCCCTGGCGGCGATTGCCGGTCCTGCCGTGTTGACCAATCTGGCGACTCCGGTGGGTGCCGCCTTTGTGACGCACAGTGTGGCGCAATTTGGCGCATCGGCGGTGGCCGGTCAGGCCACCATAGACCGGGTCACGCCGGTGGCCTTCGGCCTGATTTATTCGCTCAGCGGTGCAGTCGGCCCGATACTGTCGCAAAACCTGGGTGCCAAACAGTTTGACCGGGTGCGCGAGGGCATGCGCGCCAGTCTATGGTTCATGCTGCTGGCCGTGGGCGCGGCCTGGCTGCTGCTGGCCCTGCTGCAAGGGCCGCTGATCCAGGCGTTTTCGCTGGAGGGCGTGGCCGCTGAGATGGTGCACGCGTTCTGCTCCTGGGTCTGCGCCAGCTTCTTTTTTGCCGGCGCCCTGTTTGTGGCCAATGCGGCCTTCAACAATCTAGGCCGCCCGCTCTGGTCCACCGGCTTCAACTGGGCGCGCGCCACCCTGGGCACGATTCCCTTCGCCTGGTGGGGCGCGCATTACGGGCCGGTGCAAATCATGGCCGGACAAGGCGCGGGCCTGTTGATTTTCGGCACCCTGGCCATGCTGGCCTCGCTACGGCTGACGCGCCGACTGGGCGCACTTTGAAATAAACCTTCCCTGAGCCGAGCACAGCGCATCTTGCGGGAGTAGCAGGTGGGCCTTGGGATTTATTTGCAGCAACCCGGGCGAAATTGTTTACCGTGGGACAGTTGCTTGCGCCGGCGCGTTTCAAAGCAACGATAGTCGCAGCGGTGCGAATGAACCGCATGGCGCATCTCTTTTACCAACCGCAAAGGAACACACATGGGATTACTGAACCAAATCATTGGGGCCGTAGTGGCCGAGGAAGCCTTAGAGAAACTCAGCGAACACCAAGCCGAGCCAAGCGATCAGGTACCGCAAGCCTAAAGTCAAATTTCATCCACTTTGGAGAACGCAATGGATACTGGAAAAATTACGAGCTGGATCGACCAGGCACAACCCATTTTGATTGCCTTTGGACTCAAGGCACTGGGCGCTATCGTGGTCTTTGTGGTCGGCCGTTGGCTGATCAATCTGGTGACCGGATTGATGGGCGCCGCCATGACCCGTCAGAAGCTGGACCCGACCGTGCAGCGGTATCTGGTGAGCTTTCTTTCGGTCGCTTTGAACATCATTCTGGTGGTCGCCATCCTGGGTTACTTTGGAGTTGAAACTACCTCGTTCGCCGCCCTGGTTGCCGGCGCCGGTGTGGCCATTGGCGCCGCCTGGAGTGGTTTGCTGGGCAACTTTGCCTCCGGCATATTCTTGCTGGTGCTGCGGCCTTATCAGGTCGGCGACTATGTTTCCATTGGTGGCGTCGAGGGATCGGTGCTGGAACTGGGCCTGTTCGGCACCACCGTCAACACGCCCGACAACGTCAAGACCATCGTCGGAAACGGCAAGATCATGGGCGGTGACATCAAGAACTTCACCGCCAACCCCTTCCGCCGCGTCGATCTGGCAGCGCAGCTTGCCGGTAGCGCGGATGTTCACAAGGCGATTGGCCTGCTGAAAGAGTCTGTCGCCCAGGTCAGCAATATCCAGGCAGCCCAGGGCGTCGATGTGGAGATTGTGGAGTTCAACGAGTTTGGACCGAAGCTGGTGATTCGACCCTATTGCCATACCGACCATTACTGGCAAGTGTATTTTGATACCAACAAGGCCATCGCCGACACCCTGGGTGCGGCAGGATTCCCGGTCGCCACCAGACCCGTGAAAATCTATCCGGTTTAGGCCTGCTGGCGACGTCCAGTGGAGGCTGGCGTCTGGCAGCACCGGCCTGGGTCTTGCCATCGCGCGCTGCATTCTGGATCTGCACGGCAGCCGCATCGAAGTGCAGTCGACGCCGCAAACTGGCACCGCGTTCTGGTTTGGCCTGCCGGCTGCGCTGCACCACTGAAATTAGCCGCGCTCTGATGCTAGCGTTCAATTATGAAAAATGGTGGACGGGGATGTTGTCGAGCTCCGCCAAGCTGATCCGGTGGTTCACGAAAGTCACCTATCGACCGGATGGAAAATAGGTAAAAAAACCAGGCGCCCTAAATGCTGGCCAATGGGACTTCTTCTGCAGACTCATCCGCTTTCAATAAAACGATCAATTCGCTCAAATCCTTGTCGAGTCGCTTGAGTGTCGATTCTTTCAATTCGCTCAGTGCGACTGGCAACACACCCTCAAACGGCCCCGACACCTTTTTGAGCAATGCAGTTCCTTCGGGGAGAATTTTTAGACAAACATTACGCCGATCTTCCGACGCCTTGGTCATTTCAATCAACCCTCGCTTTTGAAGTGCCTTGATCAGATTGCTGGCCGTCGATTGGTGAATCTCCATGTTTTGTGCAATGCCCCCCATTCCGATACCAGGATGGGCCTTGATGATGCTGAGCGCCCAGACCTGGGCACCACCCAAGCCGACTTGCTTTTCCATATCGCGGAAATGCGTGCGCACGGCATTAAAGACAACCCGGAATCGTCTCAACACTTGCGCTGGAGTGACAGGCTCTTGCGCTACTTTACTGCTTGTCTTTGTCACCATTGAGAGCCTTGAGAAAAACTGGAATCATAAGTTGCCCAAGGCGGTCATCCGCTGAAAAAATTTAAATCGACACAGTGGACAACACATTTGTACAATAGAATTTTAGTTCTTGTGCAACAGGTCAACCCAATAGGGTGACCCTTAGATAAGTCCATAGCCCTACAGAATGCGCCAACATCCCCACGTCTTTTCCGCCTTCAAGCAAGAAATCGCAGATTGGAGAATGTGGCTTGGCCGCGCACTGGTACTGGTCTATGCCGCCGTTGCCGGGCTGACTATCGTCGCCTTCACCTGGCTCGGCGAATATGCGCTGCAGAACTTTCACCTGTTTCAAACGGCTTATTGGTGGGCGCCACTGATTTGGACCCCTTTGTCTACCGCTGCAATTGTATGGATAACCAGACGTTTTGTGCCGGGTGCTGGCGGTTCGGGAATTCCACAGGTGATGGCCGCGCTGGAGCCAGAAGCACATGGCTCGGTGAGCCTGTTTGTTTCACTCAAATTATCGTTCGGCAAGATGCTCTTGACGGTGTGGGGATTGTTGGCTGGTCTGTCCTTGGGCCGTGAAGGCCCTTCGGTTCAGATCGCAGCAGGTGTGATGCACAACTTGAGGCGCTGGATTCCAAAGCAGGCACAGATATCCGAACATGGCTTGTTGGTTGCGGGTGGTGCAGCAGGCATTGCAGCAGCCTTCAACACCCCACTGGGTGGCGTCATGTTTGCCATTGAGGAACTTTCCAAAAATCCGGAGAAGCGAAGCAATGGCCTGGTACTGGCCGCTATCGTACTTTCTGGTCTGATGGCAGTCTCCGTCTACGGCAACACCAGCTACTTTGGGGTGATTCGTATTGAGAATCTTAGCACTGCGCTGCTGTTTCCGGCCCTGTTGGTGTCCATTTCAAGTGGTGTTTTGGGCGGACTCTTCTCCCGTTTGTTAGTGGTTTCACTGGCCGGAAATTCAAATGATTGGTTCACTCGCCTACGCGCCAGAGCGCCCGTTGTATTCGCTGCAGCTTGCGGATTGCTCATCGTTGTCATGGGATTGAGCAGCTCTGGAGCTACCTTCGGTAGCGGATATGCACACACGCGAGCCCTATTGGAGAACCAGGGTGAGGACTTCTATCTCTACGTACCGTTCAAATTCATTGCCACTTGGTTGACGACCTGGTCTGGCGTCCCCGGCGGAATCTTTGCTCCGTCTTTGGCCATAGGTGGTGCACTGGGTAGGGACGTCGGTCAACTCACGTCGTATGTGAACACCCCCACGCTGATCGCACTGGGTATGGCCGGATTTCTCGCCGCTGTGACACAGGCGCCACTGACAGCTTTCATCATCGTGATGGAGATGGTCGATGGCCATGCACTGGTTCTGAGCCTGATGACCTGCGCGTTGGTATCCAGTGGGATCTCCCGCTTGATCAGCGCGCCCTTGTATGCAAGCCTTGCCCAATTGCAACTCCTTCGCCTGCCGGTTTTGACGCAAGAAAAAAAAGGAGCCTCGAAAGGCTCCCAAAACTCAACTCACTCAGCTCACTCGTAATAGGGCCTGTTTACTTGCTGGGGTACTCCAAGTCAACGCGGCGGTTCTGAGACCAGGCCGATTCGTCGTGTCCCAAGGCCTTAGGCTTTTCCCGTCCAAAACTGATGGACTCCATTTGGGAGTCCTTGACTCCATAGACCTTCAGGGAACGCACCACGGCATCTGCACGTTTTTGGCCTAGCGCCAAGTTGTACTCGGCACTGCCACGTTCGTCGGCATTGCCTTGAACGCGGATGCTGACCTTGGGATTTGCGGCAAGGAACTTTCCGTGCATTTCAAGCATCTGCCCAAATTCAGACTTCACCGCAAAGATGTCGTAGTCAAAGTAAACGCTGCGCTGTGTTGAGATGGCGTTCTTAGAGTCCAAATAGGCAGGCACCGCCACCACTTCCGACTTCGGAGCCATTACAGGGCTCGCCTGCATCGGAGCCGGTGCCTGCATTGGTGCCGGTGCTGGCGGGACCTTGGAAGAGGTCAGTGCTACCGGTGGTGTGCTGCTGCAAGCCGCCAAAAAGACAATGCTGCCTGCAAGAATGGTAAGGGTGCGTAAGTGATTCAAGGTGGGGCTCCAGAAGTGATGCGATCAGTCGCGATTTAAGAAGGAAAGCCTGTGCACTTTTTGAACAGTAAAGTACATTTTCTACAATGCAATAAGCCAGAACAACTGAGAGCTGATTTCATATCGATGACTCTTGGAATTTGGCATACAAGCATTTGAGCAAATGATACTTGATTTTCATTTGCTCAAATGTGGTTGCTGCTTCGTGTGATGCCAATAAGAACTGCGTTGCACCGACTACTGTCTACAGCCAGCTATCTACGCTAACTGCCAAGGAAATTGAAGTGCAACTGCAACTCAGGTCTGTCTCCAATGCATCGATGTCCTCACAAACTGTGGGCCTCGGACTGGAGCCGGCCATATGCTCTCACCTGGAAGCAGCGCGCAAAGCTGCTATAGCCCAAAGGCGGCACCATTGACGAGTCGAAGTGCATAGCTCGAATACCGCCATCTTAAAAATTCAACTCCCGCAAGCGTTGTCCTCCTCGCCGCCACCCAATAAGGTAATTATGAATAAACTTTTTGTTTCCGCACTCATCTCTCTGTGTGCACTGAGCATTTCGGCTCACGCCGCAACGCCAAAAATCGGCGCCGTATCTCCGGAAGTCATCTTGAAACAGTCGAAGTTTGCACAAATCGCAAGCAAGAAGATCAACGATGAATTTGCCCCGCGCAGTGTGGAGATTGCGGACCAAATTGTTGCATTCAAGCAAAAAACAGAGGCGCTGCAGCGTGATGAACCGACGCTCAACGATCAGCAAAGGCTTGAGCGCAGGAGAGAAATTTCCGATCTCGATCGTGCCATACAAAAAAAACAAAGGGAATTTCAGGCTGATTTGGAGAGCCAAAAGCGAGCCGGAATTCAGACGGTTATGGATCTCATCAACAAGGTGGTCCTGCGTATAGCCAAGGATGAAAAATACGATTTTATTCTGCAGAACGTTGTCTATTCATCGCTATCGGCAAACCTTACAAAACGGGTCATTGTTGAAATGGATAAGGAAGTTGCACAGTAAACCCTCGGCGACCGCTGAAGACTTCAAGAAAATTCCTGAGCCAACCAGCAACGCAAGGACGCCGCGATTACAGTCTATCCATGGGAACACTTTATTTGGTCCGCCACGGACAAGCGTCGCTGGGCGCCGACGATTACGACAACTTGAGCGCGCTGGGTCAGCGCCAGAGCCTGCGCCTGGGCGAATGCCTTGCGGCCAAGGGGCTGCAATTCGAGGCCGTGCTGACCGGCAGCTTGAAGCGCCACGCTCAAACTTGGGAATGTATTCGAAGCGGCATGGGCGCTCCTGCAGCGGATCTGCAGGCCTTGCTGTGGCCGGGCCTGAACGAGTACGACAGCGACGCGCTGATTCACAGCCTGTACCCCGGCACCCATTCCAAGACCGAAACGCCCGAGGGCTACCGCGAACATTTCCGGCGGCTGCGCCAGGCCCTGCTGCAGTGGGCCCAGGGCGAACTCCATCCGACCGGTATGCCGAGCTATGCCGCCTTTGTCTCCGGTGTCTGTGCTGCGCTGGACCATGTGCGCAGCCAGCACAGCGGCAACGTGCTGCTGGTCAGCAGCGGCGGCCCGATTGCCACCGCCGTGGCGCAGATTCTGGGTGCTCCGTCGGAGGCCTTCGTGGAACTGAATCTGCGCATACGCAACACGGCCGTCAGCGAGTTTGCCTTCAACCCCAAGCGCCATGTGCTGCTGAGCTTCAACACCCTGGCGCATCTGGACCAGCCGGACTATGCGCACTGGATCAGCTACGCCTGAGGACCTATGCCCCGTTTTGCCGCCAATATCAGCCTGCTCTACCCCGAGCACGGTTTTCTGAACCGCTTTGCCGCCGCCGCTGCCGACGGCTTTCAAGCCGTGGAATTTCTGTTTCCCTACGCTCACCCCGCCGCTCTGCTGGCCCAGCACTTGCGCGAGCACGGCCTGCAACAAGTGCTGTTCAACGCGCCCCCTGGCGACTGGGACGCCGGTGAGCGCGGTCTGGCCTGCCTGCCGGGGCGCGAGGACGATTTCAAACGCGGTTTTGATGCCGCCCTGCGCTATGCAGAAGCGCTGGACTGTCCGCGCATCCACGTCATGGCCGGGCTTGCTCCTGCGGGAGTGGAGTCTGAACGGCTCTTGGAGTGTTACGAGGCCAATCTGCTTTGGGCGTCAGAGCAGGCCCATGGCTGCGGGCGGCGGGTGCTGATCGAGCCCATCAACACGCGCGACTTTGCCGGCTATTTGCTGAACCGCCAGGAAGAGGCACACGCCATTGTGCAGCGCCTGGGTGCGCCCAACCTCAAGGTGCAGATGGACCTGTACCACTGCCAGATCATGGAGGGCGACGTGGCCATGAAGCTGCGCCAGTATCTACCCACGGGCCGCGTGGACCATTTGCAAATTGCCGGTGTGCCCGAGCGCCATGAGCCGAATGTGGGGGAACTGAACTACAGCTACTTGTTTGGTTTGATTGACGAGTTGTCAGCGCAATGTGGCTGGGACGGCTGGGTTGGCTGCGAATACCGGCCCGCTCGGGGCAGCCAGCCGGGTGGCACGACGGCGGGCTTGAACTGGCGTTGATCAGCGCAAAAATTAGGGCTGCTGAACCAAGGTCTCTAGCGGCAACTGGTGCAGCTCCGCAAGCATCTGCGCCAGCGAGCGCCCCGCCGCATCAAGAACGGCACGCCCCTTCTCCGCCGAGGCCGCTGCGGCATTGCCCACTGCACCGGCGGCGTTGTAGTCCTGCATCTGCCAGCCCAGCTTGGCGCTCTTGCCATTGCCCAGAATCGGGTAGGCCTTGGAGCGGTCTTCGGAGGTGGAGGCAAAGTTCTGCGCCAGCGCCATGTCCACCCGCTCGGGTGCGAGCGCCAGCATCATCGAGGTTTCAATCTCACCTGCATGGATGCCAAAGCGGTGCTCATGGGCGCTGAATAGCGCATTCACATCCTCGCCATTGGGACCGACCAGGGGCAGGCCAAACCAATTGACGCTGTAGACCAGCATGCCAAGGCGTGCACGCAGATCACGCGCCACCACGTCCAGCAGCCCGACCTGGCCGCCATGGGAGTTGAGCAGCACCAGCTTGCGTACACCGGCCGCCGCAACGCTCTCGCCGATGTCGGTCCACAGGCGAATCAGGGTCTCGGCCTTGAGCGTCAGCGTGCCGGCAAAGGCGCAATGTTCGGGGCTAAAGCCGACGGCCTGCGTCGGCAAAAACAGCGCAGGAACATGGGCGTCCAGGTGCGGCAGCGCGGCGGCGATCACGCCGTCGACCAGGGCCTGGTCCACAGCCAGGGGCAGGTGCGGACCATGCTGCTCGATGGCGGCCACTGGCAGCACCGCAATCAGTTGCGCGCTGCGGCCATGGGCGTGGGCCTGGGCAAAGTCGCGTGCGGTCCAGTCGGCCCAGAAACGTGATGTGGTTCTCATGCGTCTATCTTAGATGTTAGATGCCGCGCTTGTCGTTGGGCTGCGGCCTTCCTCTGCACCGCTGCCTTCTCCCGACGCGGCAGCAGGCCCTGCAGGCACTGCGGATTGGATCGCGCGCCGCTGGCCAGGTAGTCCGCCAGCAGGGCGCTGCGCACCCCATCGACGGGCAAGCTTCGCTCCACCGACAGGTAGTCAAACACCGCGTCCAGCAGAACTTCGGGCGTGAACTGATGGGTGCTGGATGTGCGCCGCCACAGCCATTCCGAAAACTCAGACCAGGCGGCAAAGGCGCTCTCGCCCTGCAGCAGCAAGCGGCTGCTTTGGCCAAAGCGCCCTGAATTCACCAGCAGATCCCAGTAGCGGGCCATGCGGGCAAAACGCTGCACCTGCTCTGCTGTGACCGCGTCCGTTTGCAGCACGGTGTAAGGTGGCTCTGTGGCATAAACCATGCCGTCCTCGGCCACGGCGCCGGGCAGGCTGCGTCTTGCCAAGGGTGTGCCACGCAGGCGCTTGAGCAGGCCCAGCTGGATTTCATGCGGCCCGAGTGCGTAAAGGCGATCAAATCCTTCGGCAAAACTCGCCCAACTTTCGCCGGGCAGGCCGAAAATCAGATCGGTGTGTAAATGCGCCTGGCTGTGCTCCAGCAGCCAGTGGATGTTCTCACTGGTCTTGGCGTTGTCTTGCCTGCGGGAAATGCGCGCCTGCACTTCCGGGTTAAACGACTGGATACCGATTTCGAACTGTAACACCCCGGCCGGGAAGCGCTCCACCATGGCCTTGAGCGCATCGGGCAGATGGTCAGGTACCAGTTCAAAGTGCAGATGCAAGAGTTCCTTTGGAGCGGCCTGCCAGCGGTCCAGAAAAAACTGCAGGATGCGCAGCGAGGTTTCCACCTTGAGGTTGAAGGTGCGGTCCACAAACTTGAAGTTGCGCGCACCGCGTTGGTACAGCGTGGCCAGTGCCTGTAGAAACGGCTCCAGATCGAAGGCCCAGGCGGTCTTGTCCAGCGCGCTCAAACAGAATGCGCATTTGAACGGGCAACCGCGCGAGGCCTCCACATAGAGTACGCGCTGCGCCAGGTCACTGTCGCTGTACTGGTCGTAGGGCAGTTCAATGGCGTCCAGCGGTGGCTGTTCACCGGCGATCACCTTCATCAGCGGCTGCGGGCCGTGCACCAGGGCGCGGCACAGCTTGGGAAAGCTCACATCGCCCCAGCCGGTGATCAAGTGGTCGGCCAGCAGAACGATTTCCTGTGGCTCCCACTCGTGGCTGAGCTCCGGCCCACCCAACACCAGCTTGACTTGCGGACATTGTTGCTTGAGTAAGCGGATCACCTCGGTGGTCTGCGCCACGTTCCAGATGTACACGCCAAAGCCGACCACGCGCACGCCACCCGACTCGCCCAGGGTCTGCAGCAGCGCATCCACAATCTGCTGCGCCGGCCGCTGGATGGTGAACTCCTGCAGTGTGGTGATAGCTGCCAGATCGGCGCCGCCATAGCGCGCCATATTGGCCATCAGGTAGCGCAGCCCCAACGAGGCGTGGATGTATTTGGCGTTGAGGGTGGCGAGAACAATGGCGGACATGGTCGTATTATCAAAGCATGGCTTCCAAGCAAAGACCCAAGGCTCCGGCAAAGGCCATCCTCCCGGCTCCAGCCCCGCGCAAGACCACCGGCGATACCTTCTTCGGCTGGGACGGTGAGGTGCTGGTGCTCAACGTGCTGGGCAAACCTTCCGCCAGCAAGGACGCCATTGGCAAACCCAAGGGCACCCAGCTCAAGATCAGCGTGACGGCCGCGCCCAAGGATGGACGGGCTACGGACTATATGGTGCGCTTTCTGGCGCCGCTGTTTGGCGTGGCGGTCTCCGACATCGAGGTGGTGTTCGGACAAGAGAACGTCAACAAACAATTGCGCATCCGTGCCCCCAAGAAACTGCCGGCTGTATTCACCGACGCTGCAGCTCCGGCCGACTGAGGCGACAATGTGCGCCCTGCATGGACGTTTTTTTCCCTTATTCGTGAGCCGCGCGCTTGCTCCTTTTATGAACCGGTTGTTTTCCTCCTTTGAATCGGCCATGCGCCTGGCGGCTGTCTGCCTGGCCTTGCTGACGTTTTGCTGCAGTGCCTTGGCCCAGTTTGCCAAGACCTCGACTGCAATGGGCAGCGCCGTGGTGCAAACCGAGCAGGTGCGTGCCGAACTGATGGCCTTTGCGCCAGACGGCGTAGGTTCCGGCAAGACGGTCTGGGTCGGCCTGCAAATCGCCCACCAGCCGCACTGGCATACCTACTGGAAAAATGCCGGCGACTCCGGTCTGCCCACGCGCCTGGAATGGATCCTGCCTGCGGGCGTGAGCGCCGGTGACATCGCCTGGCCGACACCGCAAAAAATCAATATCGGCAGCCTGTCCAACTTTGGCTACGAGGGCCAGTTGCTGCTGCCGGTGCCGCTGACCATCAGCCCCGGTTTTGCGCCGGGCGCGCTGGCAGACAGTCTGGAGATCAAACTCTCGGCCTCCTGGCTGGTGTGCAAGCAGGAATGCGTGCCCCAAGAGGGCAGCTTTGTGCTGCAGGTGCCGCTGCGTGGCTCTACCGCCCTGCATGCAGCCGATTTTGAAAAAGCCAGGGCCACCGAGCCGGTGGCGCTCAATGGTAAGTCAGAGCTACAGGTGGACAAGCACGGCCTGACCTTGACCGTATTCGGCCTGCCCGCCGCCTGGCACGGCAAGAACATCAGCGCCTTTATTGAAACGCCCGACCTGATCGAGACCGCAGGCGCACCCTCACCGACCGACGGCGCGCCGCAAAACTGGCAAGCCGACGGCAGTTGGTCCAGCACCATGGCGCTGTCCAGTATGCGCAGCGAGTCACCGGCCAAGCTGGGCTTTGTGCTGGCGCTGGAGGGGAAAAGCCTGCGCACCGAAGCCGCCGTTTCTGGCAACTGGCCAGCCATCAGCGCTGGCACGGCCAACGCCGCGGCGCCCACCGTGAATAGCGCCATCAGCAACCCGAACACCCCGGCGCCACTGGCCGCGCAAGGTCTTGGCAGTTTTGCGCTGGCACTGGCGGCCGCCCTCTTGGGCGGGCTGATTCTGAACCTGATGCCCTGCGTGTTCCCGGTGCTGGCGATCAAGGTGCTGGCCTTTACCAAGCCCGGCGAGCGCCACAGCCACCGCGCCCTGGGGCTGGCCTATACCGCCGGTGTCGTGGCGTCGTTTCTGGCACTGGGCGGACTGATGCTGGCCCTGCGCGCCGGTGGCGAGCAACTGGGCTGGGGCTTTCAGTTGCAGTCGCCAGCCGTCATCGCCGTGCTAGCCCTGCTGTTCACGCTGATTGGCCTGAACCTGATGGGCCTGCTGGAGGTGGGCAATCTGCTGCCCGGCAATCTGGGCGCGCTGCAGCTTCGCCATCCGCTGGGTGATGCGTTTTTATCTGGCGTGCTGGCAGTGGCGATTGCCTCACCTTGCACCGCGCCGTTTATGGGCGCCTCGCTCGGCTATGCGATTGCCCTGCCTGCCGCACAGGCCCTGGGCATTTTTGCCGCCCTGGGTCTGGGACTGGCCCTGCCCTACCTGGCAGCCAGCTGGATGCCGTCTGTCGGCAAGCTGCTGCCCCGACCTGGCGCGTGGATGGACACGCTGCGCCGCTTTATGGCCTTTCCGATGTGGGCCACGGTGGTCTGGCTGGTCTGGGTGCTAGGGCATTTGAGCGGCGTGGATGGCGCCGCCAGCCTGCTGGCCCTGCTGCTGTGTCTGGCGCTGCTGGTCTGGTGCCTGAACCTGCAGGGGCGCAGCCGCAGCGTGATGGCGGCGTTGTCGCTGGCCGTGGGCTTCTGGTTGGCCTATTCCATAGGACCGACCATTTTCAAACTGGAAGACGCGCCCTCGGCACCCGGCAATGCGCAAAGCGCAGGCGGCTGGCAGGCCTGGGTGCCGGGCCGCGTGGACGCCGAGCTGGCTGCGGGCAAGCCGGTGTTTGTGGATTTCACCGCCGCCTGGTGCATTACCTGCCAGTACAACAAGAAAACCACGCTGGCCAAGCCCGAGGTGCTGGCCGATTTCGCCGCCAAGAAGGTGACGCTGCTGCGCGCCGACTGGACCCGCCGCGACCCGGCCATCAGCCAGGCGCTCAGCGCCCTGGGCCGCAGCGGCGTGCCGGTGTATGTGATTTACCAGGCCGGTCAGACACCGGTGGTGCTGTCGGAAATCCTGGATGTGGGCGATTTGCGCGCAGCCCTGGCAAGGCTCTGAAACCGGTTCATTGCACTTGACCTGTGTCAGGTCAAACCCGGTACGAGCGCCTGCTGCGACAATGCAGGCACCTCCCTTTTGCCCTGAGAACCTCCCCCATGACCCCATTTGCTCCGCTCCAGAACGACACTTTTTTGCGCGCTTGCATGCGCCAAGCCACACCCTACACGCCCTTGTGGCTGATGCGTCAGGCCGGACGCTATCTGCCCGAGTACTGCGCCACCCGCGCCCGTGCCGGCAGCTTTATGGGCTTGGCCACCAATACCGACTACGCCACCGAAGTGACGCTGCAGCCGTTGGAGCGCTATCCGCTGGACGCCGCCATTCTGTTTTCCGACATCCTGACCGTGCCCGATGCCATGGGTCTTGGCCTGTCCTTTGCCTTGGGCGAAGGCCCGCGCTTTGCCACCGCCGTGCGCGATGAAGCGGCCGTAGCCAAGCTCGAAGTACCCGACATGGAGAAGCTGCGCTATGTGTTTGACGCCGTCACATCCATCCGCAAGGCATTGAACGGCCGCGTGCCGCTGATTGGCTTCTCCGGCAGCCCCTGGACGCTGGCCTGCTACATGGTCGAAGGCAAAGGCTCGGACGACTACCGACTTGTCAAGACCATGCTGTACAGCCGCCCAGACCTGATGCACCGAATCCTGGCCATCAACGCCGATGCAGTGGCAAGCTACCTGAACGCCCAGATTGATGCTGGGGCCCAGGCCGTGATGATTTTTGACAGCTGGGGCGGCGTGCTGGCCGATGGCGCATTCCAGGAGTTCTCGCTGGAATACACCAGGCGCGTGCTGGCCCAGCTCAAGCGCACGGGTACCGACGGTCAGATCGTGCCGCGCCTGGTCTTCACCAAGGGCGGTGGCCTGTGGCTGAAGGAAATGGCGGCGCTGGACTGCGAAGTTCTAGGCCTGGACTGGACCGTCAATCTGGGCAGCGCGCGTTCCCTGGTCGGCGGTGTAGAAAACGGCCCCGGTAAGGCCTTGCAGGGCAATATCGATCCCAATGTGCTGTTTGCGCCCCCGGCCCAGATTGCCAAGGAAGTGGGCCGCGTGCTCGACAGCTTTGGCGTACCCTACCAGGGCAGTGGAACCGGTCCCACGCACATTTTCAACCTCGGCCACGGCATCAGCCAATACACACCGCCAGAAAACGTCGCCGCGCTGGTGGAAGCGGTACATACACATTCAAAAGGCCAAAGGGCCTAATTTCATACCACGTTTTGGCCCGCAAGCAAACTCATCAAGGGTTACTTATGCACAAAAATGGTGGTGCGGCAGAGCAGCATTTCAAAAGCTGCAGGCTTTCTGCTACAAACACCATGGCTCTTGTAAGTGCTTGATTTATATAGATTTAAAACTTTGCTTTTTTTCCGGGCATTCCAGTCAAAGCCTTGCAGCGCAAGGCTTTGGAGAGGCTTCAGGGAAGATATAAACAAAGTTATCCACAGAAATCTTGGACTACTTGCAAACGTCTTGTAAATCAAGCACTTAGCCCACTTTTCTCACATTCACATCAACAACCAGCCCTAGCGACGCCCCGACACTCCCGCGCATGACCTGTTTGCCGCTTTTGCCGCTCCAGCCATGAACACCTGGCTTTGTGTTCTGGTGCAGACACCTGCGCACTCCGCGCTGGGCTCGGTGCTGACCTATCGCAGCCCCCAGGCGCTGCCACTGGGCAGCCTGGTGCGGGTGCCGCTGGGCAAGCGCGAGACGCTGGGCGTGGTGTGGGAACCCGCAGCGGCCGACGCAACCGGCGAAATTGACCCGGACAAGGTGCGCGATATCGCCGGTATCCTGGAAGGCATTGCGCCGCTGGGCGCGCCATGGCGGCAACTGGTCACGTTTGCTGCCCAGTATTACCAGCGCTCCATCGGTGAAGTGGCGCTGGCGGCCCTGCCGCCGCAGCTGCGCGATCTGTCTGCGGTGCAAATGCAGCGTCGCCTCAAACGCAAACCGGCTGCCGCGCATGACCCAGGCGAGCTGCAGGCAGCGCAAACGCTCAGTGCGGAACAGACCTTGGTGCTGGAACAAATCGCATCCCAAACCGGGCCTTTTTTGCTGTTCGGTGCCACCGGCAGCGGCAAGACCGAGGTCTATTTGCATGCCGTGGCCGAGCTGCTGGCGCGCGACCCGCAGGCCCAGGCCCTGGTGATGGTGCCGGAAATCAACCTGACGCCACAGCTGGAGGCGCGCTTTCTGGCGCGCTTTGCGCCGCTGTACGGCGAGCAGGCGGTGGTATCCCTGCACAGCGGCATGACCAATCCGCAGCGACTAAAAAGCTGGCTGTCCGCCCACAATGGGACCGCACGCATCGTGCTGGGCACGCGCATGGCGGTGTTTGCGTCCCTGCCCTGTTTGCGCCTGATCGTGGTGGACGAGGAACACGACCCCAGCTACAAGAGCAGCGAAGGTGCGCGCTACTCGGCACGCGACCTGGCTGTGTACCGGGGCAAGCTGGAGGACGCCAAGGTGATTCTGGGATCGGCCACCCCTTCGCTGGAGAGTTGGTACCAAAGCCGCCCGGATGGTGGGCGCTATTTGCGCCTACACATGCCCAGCCGGATTGGCACTACAGACAAGCCGCCAACGCCCTCTAGCGCGCAGCTGGCCGCAACGGCGCCGCATGCAGACCAGGCTGCCCGCAAGGCCATGCGCCTGAAGGCGGGTACGCCCGAGGGTCTGCCCCTGGTGCGGCGGGTGGACATGAACCACCAGCCACGCCATGCCGTTTTCTCGCTGCCGCTGCTGGACGCCATCCGCGAGCGCGTCGCA
>TBL_comb47_HYPODRAFT_10000966_pt1 | contig 37981 bp, 37 predicted proteins | sample TroBogypolimnion_40_FD_10682 | JGI IMG/M metagenome (IMG submission 10682)
ATCTTCCCCAAGAGTCCATATCGACGGGAAGGTTTGGCACCTCGATGTCGGCTCGTCGCATCCTGGGGCTGAAGCCGGTCCCAAGGGTTGGGCTGTTCGCCCATTAAAGCGGTACGCGAGCTGGGTTTAGAACGTCGTGAGACAGTTCGGTCCCTATCCGATGCAGCCGAAGGAGACTTGAGAAAGGCTGTCCCTAGTACGAGAGGACCGGGACGGACGCAGCTCTCGTGTGCCAGTTGTCCTGCCAAGGGCACGGCTGGTTAGCGACCTGCGGGTGGGATAAGCGCTGAAAGCATCTAAGTGCGAAGCCCGTTTCAAGATGAGGTCTCCCACTGGGTTAACCAGGTAAGGCCCGTGGCCAGAACACCACGTTGATAGGCCGGAGGTGTAAGTACAGCAATGTATTGAGCCGACCGGTACTAATCGGCCGAGGGCTTGGAGTTAACGCTCGTGCTCGCTCTAGAACGCTTCAAGGTCACGATTGTGACCCTTGGGATCCTTCTTGGATCCCAAGAGAGCATATATTTCGGTGGCCATAGCGACAGGGTCACACCCGTTCCCATTCCGAACACGGAAGTTAAGCCTGTCAGCGCCGATGGTACTTGGGGGGAATCTCCCCGGGAGAGTAGGACGCCGCCGGATTTCTGAAAGAAGCCCTCGCCTCGCGGCGGGGGCTTCTTGCTTTTCTGGTAACAACCTGGATCTTCTGAGACCGATCAAAGAGCACATATATGCGCCCGAGTGCTACGATAAACATTTGTGAACGCTTCTGATTGTCTCGCATCGACTGGTACGAACTTTGTCCTCCTCGTGGCCTTTAGCCTCGTAGTAGTTGGCCTTGGTGTTGCAGCAGTTCGCTATTCCAAAGCACGTGTCTTGTTGGTTATCGCTCTCCTTGGCGTAGGCGCTCTGGCCTTTTCAATGTCAACAGCACGTCCAGCGAGCGCGGCATGCGTGCCAGTGACCACGACGACGATGGCACCGACGACCACCACGACGGCTGCTCCAGCGCTGAGTTTGAGTGGCGCCATTGTCGGCCTGCCGACGCGTGCGGACCAATCGAACTGCAACCAGGTACTGACGGCGGAGGATGGTTCGCAAACCACCTGTGTCGGGCCCTCCCCGTACATGAGCCTCAGTTCGTACACCACGACAACGGCGGATCAGATCACGAGTTTGACCTTCCTGAATACATCGACGCTTCAAACCATCACGGCACAACTTGACCCCACGATCTCTGTGGGCACTGCGTGTTCCAGTTCCCTCTGTAATGCGGCTGGTCAGTTCGAGAACTTCGGATTCACTGGACATGTCGGCTTTACGGTGCCGGGGATCACGCCTGGAACGTGGGCTGTCATCATCACCTGGAACATCTCAGGGTGGCTGGAAAATCCTTCTCTTGCCGGAAATGGTGCCGTATTCCCTAGTTACGCGAATGGCCATGGTCCCGGAGGCATGAGCATTGATGGTGGAGCAATTTCGCAGCCGACCGGGGGCTCGACTGTGCCGAATTGGTGCCTTGGTTCTACGGCTCAATATTCGGTGACGGTGCCGAACGATCAGGCATCGCATACGCTCGAAATTGGAGCTGGCTTCACTTCTCCGTACCACTGCTGATCGGTCTCACTCTTTGACTGATTGAAGGTTGACCGGGTCCCCGTCGAGGACTTGCGTGAACCAATAAGAGCAAGGGCGGAAGTAGTCGAAGGAGTAAGGACGGACTCCTCTGCTGCTGCACGTGCTGAAACTAATCCCTTCAGCACCGATGGCACTTGGGGGGAGCCCTCTGGGAGAGTAGGACGCCGCCGGATTTCTGAAAGAAGCCCCCGCGTTGCGGCGGGGGCTTCTTTGCTTTTCCTTTGGTGTCAACGTGGTGGCCTGACTCCTCAGTGCTCGTGAGGAAGGTTATTGTGACCCCTGGGATCCTTCTTGGACCCCAAGAGAGCATATATTTCGGTGGCCATAGCGACAGGGTCACACCCGTTCCCATTCCGAACACGGAAGTTAAGCCTGTCAGCGCCGATGGTACTTGGGGGGAATCTCCCCGGGAGAGTAGGACGCCGCCGGATTTCTAAATGAAGAAACCCCCTGCCTTTGGCGGGGGGTTTCTTGTTTTCTGGCGAGAACCCTAGGCCTGATCGGCCAGTAACTTGAAGAGTTCAAGGGCAGTGTGGTCCCATGAGAGGCGACGTGCTCGCGCCAAGGAGCCCTTGCCCAACTGCTCTCGTCGTCGCTGATCAGTGAGGACTGAGGTCATTTCGAGCACGAAGGTTTGTTGATCTTGAACCAAGATTCCCGAGACGCCATCGTCAACGGCGTCTCGATGACCTGCGATGTCGCTGGCGAGGGCAGGTGTCCCGCATGCTGCGGCTTCGGTGAGCGTCATGCCCCAACCTTCGCGAGCTGACGTAGAGGCGACCAGCCAAGCCGAGCGATAAGCGCCAATGAGTTCCTCATCACTGATCTTGCCGAGAAAAGTAATCCAATCGCTTGCGCCGAGCTCATCACGTAGTGCTTCAAGCTCGCCACGTTTGGAACCTTCTCCAATGATTGACGCAGTCAGGGTGGGGACCTGACGCTTCACCTCAACAAGGTTCCGGATCAGATCGTCGAATTGTTTAACGGGCACGAGCCGCCCAACGGCAACAACGTGAGGGTTGGGCGTTTTTTCGCCACCTGGACAGAATCGTTCTTCGACGCCAATGTCGACGACATGGATACGCTCAGCAGGGAGGTGCATCATCTCGTGAATCTCTTGGCGCGACGACGCTGAGTCCGTAGCGATGACCGAGCGTCGATACAGCGGGGGAGCGGCTCGTTGTTCGATGAAGTTTCCAAAACGTGCCAGATTTTTCGAGAGGGTCATCTCCCACATCTCAGCGTGGACGTGGTGAATAAAAACAACCCGTGGTCCATGGAACCACAGCGGGGAGAACATCGGCATGCCGTTCCAGACCTCTACGAGGCCGGTGTGTTTGGGTGTTCTATGGAAAAGCCCTTCTCTTACGACCCGGGGAAAGAGCGAGTAGCGGCCATCGCGACGAATGGCGGTGTATCCAGAGCGGGTGCTGAGAATGGGGGCATTGGGAACTGATGACGTGCGACTCGTGACGGTGAGTCCGGCGGCGGCCCAGCGTTCAGCGACTCGATGGGCGTGAAGTTCGGATCCGCCGGCCTCGGGGTCATCGAGATCTCGCCAGGCCATGATGAGGGCTGCGTCAAGCGCTGAGGCTTCGACGAGTTCACGTAATTCATCGGACTCGGTGTTTGATGGAAACGCCACGTGGAAACCTTACTTTCGATTTGGTGAAAATTGAGGTTACTCAGGTTGGGCGGTGAGAAGGGGTTTTCCTGAACGCTTGAGTCTCCGATGCGCCACCATCAAGCCGATGCACGAGAGTGCGCAAAGACCAATCTGAACAAACAAGTCCGCCTGCGCTGTCTTTAATGGCACCCCGTGAGCGAAATGGATGGCAATGGCCCCCACGACAACGGCAAGGCCTAACAGTCCTACGATCCATCGGTTGGCGTGGGCCAAGAGGTACATCACGACAAGAAAGGTAATGGAGAGGAAGGTCATTGCAACGGCGAGTGGACCAAAGGCGCTTTCGGCCCCGAGGTAACGCGCACCGTAGACGAGTTTGATGATCTGACCTGGGAAGAATTCGCCCATCACAATCAGGATCGTGGCCGGAATAGCCAAGATTCCCAACGTGATGGCGAGTTGCCGAAGGGCATGATCCCCCTCTTGGTGACTGAGCGCTGCCTCTGGCAGGAGGTAGGAGCCCAAGACAACAGCGGCATAGACCAAGGACTTACACGCAATGGAAACCGCTGCATATTCACCGGACTGATGCGGATTCACGTGGCCAAGAATCAGCACGTCGATATTTTGAAGGAGTGCCAGCAAGGCCAGCGCGGCCAAGGCAGCGACCAAATCGACCACGATGTCGCGGCGGATGCTGGGTGGCACGACGGCCAATCCGTCCCCGGTGGTCTTTTCAAGCGCCGCATTTGCGCATCGGCGAGCATGAAGCGCAGTGATTGCTTCACCAAGGAAGATGCCGATGGCCACACCGGGTAGTTTGAAGAGGACTCCGAAGGCAAGGACCAAAGCGGTGCGAACGACCCCCTCGACGAGGTAGTTCATCGCTAAGCCGCGATATTGCTGGGTTCCTTGGAGGAACCCTCTATCAATACAGAGGACCACCCACACTCCGGCTGCGATGAGCACCAAGGCCATGGACACTGGGCTTCGCTTGGCCATAAGCATCGAGAGGGGATAGGAGAGCACAATGACGAGGGCGACAAAAATCCCGAGGAGTCGGTGCATCCGATCATGAACTTTTTTCGCCCAGTCACGCAGGGCAACATGACTTCCGGCGGTTCTCCAGCTGGCCGTTCTGCGCACGACCGCCACGATCAAGGCTGAGCCGGGCATGGAAACGATCAAAAAGATGCTGATGAGTTGCGCGTATGAGCCGTACCCCTGGTTCGAGAGTATTCGAGCAAGGAGAACGGTAACGACCACTCCGACAATGCCGGTGGCGCCTCCAGCGAGGGCTACCGGAAGAGCCGTGACAACGCCAGATGTGAAGCTTGGTGACGATGACTCGAGCGACGATGACTCTTCGGAAGCTGCCATAGGATTAGCTTTGCGTCGCACTTGGTGCTCGGGTTGCCTGAAGATTCATCACCTTTCAATCGTAGTTGGCACCCCCAACCTGAGAGGGGAGGCAAGAAACGCGCCCTCTGGGACGAGAGCCTCTGTTTCGACGCCTACACTTCGGAAGTGGCCGATCGACCCTCTTCACGACCGAGAAAACCATCAGGTACTCCTCGTTCAAGTGGTTCAACCCCGCGAGGTCGCAGCTCTGGGGCGAAGCGAGATGATCGCTCAAAGCGCAGCGACGGCTCCCGATCAACTGGTGGAAGGCCAAGCAGTGGAAGACCTTCGAGCGGAAGATCTTCGAGTGCTACGCCCTCAAGTGGCGGCGTCAAGCGATCGCCAAAGCCCCGATCGGCATCGTCTCGACGAGATGAGAACGATCGCCCCAGTCGAGACGGTGAACGGAGGGGACGACCCGAGCGGCCCAAAGATAAGCCGATGCCGAAATCGTGGGGTTCTGTGGCGCGTCGAGGCGCCCATCTCGTTAAGAGCGAAAGTCCAAAGGCAAAGACACCACCACCGGTTCCCTCAGGCCCACAAGAGCCCCAAGACGAGTGGATCAGAGTGGACGGCGTCGATATCGATATCTCTGAGACAGGAACAACGCCCGCTCGCCACAAAGCAGCGTTAGAGGTTCCCGGCGATGTCGCCACGGCAATTCGCCGCTCGGCGGTCACCGCAACGGCCTATCGAAAAGAACGACTGGTTGAACAGATGGGGAAGGCCGCCGAGGCCTACAGTCGCAATCGCTTTGAAGAAGCTGCCCGACTCTCTGGTCGCTTGGCCGACGAAGTACCAACCGTCGAAGCCGTCCGTGAACTTGCTGGACTGAGTGCCTATCGATGCGAACGGTGGCGTCCAGCTGGTCGACACCTGGAGGAATATCGCAAAATCACCAGTGATGCGCAATACATACCCCTCGAGATGGACTGTCAGCGCGGCATGGGAAGAGTTCGATCCATCACGTCACTTTTTGAGACCCTGCGCCAAGAGTCTCCGAGCCCGGACGTGTTGGCCGAAGCCCGACTCGTCATGGCGGGCAGTCTCGCCGATCGAGGAAAGATCGCAGAAGCCATTGAAGTTCTTGAATCAAACGGGGCGGGAAAACCTCGCCGGAATCCCAGCGATCGCCATTTACGGCAGTGGTATCTCCTTGGCGATCTCTATGATCGCTCGGGAGACGTACCGAGGGCACGCGAGTACTTCTCGCTGGTCGCCGTGGCGGACCCTGGGGCCTATGACGTGACGAGCCGACTTCGGGACTTAGGTCCAAAGAGAAGCCCACGGACGAAACGAAAGTCCGTTTCTAAAAAACGTCCTTAACGGAGGTCAGCGTGGCGGTTCGATTCTCAGAACTTCACACTCGGTGGTTGGAGTGGACAGCCGATCGCTACGGGCTCCTCCTCGGGCTTATTTGCGTGACCTACGCGTCAATGATTCTTCTTGACGTGGGGAAACTGGGAGATCTCACCTCATCGGTGCTCGTCGCCATTATCGTTTTGGTGGCGATTGACGTGTCAAAAGTACCTCGGAAGATCCGGATAATCGTTCGGCTCCTCGTACTCTTACTCCCCTTAGCCATCGTCGTGTACGCCATCGACAACAGTATTTTTAGAGGGGCGTTTTACTTCGTCATGGCTCTCGTTCTCGCAACGACACCCGTGGTGATTTTGATACGCATCATCGGCCACGAGCGCATCAACCTGGCGACCCTTCTGGCAGCTGTGGACGTCTACCTCGTTGGCATGGTTTTTGCATTGTTTTACATGGGATGTTCCCATGTGACATCGCTCTCGCCGGTCTTGGCGCAAGCGGGGGTGAAGCAGCGAAGTGATTATGTTTATTTTTCGTACATTGTGCTCACTACCGTGGGTTTCGGTGACTACTCGCCCTTGTCGAAGATGGCACGGACCTTGGTGGTCACCGAAGCGCTGGTTGGGCAGATCTTCTTGGTAACGGCTGTCGCTCGAATCGTCTCGCTCTACGGTCGACAATCGCCAAGTCAGCCTTTGCCTCAGGAGAGGGGCGACGAGGCCCTTGATCATTCCCCACATGGAAGTGATCAGGGGTAATCTAAGGAAATGGACCTCAATGAACTTCTCGGCGACGAAGCCGATAGCCTCTTAAATCACAAGGCCACGGCCTTTCCCTCAGAACTGCTGACGCAGCCTGGATCGGACTATCTCGACCGGGTGCTCTCCTGGAGCGACCGATCGCCAGCAGTGTTGCGGAACTTGGGATCGATGTATGGAACAGGGCGGCTCGCCAATACGGGGTATCTCTCGATCCTTCCCGTCGACCAAGGAATCGAGCACTCAGCGGCGGCAAGTTTCGCCAAGAACCCTCTTTACTTTGACCCAGCCAATATTTGCGAGCTTGCGATTGCCGCCGACTGCAACGCGATCGCCACGACCCTTGGTGGCCTCGGAGTTGTTGCTCGTCGCTACGCCCACAAGATTCCTTTCATCGTGAAATTGAACCACAATGATTTTCTTCACTACCCGAACACCTATGACGAAATCATGTTCGGCTCAGTCCAGCAATGCTTCGACCTTGGGGCAGTGGGCGTCGGGGCGACGATCTACTTTGGCTCCCCTGAATCAGATCGTCAGATTCAAGAAGTCTCGGCGGCATTCGCCGAAGCTCACCGACTTGGGATGTTCACCGTGCTTTGGTGTTACTTGCGCAATCCAGCCTTCAAAAAAGACGGCGTGGATTATCACGTCTCGGCCGACCTGACTGGGCAAGCGAATCACCTTGGGGTCACCATTGAAGCCGACATCATCAAACAGAAGCAGCCGGAGAATAACGGCGGGTATACCGCTCTGAACTTCGGGAAAACCGACCCTCTGGTGTACGAAAAATTAACGACGGATCACCCCATTGACCTGACGCGCTGGCAGGTGGCGAACTGTTATGCGGGAAGAATAGGTCTGATCAATTCAGGTGGTGAGTCGAAGGGTGCGGGCGACCTTGAACAAGCAGTGCGCACTGCCGTGATCAACAAACGGGCTGGTGGCCAGGGACTGATCGTGGGCCGCAAAGCCTTCCAACGACCGATGGACGAAGGCGCGGCGTTGATTCATTCGATTCAAGATGTCTATCTCGACGAAAACGTCACCATCGCCTAGCACCGAGGGTTCCCTCGCTTTGAATGCGAGGTTTGTTAGGTTCGAAGAGGAATGGACGAATTCCGAGCGACGCCCATAGGGTGGAGAGCGGAGTAGCCAACAAGAAACCAGTAAAAGCGAGGAAAAAACGTGCCAACAGAGCGTCCGACCGAAAAAATAGGTGGGGTAGTTGTCCGCTTCGCCGGAGACTCTGGTGACGGTATGCAACTTACCGGTGACCGTTTTACCTCAGTCAGTGCAGTTCTCGGTAATGACCTCGCAACCTTTCCGGACTACCCCGCAGAAATCCGTGCTCCGGCCGGATCCCTCGCAGGGGTTTCCGCGTTTCAAGTTCAGATTTCTGACCACGAGATCTCAACTCATGGTGATACGCCAAACGTTCTTGTGGCCATGAATCCAGCGGGGCTGAAAGCGAATATTGCTCTGATGGAGCGTGGAGCGACCCTCATTGTCAACTCAGACGCCTTCGACGAACGCTCGCTGGCGAAAGCGGGCTATGCAGTAGATCCCTTGACGGACAACTCGCTAAGCGAGTTCGCCGTCTACAAAGTCCCGATGACGTCAATCACTCAAGAGGCTTGTAAGGAAGCAGGGGTCAAGCCGCGCGATGCCGAGCGGTCGAAAAACTTCTTTGCTCTGGGGCTGGTGAGTTGGATCTACACGCGACCGACGGACGCGACCTTGGCCTGGATCGAGGAGCGGTTCGGTTCAAAGCCTCAAATAGCAGACGCCAACCGGCGAGCGTTTCGCGCTGGCTACGACTTTGGGGAGACCGCCGAACTCTTTGACTCTCGCTATGAGATCTCTGCTGCGGCGTTTCGCGAAGGCGAATACATCAATATCCCNGGAAACACCTCGCTGGCGTGGGGGCTTATTGCCGCTGCTCGCCAAGCTGATCNTCCCTCTGTTNCTNGGCAGTTATCCNATNACCCCGGCTTCAGACATNCTTCATGAATTATCGAAGCGAAAAGAATTTGGCGTGAANACCTTTCAGGCNGAAGANGAGATNTCTGGNATCGGNGCNGCNTTGGGCGCTGCCTTNGGAGGATCGCTNGCTGTCACGACAACGTCGGGGCCTGGGCTTGACCTAAAATCTGAAACNCTCGGGCTCGCCGTTAGTCTTGAGTTGCCCCTAATTATTGTTGACGTTCAGCGTGCTGGGCCATCAACGGGACTGCCGACGAAAGTAGAACAGTCTGATCTTCTTCAGGCGATTCATGGTCGTCACGGGGAGTCGCCCGTTCCCGTGGTGGCGGCAACGACACCGTCGCAATGCTTTGATGCCGCAATCGAAGCAGCACGCATCGCGGTGACGTATCGCACCCCGGTCATTCTGTTGTCTGATGCCTATCTTGCCAATGGCTCTGAACCATGGCTCATTCCTGACGTAGCGTCGCTTCCTCCTATCGAAGCAAACTTCGCATCGACACCGAACGCAACGAATGCAGAAGGAGAACCCGAGTTCTTGCCCTACGTTCGTGATGACGAAACCTTGGCACGCCCTTGGGCCCCGCCCGGACTCGCCGGCCTCGAGCACCGAATCGGTGGACTTGAAAAAGCAGATAACACCGGAAGCGTTTCTTACGACGGTGCAAATCATGAACGAATGACGCTGTTACGTGCGGCGCGTATCAACGGTATTGCCGATAGCTACCCAACAACCTTGGTTGACGACCCAAGCGGTGAAGCAAGCCTCGTGGTCGTGGGTTGGGGCTCAACCTATGGGGCCATTAATGCTGGTGTTGAGCGGGTTCGTGAACTCGGTCGCCACGTGGCACACATTCAACTGATGCATCTGAATCCCTTGCCGAACGATCTTGGGGAACTCCTCGCTGGTTACGAACACGTTCTTGTTCCAGAGTTGAACCTGGGCCAACTCTGCTCGATGTTGCGCAGTAAGTACCTCGTTGATGCGAAGGCATTGGGCAAGATGCAGGGGAATCCATTCCGCCCTGCAGAGATCGAAGACGCAATTCTTGAACACCTTGGAGGTGCATCGTGACATCGACAGCCGTACCCATTACGACGAAAAAGGACTGGAGCTCTGACCAAGAGATCCGTTGGTGTCCAGGATGTGGGGACTATTCAATTTTGACGGCACTGCAGATGCTCCTGCCTGAATTGGGTGTCCGTAGGGAAAAAACAGTGTTCGTCTCCGGCATTGGCTGTGCTTCAAGATTCCCGTATTACATGAACACCTATGGTTTGCACTCGATTCACGGACGAGCGCCGGCGATTGCAACGGGTCTCGCCGTCACGCGACCTGACTTAGACGTGTGGGTGATTTGCGGCGACGGTGATGCGCTTTCGATTGGTGGGAATCATCTCATCCATGCACTCCGCCGAAATGTGAACCTAAATATTTTGATGTTCAACAACCAGATCTATGGCTTGACGAAGGGGCAATACTCGCCGACCTCAGAAGAGGGGAAGGTGACAAAGTCAACGCCGTTCGGATCCATCGACCACCCGTTCAACCCGATCTCCCTGGCTATTGGCGCTGAAGCGACATTCGTGGCTCGTACCCACGACATGGATCGAAAGCACATGCAAGAGATGTTCAGTCGAGCCCACCAGCATGATGGTTCATCGTTTGTTGAGGTCTACCAGAACTGCAACGTGTTTAACGATGGTGCGTTCTCGGCGATTACTGGAAAAGATGTGCGATCAACGATGTTGATTGAACTGCACCATGGAGAGCCCATCCGTTTCGGGGCAGACCTCGAACGTGGTGTTGTCCAGTTGCCAGACGGTCATCTTGAGATCGTCTCGGTCGCTGAGGTTGGAACTGATGCGTTGTTGATCCATGATGAACATCGCGATGAGCCGGGATTAGCGTTTGCGCTTTCACGGCTGAGTAATGGCGTTCACGAACCCACGCCTATTGGGATCTTCCGTGACGTCGTGCGAGGAGAGTACGGCGCAGAGATGCAAGAGCAAGTTGATCTCGAACAAAAAAAGAAGGGCACCGGTGACTTGGCGGCGCTTTTCCGCTCGGCGACGACGTGGACGGTTGACTGACCTTGGACAATGCTCCAAGTAATGAGGAGCAACTCAAGAGAATCGTGACGGTCCCGAACGCCGTTACGGCTGTTCGGCTTCTACTGATTCCCTTGTATCTCTACCTCCTGTTCGGGAGGCACGCCTCGGCACAAGCTGCCCTGCTGCTTGCGGTACTCGGAATCACGGACTTTGTGGATGGCTATATCGCTCGCCATTTCAACCAGACCACAACCTTGGGTAAGGTGCTCGATCCCGTAGCCGACCGAGTCTTTATGCTGACCGCAGTGCTGTCGGTGGCCTGGGTTGGGGCGGCACCGTGGTGGTTTGCTGGCGCCACATTGGCGAGAGAAGTCTTGGTGTCGGCAGCGACCCTGCTCCTGGCCGCACTTGGGGCGAAGCGAATTGATGTCCTGTGGGTGGGCAAGGCGGGGACATTCTGGCTCATGGTGGCCTACCCGTCCTTTCTCATGGGACATGGAACTGCGTCGTGGCAGGCCTATTTCCGTGGACTCGGATGGGTGGCAGGTCTCGCCGGATTGGTGATGGCCTGGGTGGCCTTGGTCAGTTACGTCAAACCCGCTCGACAAGCATTGGCGGCAGGAAAAAGGGCTACGGATTGAGATTCAGCCCCCGAGCCCTCGACAGGACTCACGGGGCGAGACCTCAGTTCGGGCGATGGCCTTGGCAGGACCCTCCCGAGAAGGAGTACGTTTAGAGGCGTGCTGTGTCATCGTTGTGGGGCTCAAAATCTTGATGAAGGTAACTTCTGTTCGGCGTGTGGTTCGTCACAACTGCGCGAGGACGGTGAAGATACACAATCGCTGCCTCTCGTGAATGGCAGCGAAGCAGAGGGAATCAATGCTGACGAAACGTCGCATGACGATGTGTTGTTGGTGAACTCAGGACCGACCTCAGGTGCTCGCTACGTCATCGAGAATGAGAGCATTTCAGCGGGGCGAAAAACTTCGTCTGACATCTTCCTTGATGATGTGACCGTGTCACGCAATCACGGACAATTTTTTCGAACAGAGTCAGGGAGAATCGGCGTCAAGGATTTGGGGTCCCTGAATGGAACGTATGTCAATCGGGTTCGGGTGGACGAAAAGTTGTTGAACTCCGGAGACGAGATTCAAATCGGTAAATTTAAATTAATTTTCATTGCAGCGAGGGACCAGTGAGCCCGAGGAGTTATCGATCAATCGGCGACGTCCTGACCCTTTTGAGGCCAGAATTCCCCGACATTACTATTTCCAAGATTCGCTTCCTCGAGAGCCAAGGGCTGGTAACTCCCCAGAGGTCTCCTTCGGGCTATCGCAAGTTTTATGACGAGGATATCGAACGGGTTCGTTACATACTCGTTCAACAGCGTGAGCACTTTTTGCCACTGAAGGTGATTCGAGATCGACTTAACGGTGAAGAGTCTGTCGATGGTGGTGAGACGAGCCAACGTGAGGGTGGCGTGATGACTGAAGAGTACGAAGAGATTGAAGTCAGTTTCATAGAGCAAATTACCGAACAAGGTTCATCAATCTCGCTCGAAGCATTCTCCGAACGCGTCTCCGCTACAGCGGCGTCGCACGCCCAGGCCACAAGTGGAGATCGCAGAACGTCAACAGTGGTAGAAGACGCGTCGGTCGGCGACATGGTCGCCGCCATGCAAGAGGGACCTGCTCCGCGGGCAACGGCTCCGATGAAAACCCAACCCACACGAAACGACGAAGCTGTTGTGGTCGAAGAAGTTGAACCTCTCGTTGATGGTGAGACAGTCAGCGTCGAGGAGTTGGCGGAACGCATCGGCGTCGACGAAGCCTTTCTGGATTCCTTGGTCTATTTCGGAATTGTTCGCTCGGTTTCTATTGGTGGGCTCACCTGTTTCGACGAGCCCAACGCCGAGTTGGCGCGTCTTGCGGCAGCGTTCGCAGCTTTTGGGATTGAACCCCGACACCTCAAGGCGTATCGCAATGCCGCAGAACGTGAAGTTGGGACGATCGAACAGATTGTCGCGCCGTCGTTGCGCCAGCGGAATCCGGAGGCGAGGGCAGCGGCAAAAGCGACAGCGAAGGAACTAGCCAAACTTGGCCGAGAGATGCGGGCCACCGTCGTGGCCCAGCAGCTTCGGGACCTCTTTTCCCACTGACCAACGGGCAGGGGAGTGCTCAGGGCGGGTACGCTTCGTTCATGATCGAAGTCACACTCCAAGCCGTTCGGGTGGATCTCCAATCGAACACGCCAGTGCTCTTGCTCCAAGAGATTCACGGTGTTGGGCGAACGCTCCCCATTTTCATCGGAACACCGGAAGCCACGGCGATTGCCTATGCCATCCAAGGAGTTGAAACACCGCGACCGCTGACGCATGACCTCCTCCTTGATGTTGTAGGGGCAATGGGCGCGACATTGGACCATGTTGCGATCACGGCAATGGAGGGAGCGACGTTCTACGCAAATCTTTATTTGCAGCTACCAAGCGGTGAAGTGGTTGTTTCGGCGAGGCCATCTGACGCGGTGGCTCTTGCCGTTCGCACCCAAGCCCCATTGTTCGTCATAGATGAGATTATGGACTCCGACGGCGTGGTCATGGACTTTGGCGAAGAAGAGGAAGATGGGGACGACGACGAAGAGGAAATCGTGGTGGATCAGTTCAGGGAGTTTCTCGATACGATTCAACCTGAAGACTTTTCTGGTTAGCACTCCTTAACATTGACGAGAATCCGCCCCTTGACTCTGCTGTTCGCTACTTCATCGAGGTAGTGCGGTACCTCTTCGAGAGAGATCTCTGCATCAAGGATTGATTCAAACGAAAAACTTTTCATCTCATTCGCAAGCCGTTCCCAGGTCGCGTGGCGTTGGGCGGTGGGCATCTGGACGGCGTCGATGCCGAGGAGCGCCACATTGCGAATGATGAAGGGGTAGACCGTGGTGGCGAGTTGTGGACCGCCGGTCAGGCCGCTGGCGGCAACGGCCGCTCCGTAGTTCAGCGAGCGGAGAATCGCTCCGAGAGTAGCCCCGCCGACACAGTCGACCGCGCCCGCCCAACGTTCAGAACCCAAGGTTCGTTTTGGACTGTCGTCGATCTCGTCACGGCCAATGACCTCGCGAGCACCGAGACCGTTGAGATAGGCGGGCTCTGCATTCTTGCCGCTTGACGCCGTCACCTCGTAACCCAAGCCGTGGAGGAGAGCGACGGCAAAGGACCCGACGCCGCCGCTTGCGCCGGTCACAAGGACCGTTCCGTCAGGAGGGGTCAGGCCATGGTGTTCGAGTGCCATGATCGAGGCCATCGAGGTAAAGCCCGCAGTGCCCGCAATCATGGCGTCACGAGGAGAAAGGTCACGAGGCAGAGGAATAACCCATGAGTGCGGAACTCGGGCCAGGGAGGCGAATCCGCCGGCGTGGTTCACGCCAAGATCGTGACCGTGTACGACGACGGGTGTTCCCTCGGCCAAGGTCCCTTCTGGAGCTTCGACGACCGTGCCGGCAAGATCAACACCACCGATCAGGGGGGAGCGGCGTGCGACTCGATTCCCCGCTTGCGTGACCATGGCGTCTTTGAAGTTGATCGTGGAATACGCCACATCGATGAGGACGTCGCCCTCGAGGACGACGGGGTCTATTTCCTCGACAGCCACCAAGGGTGTGGGATCTTGTTGGGTGATGACGACAGCACGCATGTGCCCACTCTAGAGTCGCCGATGCGTCCCATTGGGCTCTATTCTGAGAGAGATGACCCCGACGTCAATCCCTTACGGATGGTGGCCATCTGGCCTGAGTGCGCATGATGCGGCTACCTTGAAGGTCTCAGTTTCGAATCTTCGATCCTTTCGAGAGGACTATTTCTGGATTGAAGGACGACCCGACCTCGGCGGGCGTCGGGTCGTCGTCTGCTGGGATCAGAGCGACCCACCCGAAGTAATTTCGCCGGAGACGGTCTCGCTGATCAGCAGGGTCCACGAGTACGGCGGAGGAGCAATGGCGATCGCCGATATTGAGGGTCCATTGGTTGTTGGCGTTCATGAGGACCAGTCACTCATCGCGTTTCGGGCGGGATCGGATGATGTCAGAGAGATCGTGAGGGCAACAAATGGCATCGCCCGCGGTGGGTTGTGTGCAGTCTCGAATAGCCCATGGGTCATCTACGTCGAAGAAGATGCTCGCACTCACCCCGGGAATCGTTCGCTCAATGCGGTGAACGTGCTCAATGGCGTGGTGGTTCTCCTCGGGGAAGACCGTGATTTCTATGCCAACCCGACCGTCAGTCCCGACGGCACGACGTTGGCGTTTGTTGCGTGGGACTTTCCCTCGATGTCCTGGGAAGCGGGCGAGATCTGGACCGCTTGCCTTGTCGGCCACGATGCCACCATGGATCTTGATGACTTGACGCGCGTCGACGGAGGAGCGGGGAGTCCCGCGGGCTATCCGGCTTTTGGAGCGAACGACTCTCTTCTCTTCTACAAGGAAGTGGAGAACTACGTTCAACCCTTCCGAAAAGACAAAGGCGGACATCTCGAGCAGTTACTCCATGACGAAGCCGAGAGTGCCGGGCCCATGTGGATACTGGGGGAGCAGTTGATTTCCGAGGTCCTGGGCCAGGTCTACGGAGTCCAAGTCAGCGATGGGATGGCCCGGCCCGTGAGGATAGCGAACAACGCTGCGCATGTTATCGAGACTCACTCATCTGATGTGGCTGAGTTTGCCTCAACCCCTTCATCGCTCGCCTGGATCACGATGACGCCGACGACGATGGCGTCAATCGGTCGCCTTCGTCCTGCCGAACAAAATGGCGTGGAGCTCAATCAACTCGGCCCACCGATTCCGCTCGCTGACCATGACATTTCGCCGCCACGAGGCGTATCGGGATTGGGTCGTAACGGCGAAGAGATCTTCGGTGTGCTGTATTTGCCTGTGAATCCAAAGGTGGCGGAGCCCAAAGATTCAGCACCGCCGGTGATTCTCGTTCCCCATGGAGGCCCAACCGCAAAAGCTCGAACCGGATTTGATCCGATTGTGCAGTTCTACACCTCGAGAGGGTTTGCAGTTCTTGCTGTGAACTATGGGGGCTCGTCGGGCTACGGAGCGCGCTACCGCCACCGCCTTGATGAACAGTGGGGTGTTGTGGACGTCGATGATTGCGTTGACCTGTTGCGGGCCTTAGGCGAACAAGGGTTGGTCGACGCAGATCGCGCAGCAATGCGAGGAGGAAGTGCTGGAGGGATGACTGCGCTCTTGGCTCTGACGACGGGTGGCTTTCGCTGCTGTGTCTCGCACTATGGGGTGACGGACATGACGACGCTTGTGGAAAGCACGCACGACTTTGAGTCACGGTATCTCGACTCTCTTATTGGCTTGCTGCCCGAGCATCTCGATCGCTACAAGGAGCGATCGCCCTCAATGAGAGCAAACGAGATGGTGGGAGCGGTGTTGTTATTCCAGGGTCTTGATGACACGGCTGTTCCTCCAGACCAAGCCGAAGCAATGGCTGAAGCGTTGCGAGCGCAAGGGAATTCTGTCGAGTTGGTGTTATTTGAAGGCGAGGCCCATGGATGGCGACGCCTCGAGACCATTGTGACCGTGTTGGAGAAAGAGTTAGTTTTTTTTCAAGAGCAGCTTTGTCAGTGATTCAGCCTGCTTCCTGAGTAAGATTCTTTGCGTCGCCATGATGAACCTTTCTTCAGCGGATACCCCTTCGCTCGTCACTCGATTCCGAGTCTTCACGCATCGTTTTTTGGTGCTTACTCCCGAGTGGTACGACGCCGTGCTCTACGGATTTGCCGCGGTGTTTGCCCTCGGAGCTTCACTGTTTTCTCATATCCCTCTTTATCGACAGTGGGGGGATTTAGCACTCGGTCCCTATGTAGCGGCTGCTCTCGTTGCCGTGGGGCTTGCTCGACGGGCCCGCACTCGAGAGGTCATGAAAGGCCGAGTGATTCTCGCCGCGTTAGTAGTCCTTGGCGCAACAGTGGTTCCAATGGTCTGTGAAATTTCTTGGAGATTTTCGGTGACGCCTCAGAGTCTTCATGTTCAGCCAGAGGTCGTGGTCATTGAGCGTGCAGCGGATGCACTGGCGCATGGCCATGACCCCTACCAAGCCCAGGTGGTTAACGGGCACCTCGAAGGCGCTGCGCAGGGTCTTCCAGCCTACGAATCATTCTTCCCCTACCTCCCGGCCATGACGATCTTTGGCCTTCCTTCGGCGACCAAGGTTCCGAGAGTCTTGAGCGACGCACGCCTCTACTTCTTCTTGGCCACTCTGGTTTGTTTGGCCCTGGCTCTTCGCTATGGGCCAGGAGCCCCCGAGCGAAAATTAAAAGTCATGCAGGTGGCGATTGCCTTGCCCTGGGCGGCGTTGACGATTGCCACCGGTGGTGACGATATTCCTATTGTGGCACTCCTGCTCGTCGCTATGGTGCTCGCTCAACGGCGACGACCGGGCTGGTCGGGACTTGTTTTTGGGCTGGCCTGTGCGATGAAGTTCACGGCATGGCCCGTAGCACTGCTCGCGCTGTTCGCCGCCCGCAACAAAGAGAATGAGCGTAAGCCCTTGGTGATGCTGATGGGAATTGGGGCAGTGGGAGTCCCACTCGTCATGGGGGCCCTTTGGTGGAACGCTGGAACCTTTATCGCCAACGTCATCGAGTTCCCGCTCGGTCTTGCCGGGATATCGTCACCCGCTGGGTCAGGCCTTCCGGGGCATTTGTTCGTCACTGCATTTCCGGCGTTGCGCAAAGTGTTTGTGGTCGTCTCAGCGCTGGCTGGGGCGACCGTGCTCGTGACCTATCTCAGGAATCGTCCTCCTCAAGATGCGAGTGCCGTGTGTCGAGTGGCGGGGTGGTCGCTTACGGGAGCGATTCTGTTAGCTCCCTCAACGCGCATTGGCTACTTGATCTATCCCTTAAACCTGTTTGTCTGGTCGTGGCTTTTAACCGAGGAGTCAAGCGACCAGCCGACACTCGGACAACAACAGCATTAGCTGTCTTGCGAGGCTTGGTAGAGCCGGATGGTAAACCTGGTCGATTGCGTTGAAGACGGCGAAAACTTTGTGGGATGAATAATGACGCCTTCTTCCCAGAACCATCCATCGGTCCCGCTCTTTTGAGCCAGGATCTCGATCCCTTTTTGATTCACCGGTGTCCCAACGGAGAAGATTCGCCATCCGTGCCCTGCCATCTCTGTATGGAAGAAGGAATAGAGCGCCCCTTGGCTTGAAGGGGATGAATACAAGAAGGACGCATCAAAGGAAGACGGAGAAGCTCCCGTGGGGAGACTGGCCACCTGCGTTGAGGGGCTGGGCAACACAACGCTGTTCAGAACGTCGGGTGGTGGCTCGCCACTCACGATCAGCGGCTCGAAGGGATTGACTGGGGAGACGGTGAGGCCCAGCGTTGAGCTCAGCGCTGGAATGGTGGTCGCAGGAGGCCGACCGGGAGAGTCGATCGAGTTAATCCCAATAAACAGGACCAACATCCCGACGGCACAGAGCGGCACGATCATCGCCCATTTCAAACTGGTTGGACGCGTCCCTGGAGGCGGCAGGGGATTGCCGCGGCGATCCCGCTCGATAGCTTCTAGGGGAGTTTCAACGCTCACGCCCCAATTCTATGCGGGCGTTGGTGCTTGGTGACCCCACCCTAAGTGATCGATAGGGCCATGTCCCTTACCTAACTGCCAAGTGCTCGCCGACGCGATTGCCCGAGCGACGAAGTCATTTGCGGATTCGATAGCGGATTGCGGGGAGAGTCCATTGGCCAAGTTGGCAGCAATCGCAGCCGACAGCGAGCACCCCGTTCCGTGGTCGTTCTTCGTTTCGATTCGTGGGCCAATAATCTCGAAGTTCATGTCTGGTCCAACGACCACGTCAGGCGATGCTGTGCCGGTTGCTCCGTCTTCCAAGAAATGGCCACCCTTGATGACGACCCATGGCGCTCCAAGAGAGTGCAATGCCTGTGCGGCATCGCGCATCGCATTAAGGTCTCGGAATTCCTCGACGTCGGCGTTTAATAAGACCGCCGTCTCTCGAAGATTTGGCGTGATGACCTCAGCGAACGGCAACAGCGATGTTCGATATGCCTGCGCACCGCCAGATTCCATGAGGGCGTGCCCAGTTGACGAGACCAACACAGGGTCGACCACGAGGTGGGGGAGGAGTCCCTGCTGGGCAAGGGTGCCGACTGCTTCAATCGTGCGGGGGCGGGCCAGCATGCCAGCCTTTGTCGCCCGTACTGCCAGATCACCCAGCACCGTCGTCACTTGAGTGAGCACCATTTCGGGTTCGAGGGCCCAGATCGCATCGACACCAAGCGTGTTTTGGGCAGTTACGGCAGTGATGGCAGTGGTGCCATGGATGCCGTGTGCCGCAAAGGTTCTCAAGTCGGCCTGGATGCCCGCTCCGCCTCCTGAGTCCGAACCAGCAATACTCAACGCAATGTTTGGCTCCATTACTTCAATCTAGTGACCAATTCTTCTCTTGCCGCATTGACCAGGTACGAGTCCTAGGCTGTGATCGTGCACGACAAGTTTCAAATCGCAGGAGAGACACTCGGATCTCGTTTACTTATGGGAACCGGAGGAATGGTCTCGCTGGATCAACTTCGAAAAGCCTTCGTGGCGTCGCATGCATCGATGGCCACCGTGGCGGTGCGTCGAGTGGCCCCGGATCGTGAACATGGACTGTTGGGCTTGTTCGAGGAGTTGGCCATTCGAATTCTCCCTAATACTGCGGGCTGCTATCAAGCATCAGAGGCGGTCAAGACCGCGCAATTAGCGCGTGAAGCTTTTGAAACCAACTGGGTGAAGTTGGAAGTCATCGCCGATGAGCACACCTTGTTGCCGGATGCCCCAGAACTCTTGAAAGCGGCACGTCAATTAGTCGATGACGGGTTTGTGGTGTTGGCCTATGCGCCAGATGACCCGATTGTCTGTCGGCGCCTCGCTGAACTGGGTTGCGCAGCGGTCATGCCACTCGGCTCGCCAATTGGAAGTGGCTTAGGTATTCGTAACCGCCACGCCATTGCGATGATCACTCAGGAACTTGACGTGCCGGTCATCTTGGATGCTGGGCTTGGGAGCGCGTCAGATGCTGCCGTGGCCATGGAATTGGGCTGTGATGGCGTTCTAATGGCCTCGGCGATTAATCGAGCTGAAGATCCTGAGATGATGGCCAAAGCGATGAGATNGGCCGTGGAGGCTGGATTTCTTTCGCGTCGAGCCGGAAGAATCCCCCCGCGCTTCCATGCCGAGGCCTCCAGCGCTTTTCTCGGCATCGCAGAACTCTAAGAAATTCACCCTTGCCAGGGGAGGGGAGGGGTCGTACAATAACGTTGGCGTAACTACCACCTTGTGGTTTTCACCAACTACCATTGATCCTGTGTCGGGAGGTCATCAAGCAATGGAACCCATGAATGAACAAGTACTTGGATTTAGCGGACCGCAGGTCTGCAGTGTCGTTGGTATTACCTATCGCCAACTTGATTACTGGGCAAGGACCGGACTGTTGACGCCAACCTTGGCCACGGCTCGAGGATCAGGCACCAAGCGCCGGTATTCCTACCATGATGTCTTAGAAGTCAAGGTGATCAAACAGTTGCTTGATGCCGGTGTGTCACTGCAGCGAGCTCGTCAATCTGTCGATTGTCTTCGTAACAACTTAGAAGTTGATTTGGCTAGTGCGAGTCTGATTCTTTCATCGTCATCGTCAGTCTTGGCGACAAGTAACGGTGAGATCGTAGATCTCCTCGCCGGGGGTCAGGGCGTTTTGAACGTAGTGCCGATGGCGAACGTCGTCGCTGAACTTGATGCCGGTATCGTGGCTATTGGCGAGATTCCACTCACTCGAGAAGAAGCAAGGCGCCAGGCTCAGAGCGCGTGACCTTGAAGACGACCACACTTCACGACAGTCGGCGTCGTCATCCCAGCGCACTCAAAGCCCCTCAAACGAATTCCTTTGCTCACCCGTCGGAGAAAACATTTGCCGACCTTCTCGATCTTTATTCCATCGCTTGGGAGTATGAACCCATAGAGTTTCCACTGTCATGGAGCGAAGGGGGAGTACCTCAGTCAGGATTTCGACCTGACTTTTGGTTGCCCGACTATGGCCACTTTGTTGAACTGACGACCGCAGATCAGCGATTAGTGACGCGCAAGAACGCGAAGGTCCGACGTTGTCGTGAGCTCTACCCTGAGGTCAAGGTAACGGTGGTCTATCAGAGGGATTTTATGAGTCTCGTGGAGCGCCATGGACTTCTGGGTATCACATCGGCCGCCTAGGACCTCTTAGGCCAAGCCAATCAAGAGACCGAGGGTTCCGAACCCAATGGAGAGAATCATGGTTCCAAACGTAGCGACTGCCGCGCTGACGATGCGCCGCTCGCGGAGGAGCTCGACAATTTCAAACGAGAGAGTAGAGGCGGTGGTGTACCCACCGAGCAAGCCTGTCAACACGAGAGCGACCAGCGTAGGATCATGTGAGAGGTAGCTCGTTGAGCCGAGAAAATAACCAGCAAAGGCAGAACCAGTGATGTTGACCACCATGGTGCCGAGCGGCACCGAACGGCCCCACATGCTGCTCACCATTCGATCGACGAGATAGCGACAGACCGCACCGACGCCGCCCAGTAACGCTACGAGGCCCCAGAGCGTCATGCTCGCCTCGTCCTGACGAGATTGCCGAGCCAAAAACCCAAGGAAGCGAACCCGATGTTCGTGAGGAGTGTGAGGGCCCAGAGACCCATGGCCTCGGGAACGCTACCTCGGTGCGCCAAGGTCAAAGAAAGCACGGTCACACCACCGTAGGTTGTCCAACCGCCAAGTATCCCTGTGGTCAAGAAGAGTCGCGCTCCTACATGCTCGTTGCGCCGCTGGAAGTAGGCGCCGACCAAGAGGCCGATGAGGAGGCACCCGACTGCGTTGACGATGAGTACTGTCTGGCCGATCGCCTGGTGATCGGTGGGGAAGCCTGCCTCAATTCCTTGGCGAGCGAAGGTTCCGAGGGCACCTCCAGCGAGAACGAGTAAAAGGTGGAGGGGATTAAGACCTGACCGACGCGCTGTTCGTAAAGGGTCGAAGTCAGGGTCAACGGTCTGCTGGAGCGGAAGCTCCATTTCTTCAGGCACAACTAGAGGCTAGGCGCGATGTATCTCAAAANTCGGATTTACCTGCGACGGCATGCTCGTTTGGGGGTCGGCGATTTTGAGGTGTCGTTATCGAACTCAAGGGCTGGTCAACGTCGATCCTGTCGACCAGGCGCTGAGCACGCCTCAAGAGGGGTGGGGTCCAGGTTCCGGCCTTCGAGAGCAATATCCTAAACTTGACATAATGAACATTATCGGCGCAATAAACCCCAGAAAACCCAGACTTCCATTGATTGAGGCGATTCACCGTTTCTCCCTCTGGCGTGCGTTCGCTTCTGAGGGCCGCTACGGCTTCCTCTGGACCTCAGGTGCCGACCTCCACTCCAACGGCAGCCAGCGAGTTCACTATTGGCGCACTACCGTGATGCGTGATGGCTACGAACCTGGTTCACGAACTTTTTGATCTCACCGACCGAACGATCATCATCACGGGAGGATCTCGAGGAATCGGGCTGGCCTTGGCCCAGGCCTGTGCTGCGCAAGGTGCCCATGTCGTGGTGGCATCGCGTAAGCGTGAAGCTTGTGAGCAGGCAGCGAGCCAAATTCGGGACAACGGGGGAGTCGCCCTCGGCGTTGGCGTCCATATGGGGGAGATGGAGTCGATCCATCAACTAATGGCGACAACAGTCGCAGAGTTTGGCGGCCTCGACCTTTTGGTCAATAACGCAGCCAATCCCCTGGCGCTCCCCATCTCCGAGATCACCGAAGCCGCCTGGGATAAGTCGCAAGAGGTCAACGTGAAAGGTCCCGTCTTTTTGACCCAAGCAGCACTTCCCTACCTCAAGCAAAGCGACCATGCGGCTATCTTGAACGTCCTTTCGGTGGCAGCGATCACCTACTCGCCTGGTGTGGCGATGTACTCCGCTGCGAAAGCAGCAATGCTGGCGTGGACACGCAATATGGCGGCAGAGTGGGCGCATGATGGGATTCGTGTGAACGCACTCGCTCCTGGACCCGTTGACACCTATATGATGCAACAAAATCCGCCCGAAGCTATCGAGCGGATGATGTCGATGAACCTCCAAGGTCGCATCGCTCGAGTCGACGAACTCGTCGGTCCGGCGCTCTTATTGCTCTCAGATGCTGGTAGTTACATCACCGGACAAATGCTGGTGGTCGATGGGGGCTTCAGCGAAGCGCGCTAAGCCGCTGAACGTCAGGTCCTCGTTTTTTGCCGATAACCTGGAGAAGTGACCGCTTCCACCTCTCCCCTGCCTGTCGATTCATCGAAAGAACCGCTCAGCCCTGAAGTTCGACGAGCGGCCTATGTCGTGGTTCTTGGCACCATCATGGCCATTTTGGACACGACGATCGTCGCCGTGGCGCTCGATACCTTAAGTAAAGACTTCAAAGTATCGGTCTCGACCATTCAGTGGGTTACCACCGGTTATCTCCTAGCGCTTGCGGTCGTTATTCCAGTGACCGGGTGGGCCATTCATCGAATTGGTGCCAAATCTATTTACATCACCTCACTTGTCCTCTTCATTGTGGGCTCTGCTCTGTGTGGAATGGCATGGTCGGCTAACAGTTTGATTGCCTTCCGCGTCCTCCAGGGAATTGGTGGCGGAATGATCATGCCCGTTGGTCAATCAATCATGGCCAGGACCGCAGGCCCGAAACAGATGGGCAAGGTCATGGGAGTCATTGGAATTCCCACCATGTTGGGACCCATCCTCGGACCAGTCGTTGGTGGCGCCATCATCACCAATATGTCGTGGCGATGGATTTTCTACGTCAATGTGCCTATAGGGATCGTGGCGCTTTTCCTGGCCATTAAATTTCTTAAGCCTTCCGAGAAGGACAAGACGCACCGCTTCGATCTCATCGGATTTCTCCTCCTCTCCCCCGGCTTGGCCATCTTGGTTTACGGGCTCTCAGAAGTAGGTAACCAAGGAGGATTCTCCAGTACGTCGGTGCAGTGGAGTTTGTCCGTCGGTGTCATCTTGATTGTTTTGTTCGTCTTGCGCTCCCTGAGAGCACCTGAACCACTTATTGATATGCGGCTGTTTAAGAATCGAACGTTCTCGGTCTCGTCGATCTGTATCTTCCTCACGGGCATGACGCTCTACGGCACGATGTTTCTGCTCCCGCTCTACTATCAAATTGTTCGTGGTGACTCGCCGTGGGTTGCTGGGCTGATGATGGCGCCTCAAGGAATCGGCGCTGCAATGATGATGCGGTATTCGGGCAGACTTACTGATCGGCGAGGCGCGCGCATGGTGGTTCCTGCGGGCATGGCCCTCCTGGCGATTGGTACCCTGGGGTACACCCAGGTCTCTTCGAGCTCGAACTACTGGTTCTTGGGCGTCTCCTTGTTTATCCGCGGACTTGGTCTGGGCTTGGGCATGATGCCGGCGTTCGCATCGTCCTATCGTGATTTGAGTCTTGATGCGGTCCCGCGAGCGACAACGACCACGAACATTCTTCGCCAAGTTGGTGGCTCACTCGGAGTTGCCATTTTCGCTGTCGTCCTCCAGACGCAGATCAATCATCGGATTCCCGGCAGCACCGGTGGTCTGACGAGCATTGCGACGGGGATGATTCCGCCGTCCACTCTTGAGAAGGTCGCACAGGCCTTCGGAACGTCATTTTGGTGGTCTTTCGGAGTCTGCGCGATTGCCATCATCCCCGGCTTCTTTTTGCCAAATTCGGGAAACAAAGTCCCCGTTGAAGAACTTGAAACTGAAATGGTGATTGACTGAACCTGAGGGTTGCACAAAGTGACTCGCAGACGGATGGAAGGCTTTGGACCATGAACAGTGCCCTGTTCTCACTTGAGGGAAAAACGGCGTTAGTGACGGGTGGAAGTCGCGGGATTGGCAGAATGATTGCTCGGGGATTCCTCGATGCGGGAGCGCAGGTCGTCATCTCTTCGCGTAAATCTGATGCCTGTGACGCAACGGTTGAAGAGCTCTCCCCCTTCGGCTCCATTCGAGCCATCCCTGCTGACTTAGCGCACCCCGAAGAATGCGCACGCCTGGCTCGTGAGATTCAAGAGGCTCATGGAGTCCTCGACATCTTGGTGAATAACGCTGGGGCTACGTGGGGTGCGCCGTTAGAAGACTTTGATGAAGACGCCTGGGAGAAGGTTCTGGCACTCAACGTGAAAAGCGTGTTTCATCTGACCAAGGAGTGCCTTCCCACTCTCCGACAAGCCAGCACCCCCGACAGTCCATCGAGAGTGATCAACATCGGCTCGATTGACGGCATCCATGTGCCCTTGATGGAAACGTACTCATATTCAGCGTCGAAAGCGGCAGTGCATCAGCTCACCCGCCACCTCGCTCGTCGATTAGCTCCAGAGATCACGGTCAACGCCATTGCCCCTGGCCCCTTTGAGTCGAAGATGATGGCGGCCACACTCGAGGTTTTTGGCGATCAGATCGCAGCGACCGCTCCCATGAAGAGAATCGGTCGGCCCGACGATATGGCAGGAACAGCCGTGTTTTTGGCTTCACGGGCTGGATCGTTCCTTACCGGAGCGATCATTCCCGTTGACGGTGGGATCGCCACCGTTGGAACGAACTAAATGCATTGTCTGGCCTAGACTGATCGTCTTCCAAGCGAAAGAGAGTGTTATGAGTCCCGATGTGATTGACATCATGGTGGAGATTCCTAAAGGGAGTCGCAATAAGTATGAGTACGACCACGACAATGACGTACTGCGTCTCGACCGTCGACTCTTTACTGCCACCCGCTACCCGAGTGACTACGGGTTTGTTCCTGACACCCTCTCGCTTGATGGGGACCCACTTGACGTACTCGTCCTCCTCGATGATCCGACCTTCCCAGGGTGCATGGTGACGGTACGCGTCGTGGGCGTGTTCTTCATGGTTGACGAAGCGGGGCCCGATGCCAAGCTCATTACGGTCATCCATAACGATCCAGACCGCGAACACCTTCGAGACATCAATGACATCCCCGCACACCTTCGTGACGAGATCGCTCACTTCTTTGCCATTTATAAAGATCTGGAACCTAATAAAGAGTCGTCTCCTGGGCACTACGAAGATAAAGCGGCTGCGTTGAAAGAACTCGTCGAATGTCAGGCACGTTTTCAAGAACTGCCGTCACACTGAGAGAAACAAGACCAAAGGACCGAGGATGCCCTACCCACGTGAAGAAGTCGAAGCAGCGGTCAAGATTTATGTTGAGTTGCGAGAGAGAATCGACCGAGGCGATGAGACGAGTTTTGGTATCCTTGCCGATCTCTACACCGATGACGCTGTGTACGTCGATACCGCGTGGGGCCGTCTCGAAGGACGCCCTGCGATCGACGAGTGGCTCGTTGACTCGATGGTCGGCTTGGGAGATTGGCGCTTTCCGATTGAGTTCACGGCGATCGAAGGCGATCACGTCATCGTGAAGTGGACACAGATTCTTCCCACGATGCGCCCCGATGGTTCACCGGCGACACAGTCTGCGTATTCGCACCTCATCTACGCCGGAGATGGGAAGTTCAGTTATGAAGAAGACACCTACAACATGACCCATGTGTTGGAGGACATCACCTTGACGGGATGGGAGCCAACGGAGCGAATGAACTTTCCGCCGGCTCACCCCAATCGAGACTTTTCGCCAAACTCCTGAATTAAGCGGGACTGCTTCCAACAGTGACTGAGACGTGCACTGTTTTGTTGCCCCGTGAGAGCGTCATCGGCAGAACGGTACCCGGTGTCGTTGCTTTGACGATCTGAGAGAAGGCAACGGCCGTGGCGACGGTTTTCCCTGAAACCTCGGTGATGACATCGCCCTGGCGGATCCCGGAGCGAGAGGCCGGTGAAGGAGAGCTCACCGTAAGGACGAGAACGCCGCTGTTCGCAGTCAAGTGATACTGCGCTTTCAGCGTTGGCGTCAGAGTGGCAATCTCAACGCCGACGTAACCCTGCGTGGGAGCGGTGGTCGTCGCACCGCCAGATTCAAGTTTGGGGAGAAGTTCTTGAATCGAGTCCGAAGGAATAGCGAAGCCAATATTTTGAGCATTCGATCCTGACGTGGTACTCCCGGCCACTGCGGTGTTCATACCAATGACGTCACCTTGAGCGTCCAAAAGGGGTCCACCTGAGTTCCCCGGATTGATCGCTGCATCCGTTTGAATAAGATTACTGAGCGTTTCTGTACCGCTGCTGAGTTCATTAGACGCAGTGACGGTCCGCCCCAGGGCAGAAACAATTCCCTGGGTGACGGTGGGAGTCCCGGCAGCGAGACCGAGGGCATTACCGATCGCAACGACCGCATCACCAACGACGGCCTTGCTCGAATTACCAAAGGTCACGGCGGGAAGATTGGCGGCTCCTTGAATTTGAATCAAGGCGACGTCGTCGGCAGGAAGAGTGCCAATAAGTTTGGCCGACTGCACGGTCGTTGAGCCGGATCTCGTCGTGGTAATCGTGCCGCCGTTTACTGCCAACGCGATCACGTGATTATTGGTCACTACGAGGCCGTCTGACGAAATAATCATCCCTGTTCCCTGGTCCTCATTTCCACCATTTTTGACATCGATCGAAACGACCGAAGGACTAACTTTTGTCACGAGGTCAGGAATGGTCATCCCGGTGGGTAGGACTGCTCCGCTTGGAGAATTATTGCTTTGGGTGATGGTGACCGAGCTGTTCGACGAACCCGACAATGTTCCTCCGAGAAAGCCACCACCCACTGCCAGGGCAAGGCCGAGGACACTAAGTGCAATGGTCCTCCGTCTCCGCCGAGGGAGTGAGACCTCGTTCGATGCACGACCGGTTGGAGCTTGGGCGAATGCGCTGGGCCAAGGTGTTGGTGGCCGGCGTTGGAGTGAATCGCCGATCGGGGGCGTTGAGGGTCCCTGCTTGGGGTCCGGATGAGAAAAACTCTCCTCAGACTGCGTTTCGTCCTTAGGGTCCACCGGGTTCCTTTACGTCAATTGGAAGTCTTGTGACCCTCAGCCTATGCGCGGATCTCAATCTCAAGGTTCCGGCCAATGCTCCGTCACTCGCCTGCCTAGAGAGCAGGTAGATTATAAATTCCATGGCGCGCAAGATCGAAATTGAACTCACCAGTCAGCTCAACGACTCTGAATGGTCATGGCGAGCCGCAGGGGCGCGCCAGCCGAANGGCACCGTGGCCGCTTCTCTTCTTCCAGATTCTGCTGCGGTAGGGGTTGTGGTGAAGGCTGAAGTTGAGTCCCGAATGGATGGGCTTGAAATNACNGCAGTATTCGCGCCAAGCGCTCCGGTCAAAAATGAGAAGAACGTCCAAAGGATTGAATTACTTGGGTCCTCAAAGCCGGTGACTGGCGTCTCGTGGGATCTGGCAAAGAAGTCCAAAGCCGCTCCCCGTGGCGAACGCCGAGAGCGTGATGGAGGGCGAGGACGCCCCGACGATAAGGGTCGACCTTCTCGTGGTGATCGCCCTGGGGGCCGAAGTCGACCAGAGCGTCCAGGAGGCCCTCGCCAAGAGCGGGGACGCCCTCAGGCCCCTGTTATTTCGACCACCTATCGAAACGCATTTCTTGCGACGCTGGGCAGCCAAGAGATCCCGATCGCCGAACAACTTCTGCGTGGTGGTATCCCAGCGGTGCGCAGTGCGATCGAAGAACAGAACGCTACGGCTCGTGCTGCCAACCAGCCTGAGGCATCGAGTGACGCCATCATGGTGATTGCTGAAAAGCTCCTTCCTCAAACGTCCCTAGCCATGTGGAAAGACCGCGCCTCGTCAGCACTCAGTGCGGGCAAGGAGACACGCCTGCGTGATCTGAGAGCTATCGCCAGCGCATCTCGCTCAGTAAGCCTCGATGACGAGGCGCGTGCGATGGCGACCACAATCCAGGAATCGCTCGCTACTCGCAGTACCGCGCTCGTCGATGAGTGGGTTCAGCGCATGACATCCGCACTTGATGAAGGGCGTATTGTCGATGCTCTGGCCGCGTCGGCTCGACCGCCAGAGCACTCCACGCGCTGTCCCGCTGACGTAGCGAACAAGTTGACGATCGCTGCGGGGGCGGCAATGACGGCGCAAACAGACCCTGCTGAGTGGATCGCCATCTTGATCGCTGTTGTGGCCTCTCCGGTGCGTCGAACAGTGAAGCCCGATGGAATCCCCCACGATGCCTCCGCCCATGGTGAGGCAGTGAAGGCAGCGGGGAGCGTTCCCGCCTTGGCCAAATTGTTGGGCATCCGAATCCCTCCCCCACCGCCGATGAAGACAGCTGCCACAGCGTCTCCATCAGGTCGCAGTCGCCAACGACGCTGAGCGCTCCGTAATCGAGCGAGAGCGAAGCTCTCGCCAGTACTGATCGGCTAGTGAGAGTGGTCTGCGGGTCGCTGCATAATGAGCAGACGGGCTTTGAACCCGGTCATTTCGAATCGCTGCTTCATGGAGCGATCTCCAGGAAGGCTCCATCCCTCGAGGGGTCCCGAGCCATGATCGTTAGCCCAGACAATCAACTGATCCAACATCGTGGTACCACGACCCTGGTTACGATGAGAGGGGCGCACAAAGAGGCCTATGTGGGTGACACGTGGGCCTTGTGCGGCGACGCCGAGTCCGACGATGTTGTCGCCATCTTTCGAGACAAGCAGAAGTGAATCAGATCTCTGGCTGCGCTGAAGCAGGAGGTCAGCGACCACTGAAGGAGTCGGATCATCGCTGATCTCTTGGAGAAGGTCGAATCCTCCCCTTCGAGTGCTCACATCGGCAACAAGGACGCCAGCAAACTCGGAGAGGTGCTCCAGATCAGCTGCACCTCCGAGCGCTGAGGTCATTGATGAGCAGCAGCGCCCGAATGCGGCGGCTCTTCGATTGCCCGCAAAATGGCTCGACGGTTACGAGTCTGTTGCTCGTAGCGCGCTATTTCTACTTGTTCTGCCTCGCTCAAACTCGAAAGCATCGAAATGACCTGCGAAGCTGAAAGATTGTCGTAGTTGTCCATGAGATGGTCGATTGGCTCGGCGGCAGCCTCGGATGCTTGATCTGGCGCTTGGGGAGAATCCACAATGCGCAGTGCCGGTGCGGTATCGGGTGTTGAGGCAGGTGCCGGGACCCTTGAACGAAGCTTGGCTGTCCCCAGGGTGACCGCTAACTGCCCGAGCTGGTGAGCATTTCGCATTTGTTGGCGCAGCCGCCGTCTGCCTCGCTCGGCAGATTCACTTGGTCGAGCAGCGGCATCAATCACCCCTTGGAGTGGAGCGAAGAGAATGCGATCGAGGAGGACATCAATACCCTTGCGGCGCTGTTCATGAGATGCTTGCTCAGACACAGTCTCGACAGATATCTATTTTGGGGGTGGCACGTTGATTGGCGTGCTTTACTAAAAAGCAACTGTTGCAAACAAACTCATCTGACTGCTTCGGCAGGACACTTTCGTTGGCGTCACCCCGGTCATCTGTTTCGACGACTTCTTCATCTTCAGCTTCATCTTCAACAACAAGACGCTCTTTGAGAATGACGTCAAGACTCGCTTCGACGTCATCTGCATCAGGAACGTCATCGTCATCGTCCTCGCTTTTACGTAACGTGGCTGGATCGACCGCTATTTCCAGGTCGTCATCGTCGTCCTCTCCAACAACGACATCGTCATCCTCGTCGCCGAGAACTTCCTCCTCGTCGAGATCCTCAATGTCATCGATCTCCTCTAAGTCGATCTCTGTCTCTTCTTCGGGAAGGTCTTTTTTAGCCATTTTCACTTTCTGGTCGCTTCTGAAGCAGGAGGATAGACGGTTTTCGGTGATCCGTGGTGCATTTAGCCCTTCTGAGCCCTCTAGCGAGGAGGGAGATGGCCTGGACACCTTTGGTGCCACCATCACCGCGCACGCTGATCTTTCAACCCGCCTGCACAGCTCTGACGTTCTCTACTCAGCGCCAGACCTATCTCCACTACTCGCTCTGTCGACCAACGAGCACCCATTTGAAGACTCAAACGAGCGTCGAATTGGTCAAGTGACAATGACAATAGGCGGTTTCGCTTCATTCTGCCAGAAACCATACGCCCCTGACCTGGACTTTTAAAAATATTTCGTAGCTCTAGGCCTCAGGGACTACCGTCAGGCGGCGCTGCTCAGCCCGGCGCTCCGATTCGAGCCGTTCAAGATCGGTCGAACCGTGATCAACATGAATCATGACCTCTGCGATGGCCTTGTGGCCCGCAACATCTCTGATGGCGTTATGCATGTCTTGGGCAGCCCTGCGGTAGGAAGGGTGGCCTTGGGGGCCGGACCGCAACTCAAGGAGGTGAATGGCCTCACGGGCGTTCATTTGAATGATGTAGCGGATTCGATAGGCCAAGGAGACGGCATAACCTGCCTGCGCAGGGAAAGGACCACTGAGGACGCCGTGTAGCTCACGAGCTCGCTCGATGCAGTCGTCGTAGTCGGGGCCTAGACCGGACTCTTCGATAATTGCTGGGGTGTCATAGCCAAGATTGACCCCCAAGGGCTGCCATTCGATTGTGCACATGCGGTGGCGCTGAAGGTCACGGAAGGCTCCGTAGTCGGTAACGAGTTCGAATCGGTAGTCCGTTCGCTCGAAGGCTCGTCCCGGTCGGTGACGTCGGTTTCGTCGATCCCCCACGTAGGCCGTCAACATGGCGACCTTGTCGGCATGGCCCAACATCTGCACTCGGCGCAGGGCTTCGGTATCGCTGAGCGTGGTCGCTGAAAAGCAGACGGCCGCGAGAAGTTTATCTTCACCTTCAGGGTCGAAGTCGGTAAGTTGAACTTCTGGAGCGGAGTCGTCGTCAGTTGGCGTGAGGAGATCAGGCCAAATCCGTTCGAGCACTTTTGCGGTAGCCGAGGCGTTGGTGGAGAGGTACTCGCTCCACTCCCCTCCGCGTTCCGCAATGTCGACCCGTCGCAAGAATGAAGGAATCACTTTGCGAAGTTCTTCCAGCATCATGTCTGAATAGCTTCGGACCTCCGGAAGAGGGTGACTGCGCATGCGCAAGAGGAGCATTTCGTAGGATTGGCCAGTGCCATAAATGCCGACATTTGACATGGCTGCTGCGGGGAGGAGTCCACGCACGGCATCGAGGGCCTTGGCACGCGTTGCTTGGCGGTAAATAAAATCCGAGTCCCCGGGCTCTTGAGGGTATCGGTGCTGAAGCCAGGTTTGCGCTTTGGGAAGCATCTCTCCATAGGCGTCAAAGAGGCGGTCCATGTCACCGACATAACGCGCGCCGAGTGGTGAGTCGAGAATCTCAGGCGGACGGTAATAGCGATAGTGGCCGCTCGGGAGTCGAGCGTCGTAGCCGAGATACCTCGTTGACTGTTCGAGGTATGCCATGAGCCGGCCCCATTCGAGGACCTTGGTCAAAATATTTGATGCCTGCTCGCAGGCAAGGTGGACGCCTCCGAGCTGAGCGACAGAGTCGTCGCCGTACTCAAAGAAAACCTTCTCATAGAGCTGTTCTGCTCGAGCGAGTCCAATCGTCGCATCAAAGGTCAGATCACCCGTGAGGTCAAGATCCCCAACAAATTCATCGAGGAAGAGTCGACGAAGACTCTTAGGTGATCGTGAATACCGAGCGAACAGAGCGCCTTTAACGACTTCGGGAAGGTTGACGAGAGCAAAGACTGGTTGGTCGAGGTTCGTGAAGTAGGGACGCAAGACATCTTGCTCAGCCTCGGTGAAGGTTTCGTCGGAATAAGGGAACATGGTCTTTAGACTTTAGAACGGGGTAGGTCGTGGGCTCGCGGATGCTACGGGTCCCCCGCTGGCCACCACACTTCTGAGGAGGCTGGGAGTCAGGTCTCGGGCCACCGCTGCCAGCGCCGAGTCACTGCTGGTCTCGGCGATCTGGTCTGCTAAGTCCGCCACTTGCCGAACAACCCGCACAAAGTCGCCGGGAGCAATCTCCCCGACATCAACCTGGGCTACTTCGAGAACAACGGAGAGGGACGCCCCTCGAGCCCATGACGCAACAGCGGTGGCAAGTCCAGGTTCGATGGAACGACTCAGGGTAACGCTATGGCGCTCTTCAACTTCATGAACCAAGTCCGCCCTGCGAGCGATGAGCGACAGTCGCTCCCGTAGCTGTTGACGGCGACCTTGGCCCAAGCGATCTGGCAGCGCTCCCCGCTTCTTGGCATTCTTCGATCGATGGGGGCCGGGCACGTGACGGGCTCGACGAGGCTCGAAGATGTAAGCCGAGAGGACGCCCGCCAGAATCTCGGCGTCGATGTCGTCGAAGGCACCAAAGGCAATTGATTCGGTTAACAAGAGATCAGTCTCGTGGTAGACCTCACGCAGACGATTCCCCTGTTCGGTGAGTTTCCAACCGTCGAGGTAACCCAGTTCTTCGAGGACGGTGATGCGCCGTGAAAAGACTTCAGCGACGGATCGCCGCCGTTGATGGTGATGGTGATCGACTTCAAATTGAGCGTAGGACTTCGCCAGTAACGCAAAGGAAGCCTCCTTGGTGAATCGGTGCACCAGGTTGCAGGTGAGATTGTAGGTGGGGCGAAAAGAAGAGTGAAGATCAGGTGGCGGCGCCATGGCGACCCGTGCGATGTCGCTGATCGAGATCTCGGGGGTGAAACAGACGACGGCGTGTCCTTCGTCATCGAGCCCACGTCGACCTGCCCGACCAGTGAGCTGTGCGTATTCGCCTGAGGTGAGCGATGACCGCCCGGCTCCACCAAACTTTGAGAATCTCTCGAGGACTACGGTGCGCGCTGGCATGTTGATGCCGAGAGAAAGTGTCTCGGTGGCAAAGACCACGCTCAGGAGTCCCTGGGCGAAACAGTATTCGACACATTCTCGAAATGCGGGAACCATCCCTGCGTGGTGGGCTCCGATACCCGATTCAAGGCCTTCAAGCCATTGCGGATACCCCAGGGCTACAAGTTCGTCGTCGTCAAACTCTTCGACGTAGTGTTCGGCGATTGCCCTGATTTGGAGACGCTCACCCTTCTTGACAAACCGCAACCCATCGCGCAGCAATTGGCGAACCGCCTCATCGCACTGGGCGCGAGAAAAGATGAAAAAGATCGCCGGGAGCATCTCTCGATCTTCGAGGGATTCAAGAAGTTCGAAGCGCCGTGGCGTGCCATAGGGCCTCGGGGGTCCATGGCGCCGTCCATGCTCCCAGCTCCCCCTCGAACGCTGCTGGCGACCGTAACTTTGATCAATGCGAAGCCCTTCGTCGCTGACTCGATCCTTATTGAGGAGATCAAGAAGTCGAGGATGTGACTCTCCGCGAGGCACGACGGCGACGTGATTGTGGAGGCGTATTGGTCGTTTGCGCTCAACGATCACCGTGGTGGGGCCTCGTACTGATTCGATCCACGATCCAAGAACTGAAGCATTGGCAACGGTGGCGGACAAGCAGACAAACTGCACGTCAGGCGGGGTCAGGATTAAGACCTCTTCCCACACTCCTCCGCGATACGGGTCTTGGATGAAGTGGACCTCGTCGAGGACGACGACGCCGAGATCCTCAAGCAGCGACGATCCTGTCATCAACATATTGCGAAGGACTTCAGTGGTCATGACGACGATTGGCGCCGAGGCGCGAATCGCAGTGTCGCCGGTCAAAAGTCCCACCTGGAGTTCTCCGTGTTCTTGAACTAACTCTGCGTACTTCTGATTCGAGAGGGCCTTGAGAGGTGTCGTATAGAACGATTTCCGCCCTTCGTGCAGGGCTCGCTCAATGGCGTAGGCCCCAACGAGTGTTTTGCCAGATCCTGTGGGTGCGCTAACNATCACATTGGCCTTCGCCTCAACGGCGTCAAACGCGTGACGTTGGAAATCNTCGAGACCGAACGCTAGGGAAGATTCGAAGATGGTGCGAAGGTGAGCCGATGAGGATCCCTTGCCTGAGGGCCCGATCATCGATGACAGATCTTACCTACGAGTATCGCCGCAAAATAGAAGAAGACCAAGGGAATAGCCAGTGCCAGCATCGAGAGAGGGTCGCCACTCGGGGTAAAGACAGCGCTGACGACGGTGATGCCGATGATGGCCCACCTCCACCATCCCAGTAATTGTGCAGATGTCGTCACTCGTGCGAGTTGGAGCGCTACGAGCACGACGGGGAATTCAAACGTAAACCCGAAGAGCACCATCATGAGGACAATCAAACTGAGGTATTGATTCGGGTTGTAGATCTGTTGAAGTTCGTTGCCCCCAATGCTCGCGAGAAATTGAAGGGCGTGCTGGAAGATCACGTAGGCCATGGCCGCGCCGGCGAAGAAGAAGACAATGGATGCCGCAACAAAAGGGATGGCGTAGCGTTTTTCTCGGCTCTTAAGTCCTGGTGTGACGAATCGCCAAAACTCCCAAAGGAGGACCGGTAACGCAAGGACTCCCCCGCCATAGAGCGAGATTTTGAGTCGTAGAGAAAGTCCATCAAGCGGACCAGTGACATAGAGTTCGCAGTGGTTGTGGTTGGACAAGCAGTATGGCTGCTTGAGGACGTGCAAGATGCCGTTGTACAAAAACCATGAGATCGTTGTTCCAAGTGCAACGGCGAGAGTTGTCACCAGAATTCGATGGCGAAGTTCCGTCAGATGCTCGAGCAAGGTCATCGAATCTGCCGTGGGACGTTCAGTCTTCGACCAATGCAGTCGTTCTTTGAGGCTCATGGTCTTAGTTCAAACTCGGATCGCCAGGGGGAACGACTGGTGGGCGTTGGGGTGATGGAGTGGATTGGCGAGGCTGAGCGGTGAGGCCAGGATCAACGACAAGCCCATCGGCGCCACCTTCGGTCACAGGCCCGGGATCTTTCTTCAATCCGTCACTATCTAGTTTGGCTAAAGAATCCAAGAGCGCGACGGGCGAGCGGGCGTAGCGAGCCAAGTCGTTGGTGCTCGGAAGGTCAGGCACATTGGATCGAACTTGATCCTCGACCTTCTTGGAAAAGTCACGAAACGCTCGCCACGCCCCCCCGACCTGTCGAGCCACTTGCGGCAATTTGTCGGGTCCAACGAGAAGCGCCGCAACTACCAAGATGATCAAGATCTTGACCGGACTTAGGGTGAGCACGCCTCCCATCCTACTTCCGGGTCCCTTGACGGTGTTCTCGCTAGGGAATCCCTATTCGAGAGAGCGGCCAGATCCTAAAGATGACATGGCCAATGATGTTGCCTGCCGGAACGGTCCCCCACATTCGACTGTCGCAGGAGTTCGTACGGTTGTCCCCCATGACGAAGTAGTTGTTCGCTGGGATGACTTGTTTGGTGATTGGTGGACCGAGGGGTGTGGGTGGGAACCAGGGCTCCGCCAGAGGCCGGCCATTGATGAGGACCGTGTTCCCTGCAGAGGAGATGGTCTCTCCCGGAAGACCAATTACTCGTTTGACCAAATCTTTGACATTGGGATCGGCACAGGCGTTTTCCTCCCTCGGAGGAGCATGGAACACAATGATGTTTCCTCGACCAACAGCGTGCAGGTGATAACTCAACTTCGAAACGATGATCCGATCACCAATCTGGAGCGTCGGCTCCATCGAACCCGATGGAATATAAAAGGTCTGAAAGACAAACGTCCTCACAACGAGCGACAAGAGCAGCGCGGCGCCCACCACGACGGCCCACTCGATAAGAGCTCGTTGGGTGGAACGCTTCTTGCGATCGGCGTTGGCGCGTGGAGGAGCGTTTGCTGCTCGCATCTCCGCTCGGGTCATGTGGGGATTAACTTCCGCCACAAATGTCTCCGGATTGAGGGCCCGACTTGGATCCGAGTCTCCCGTCACAGGCGTGGAAGAAGAAGTGACGTCCCTCGAGATGTTGCTTGGGTCATCATCCATTGTTGGCAGGCTACTTCAGAGAAGTGAAGTATTCAGCGCAACTCACAGAGAATCAATCAATCTCTCGACTCGGTCGTCATGGCTCTTGAAGGGATCTTTGAGAAGCACCGTGCGTTGCGCCTGATCATTCAGCTTCAAGTGAACCCAGTCCACGGTGTAGTCCCGTCGTTGCTCCTTCGCTCGCTTGACGAACCCGCCACGCAGGCGAGCACGCGTGGTTTGTGGTGGATTAACCATGGCGTCCATGATCGCATCATCGGTCGTTGTTCGGTTCATCTCCCCCGCACCTTGCAACTTATAGAAGAGGCCGCGAGATCGATCAATATCGTGATACATCAAATCCACGAGATTCGCTTTGGGATCTCCCAACATCAAGCCGTCTCGTTCTTTGTATCGTTCGAGGAGGCGAAGTTTGGCCACCCAGTCACACTCGCGCCAGAGTTTTGAGGGGTCACGTTGCAGTTGTGTCATGACGTGTTCCCACATATCCAACGCACGATCCTCATCGGGGGCTAATCCCTTTACATCTCGATACTTGAGGGCACGCTCAAGATACTCAGTTTGAATTTCCATTGCAGTGATCTCGCGTCCGTTCTCCAATTTGACCTTCGCTTGCAGCGTGATGTCTTGGGAGATTTCACGAATGGCTCGAATAGGGTTTTCGAGGGTGAGATCCCGCAAGATCTGATTCTGATCTTCGATCATGGCCAGGAGGACCGAGGTTGCGCCAACTTTGAGGAAGGTGGCGTACTCACTCATGTTTGAGTCCCCTACGATCACGTGGAGCCGTCGATATTTTTCAGCGTCCGCATGGGGCTCATCGCGCGTGTTGATAATGGGACGACTTCGAGTGGTGGCCGAGGACACACTCTCCCAGATGTGTTCAGCCCGCTGACTTAAGCAGAACACCGGACCTTTGGCCGTTTGAAGAATTTTCCCTGCCCCTGCATAGATTTGCCGGCTAATCAAGAAGGGAATNAGGACTTCAGTGTGGCGGGAGAAATTATCTTCTCGATCAGTGAGGTAGTTCTCGTGNCATCCATAGGAGTTGCCTGCAGANTCCGTGTTGTTTTTGAATAAGAAAATTTCGCCGCGCACACCTTCTTCACGTAGTCGGTCCCCCGCTCCAGTGACCAACTGCGAAAGTATCCACTCTCCTGCTTTGTCATGGGTAACGACGTCGCCGACTTTGTCACACTCTGGAGTTGCATACTCGGGGTGACTGCCAACGTCCAGATAGAGGCGGGAGCCGTTTTCTAAAAAGACATTAGAGGATCGACCCCAACTAACGACTCGTCGAAACAGATAGCGAGCAACCTCGTCGGGGCTCAGCCGACGC
>TBL_comb47_HYPODRAFT_10000967_pt1 | contig 37972 bp, 44 predicted proteins | sample TroBogypolimnion_40_FD_10682 | JGI IMG/M metagenome (IMG submission 10682)
TGCGGCGTGCTGGCTGCAGGAAATGCAGGACATGCGGGACATGCGGGACATGCGGGACATGCGGGACATGCGGGACATGCGGGCGGCGCAGACTTGCGAAGGGGCTGGCTTGGTGGCAGCATGAGCTATGCCGTCTTGTTTTCAGGCCAGGGCACCCAAGCCCCTGGCATGCTGCCCTGGTTGGAGTCCGAGCCAGCCAGCCAGCCTGCCTTGGATGCCATGGCCCAAGTTATCGGCAGCGACTGGCGTGCAGGCCTGGAAGACGTGGCTCAACGCAGCCGCAATGCCTTTGCGCAGCCGCTGATTACGGGCACGGCGCTGGCAGCCTGGGCCGCTCTTGCCGCATGTCTGGATGAACGGCCAAGTGCTATCTCCGGTTACAGCGTCGGTGAGTTGCCGGCCTTTGCCTGTGCTGGCGTCATTTCTGAGCAGACCGCCATCGCGCTGTCAGTGCAACGTGCGGCGCTGATGGATGACGCCGTTGCCGGCCTGGACACGGGGTTGTTGTCGGTCTCCGGCCTGACAGTGGCTCAGGTACTGCAGGTGCATCCGGCGCTTGAATGTGCGATCGAGTTGGGAGCTGATCAGGGCATTTATGCGGGAGAGGTAGCCGCCCTCACTCTGAGCGCCGAAGCATTGAGCGTCAAGGGCGCCCTGTGCAAATTGCTGGAGGTGCGCGTGGCCTCGCACTCACGCTGGATGGCCAGCGCAGCGCTTGGCTTTGCGGCGCATCTGGAATCCATGCCTTGTGAGCGGCCGCATGCAGTCCTGGCTTTGAATGCCACAGGCGCCAGCAGCCGCGATCCGAAAGCGCTGCGCGCCGCACTCAGCGCCCAGATTGCATCCACCGTGCAATGGGCCGCTTGCATGGATACGCTGGCCGAGCAGGGTGTGGCCTGTGTCATGGAAATCGGAGCCGGTACCACGCTCTCCAGAATGTGGAACCAGCGCCATGCTGGCATACCGTCGCGTTCGCTGGGGGATTTCAGGGACGCAGCCGGTGCCGCGCGCTGGCTGCAGAGGAATGCAAATTAGGCATGACCCGGCGTAATCCGCGTCAGTGCCGCCATGTCGGCAATGTCTTCTGCGTCATGCGTCACCAGCAGTGCCGGGATGCCACGTGCCTTGACCATGGCAAATACCAGCTCCCGCATGCGTTGGCGCAGGGCGGCATCCAGTCGCGAGAACGGTTCGTCCAGCAGCAGCGCCTGCGGCTGCGCTAGCAGTGCACGGGCCAGGGCCACGCGGGCCCGCTGGCCGCCCGACAGCGTGGCCGGGTCGGCCTGCAGATAGTCGGCCATCTCGACGTCGCGCAGCGCCTGCAATACCAAGGCTTCACGTACGCCAGACTCGCCTCGCGGCACGGCAAACAGCAGGTTCTCGCGCACCGTCATGTGGGGGAACAGCAGGTCGTCCTGAAACAGGATGCCTACCCGCCGAGCCTGTGTCGGCAAGTGATCTATGCGCCTCCCGTCCAGATGAATTTCGCCCTCGAAGCCCATGGCTTCATCCAGCGTGCCGCAGACCGCTGCCAGCAGGCTTGACTTGCCGCTGCCGCTTTCACCCATCAGCGTATGCACCTGGCCGCCTGCAATCTGCAGCTTCAGGTCTTGCAGCAGGGGGCCGCAAGGGCTGCTGAGTGCCTTGACCTCAATGGACAAGCTCATGCGACTGCCGCAATCCGTATCGCGCCCTGCGCGTCTACGTCCAGTGGAATGGCAATCAGCGAATCGCCTTCGCAATCGCCCCGGTCGCAGATGCCGTCGCTCCAACGGTAGCGCGCGTAATGCACATTGCAGCTCAGGCTGACATGCGGCACAAACTGCATGAGCTCTTGTTTGGCCGCCAGCGGCACGCCGAAATGGGCGCAGCGGTTGGCGTAGGCCTTGATGTCCTGGCCGCTGCGCAGCAGCAGAATGCGAAACGGATGTTGCCGCGCCTCGTCACTGGCAGCGAATGCCTCATGCAGCAGAACCGCACCGTCTTGCAGTGCGTCGCGCTGGCCCAGCAGCTTGCCGGGTTCGGGCGCGTTCGGCAACTGGTGCCAGGCGGGAGTGTTGGGATGCGTGGTACCGGATAGCGTCATGGCGGGATTGTGCCCAAGCTTGGCAGCTGTTGCCTAAAGCGGCGTTTGCGTCCCAGCCAAGCGGCGGCGCCAAACACCAACGCCGGCAGCAGCCATTGCAGCCAGGCAAAGGCTGCCATCAGGCTGCGCTCGCCACCGGCCGCCAGTGCCACGGCCTCGGTGTTCACCGTGCTAAAGCGTCCGGCGCCCACATAGAGCGTGGGCAAATACTGTGCCACGCTGACGGCAAAACCCACGGCAAAACCGGCGGCCAGACTGGCACGTAGCATCGGCCATTTCACGCGCAGCAGAAATTGCCAGCGGCTCTGACCCAGTGAGGCAGCGAGCTGCCAGCAGCGCGGATCGAACCCGGTATAGCTAGGTGCCGTGGTCAGCAGCACATAGGGCAGGCTAGCCAGGGTGTGGGCCAGCCAGACGCCGCTGGCGCTGGCATCCAGTCCCCAAGACAGGGTCAGCCGGTGAAGACCGAGCACCCAGATCAGACCGGGCAGTACCAGGGGCGCATAGGCCAGCGTCTGCAGGCGCTGCTGCCAGTATTGCGGTGCGCACTCAAGCCAGGCCACCACCCACAGCAGAGAGAATGCCGCACTGGCCGTTGCCAGCCAGAGCGTGGCCCTGACGGTGGCTGTGCTGTCCCATACCGTGCGCCATGCAGCAAGGCTCCAGCGCGTGGGGACTAGATCGGGGAAGGGCCAGCTTCCAATGAAGCTGGCCAAGAGCAGAGCGACCAGCACGGCGAGGTAGATGGCGGATAGCGCGGCACTGCCCTGCGCCGGGTATGGGGTAGCGAAGTAGGCTGGCCGCAGCGGACCGGTTGAGGAGCCCGGAGCGCCACGTGTGCGCCGTTGGCGCCATAGGGGCGCGTTCAGCAGGGCCCACGCCGCAGCGGCACAAAGCGCCACCGTGCCTGCCAGCAGCCAGGCCGCAGCAGCTCCCTGAGCGTTTTGTAGCGGGCTGGCGTCCTGCAACCATTGCCAGGCCAGCACCGCCAGGGTGGGGGGCGATGCCGGGCCTATGACCAAGGCCACGTCCACCACCGTCAGGCTGTAGGCCAGCACCGCCAGCAGGGGCGCGGCCAAACGCGGCAGCAGTTGCGGCCAAACAATGCGCCACCAGGCAGCCTGCGCGCCATAGCCAAAGCTGGAAGCTAATTGCAGCTCGCGCTGCAGCCGCTGTGCCACCTCGGGTCGCAGCAAATGGGCGCTGGCCGCCCACAGCAGGAACGGAGTCTCTTTCAGTGCCAGAACCGCGATCAGGCCCAGGCCCCAGGGGTCTTGCGTGGTGGGCCAGGGTGGGGGAGAAAGCAAGCCGGTGGCCCAGGGCGACAGCAGGCGCAGCAGCCAACCCGATGGCGCTATCAGAAGCACCAGGCCCATGGCAAATGCGGCGTGCGGCACGGCCAGCAGGGCGCCCTGGTGGCGCAACAGGTGCTGGAGTGGGCGCGGTGCGGTGCTGAGCGACAGCAGACAGGCACTGGCCGCAGTGGCCAGGGACGATGCGAGTAGACCGGTGCGTAGGCTCATGGTCCAGGCCGGGAGGGTCTGCTGGTCCTGCCAAAGCGCCATCCAGGCTGTGCCATTGCAGGCGTCCATGATGGCGTGCCCCAGGCTCCACAGCAGGGGCACAAACACGAGCGTCAGCGCCGCCGCCGGGACCTTAGGCGCAAGAGCCCGCATAGGCCAGGCCGGCAGCCACACCGCCAAACTGGTTGCCCGTCACCAGCTTGGCCTGCGGCATGGCCATCTGTAAGGCGGCAACCAGGGGCCGCAACGCGGACGAGCCACCGGTGAGATAGACCACATCCACCTGCGACAGACCCGCCAGGTTCACGCAGTCCTGGGCACAGCGCACCACCTGGGCCACGGCATCCCGAAGCGCATGTTCCATGCCCTCGGCCGTGACCGCTGGAGCGCTGGCGTCATCCAGAAAATCGAGCTGCACCACGGCATCTTCCCCGCTGATGGAGCAGGCAATTTTGGCTGCTTCCACCTCGGCCAGCAGGCGGTGACCGTACTGGCCTTCCAACGCAGCCATCAGGCGCTGGTGCAGGCTCCGGTCGCTGAAGTCTGCCCACAGTTCCTTGGCAAAGTGCATGGCCTTGCGGGTGTAGGCCTGGTGGATCAGGTGCCAGGTGCTGAGATCAAGGAACACGCTGTTGGGCACCGGGCGGTTGCCTCGGCCGATATGCCGATAGCCCAGGTGCGGCATCACGGTGGACAGGTTCAGCAGGCGGTCAAAGTCGGTGCCGCCTATATGAACGCCGGTGGTGGCCAGAATGTCGCCGGTCCGGTCCGCGAGGCTGCTGCGCGCCGGGTTGAGGCGGATGGTGGTGAAGTCGGAGGTGCCGCCGCCAATGTCCACCACAAGTGCCACCGTCTCGTGGTCCACGCGCTGCTCATAATCCAGGGCGGCGGCAATCGGCTCCAATTGATAAGCGATGTCGGTAAAACCTGCCTCGCGTGCCGCGCGGCCCAGCGTTTCTTGGGCTAGCGCATCGCGCTCGGGGTTGTCGTCCACAAAATGCACCGGACGGCCCAGCATGGCGTGTGTCAGCGTCTGGCCGGCATGGGCCTCGCTGCGGCGTTTGAGTTCCTTGAAGAACAGCACCACGATGTCAAAGTAGCGCAGGCTGTGGTCGCCCACGGCGGTGTATTCTTCCATCAGGCTGCTGCCCAATAGGCTCTTGAGCGAGCGTAGCAAGCGCCCTTCGGTGCCGCTCAGGTAGGCCTGCATGGCTTCGCTGCCATACAGCACGCTGTGCGTCTCCTGGTTGAAGAACACCGCCGTGGGCATCTCAGTGCGCGCTCCGTCCAGCGGAACCACCTGCATGGCGCCGCTTGCGTCAATGAATGCAGCGGCGGAGTTGGAGGTGCCAAAGTCGATCCCCAAAACAATTGGGCCCCCACGCTTGCTACTACATGTGCTGCGCTGGTCATGCTCCGGCCCGAGGCCAGGGCCCTTCGTGCCGTCCGCGCCTGCGCTGGCAGGCTCGGAGCTGCGGCGCTTTGCCCCGATGGGGAGCGTTTCCCTTGCGGGGCTGGCCGTCAAGCGGTCCAGAGCGCCTTGGGGCGGCCCGGCGGCGTTCACGCGGAGGCGGGAAGCACGCGACGCAAAAAGCCCGCCATGTCTTCTATTTCTTCGGGGATGACGTTGTGCTCGGTGGCATAGCTGTGCCACTCCACCGGATAGCCCAGTGCCTGCAGTGCGTCGCGCGTTTCCACGCCGCGCTGCATGGGTACCACCGTGTCGCCCTGGCCGTGCGCCATGAAGACGGGTGTGTGGGCATTGGCCTGAGAGCGCTCGATGTGCAACCGGTCTGCCAGCGGCAGATATCCCGACAGTGCGATGATGCCGGCTAGCGCGTGGGGTAGGCGCAGGGCCGCGTGCAAGGCCATGGCTGCGCCCTGGCTAAAGCCGGCCAGCACAATGCGCTCCGAGGAAATGCCGCGCTCCATCTCGTGGGCGATCAGGGCCAGCACGGCCAGTTCGGAATTCTGGATGCCGTTGGTGTCCTGGTCGCTGACCAAATCGGTGCCGGTGATGTCGTACCAGGCCGGCATGGCATAGCCCGCATTGACGGACACCGGAATGGATGGTGCGTGCGGAAACACAAAGCGAATGCCCGCGCAGCCTTTGAGATCCAGCTCGGGTACCAGCCCGGCAAAGTCGTGGCCATCGGCGCCCAGGCCATGTAACAGGATGACGGCAGCAGTAGGCGAGGGGGCCGACTCCATTTCGAAGCGGGGAAGCAATTTTGTCTGCATGGTTCTTACTCTGAGCTGCGATTGCGTACGGGCTTACACACCGTAGCGTTTGAGCCATTCCTTTTCAAGCGGCTCCATCCAGGAGCCATGCGGTTCGGGGATGGCAGGGGCTGCATTGTGCACCTGTCCGGGGGCGCTCTTTGCGCCAAACAGGGTTTGCTCTGCGGGCTTGAGCTGGTTGACGGCCAGCACTGTGGGGTCGCCCCAGATCGTGATGTCGGCCTTGCGCGCCTGTGCCTCGGGGCTGAGCAGGAAGTTGGTGACCACCATTGCAGCAGACTTGGCCGGAGCGTTGAACGGGATGGCGACAAAGTGGCTGTTACCAATGGTGCCGCTGGCAAACTGGTAACTGATAACACTGGCCCGCAAGCGCCCGGCGGCAATCTCATTGGCCGCGTCATTGGGGTTGAATGTGAGCGCCCAGCGCAGCTCGCCATCGGCGAGCATCTGGCGCGCGGAGGCGGCGTTGTTGACAAATTGTTTGCCCTCGCGCCACAGCTGTGGATGCAGCGCGTCCAGGTAGGACCACAAAGGCGCCGTGGTTTTGGCAAAGGCCTCGGGCGTAACGGGAAGGTAAAACGCATCGCGCGCCGGGTTGAGGTCCAGCAGGAATTGCTTGAGCAGCGTCGTGCCATGGAAGTCTGGTGGATGCGGATAGCTGACGCGGCCCGGGTTGGACTTGGCAAAGGCCAGCAGCTCGGAGCTGCTTTGCGGTGGTTTGGGTGTGAGCTTGCCATCCACCATGAAGGTGAGCTGGGCCATTCCCCAGGGCGCTTCCATGCCCATCACCGGTTCGGCAAAGTCCAACACGGTGGTGGGCAAGCCCCGCACATCGACCAGGGCAAAGTTTGGCAACTTGGAGGCAAAAGGCCCATAGAGCAGGCCCTCGCGCTTCATGGCTAGGAAATTTTTGCCATTGATCCAGACCAGATCCACCGTGCCGTCCTGCTTGTCTGCGGCCTTTTCGTTGCGCACCCGTTTGACCACGTCGGCGGCGTCGCTGATCTTCACATGCTCCAGGCGCACGCCAAAGCGTTCCAGCGTCTGTTGCCCGGCCCAGCGGATATAGGCATTGATGGGCTCACTGCCGGCCCAGGCGTTGAAATAAACGGTCTGGCCACGGGCCACTTTGGCAATGGCATCCCAGGCGGAATCAGCTGCCACGGCCTTGTTCACGCTGGCCAGGCTCAGGCCAGAGCCTAGCAGGGCCAGGGCATGGCGGCGGCGCAGGCTTGGCAGGATGTGGCTCATGCCAGCAGGGCCTGCGCAAATTCGCGTGCGTTAAATGTTTCCAATTCGTTGAGTTGCTCACCCACGCCAATGAAATAGACGGGGATGGGCCGCTCGCGCGCGATGGCCGCCAACACGCCACCCTTGGCCGTGCCGTCCAGCTTGGTCACGATCAGGCCGGTCAGGCCCAGGGCATCGTCAAACGACTTCACTTGGGACACCGCGTTTTGGCCGGTGTTGCCGTCAATCACCAACAGCACCTGGTGCGGCGCCGTGGGGTCGGCCTTCTGGATCACGCGCTTGATCTTTTTCAGCTCTTCCATCAGGTGCAGCTGGGTCGGCAGGCGTCCGGCCGTGTCAATTAACACCACGTCCTTGCCGCGCGCCTTGCCAGCGCTCACCGCGTCAAAGCTGACGGCTGCCGGGTCGGCACCGGCCTGGCTGATGATTTCCACCGTGTTGCGGTCGGCCCAGATGCTGAGTTGCTCGCGCGCGGCGGCTCGGAAGGTGTCGGCAGCCGCCAGCAGCACGCTGGCGCCGTGTTCGGCCAGATGGCGGGTGAGTTTGCCAATCGAGGTGGTCTTGCCCGCACCATTGACCCCCGCCACCATGATGACGGTGGGCGTATGTTGGCCAATCACCAGCGGTTTTTGCAGCGGCTGCAGCAAATCGGCTAGGATGGAAATCAGCAGGTTCTTCAGCGCCACCGGGTGCGTCACGCCGCCGGCCTTGGCTTTTCTGCGCAGCGTGTCGGTCAGAAATTGGGTTGCCGAAACGCCGGCATCGGCCATCAGCAGGGCGCTTTCCAGCTCCTCGTACAAGGCCTCATCCACCTTGGCGCCGCCGAACACGCCCGAAAGACTGGCAGCCGTTTTACCCAGGCCGGCCTTGAGCTTGGCCAGCCAGGTCTGGCGTTCCGGTGGCGGGGCTGGAGCGTCTGCCAGCACAATTGGCGCTGCCAGCGCGCTGCCGATCAGCGAGCCGGTAGTGGACGTCAGCGGCGCGTCAACGCGTGTTGCGGGCGTCGCTGCCAAGGGTGTATCTGGCACAGCAGCCGTAGCCGCAGGAGGAGTGGGAAGTAATTTTTTCTTGAAAAAACTGAACATGGGCGCCGTTCTTAGAATCTGCCATTCTATGAAACACAGAAGGCAATGGGTCACGCCCGTCTTTTTTGGCAGTTCAGGGTGCCAGCAGTCCGCTGCGGATGGCGCACTTCACCAAGCCTGCGATGTTGCGCACCCCCAGCTTGCGCATGATGTTTTCGCGGTGCACCTCGACCGTGCCCTTGGCAATAAAGAGCTGCGTGGCAATCTCGGCCGAGGTCAGGCCTTCTGCGATGAGTGTCATAACTGCCATTTCGCGCTTGCCCAGGCGCGGCAAGGCTTCGGTGGGCTTTTCCTCGCTTATAGGGCCCTCACCTGGCTGGCCGCCGTTGGAGTGGCCGTTGCGTATCTGGGTGTCGGGCTGGTACTTTGCCAGCAAGGCATTGCGAATCCTTGCCCGCGCTACGCCTGCCGAATAGGGTTTGCTGATGTAGTCTGCGGCCTGCATTTCCAAGGCCTTGGCTTCCTGTGACGCATCCCGCACCGCCGTCACAAAGACCACCGGAATGTCCCGAGTGATAGCTGATTGCTTCAGTTGCCTGCACAACTCAAAGCCGTCCATGCCTGGCATCAGTATGTCTAGCAAAATCAAGTCCGGCGACGGACTTCTTTGCACCCTATCCAATGCATCCGCGCCATTGTGCGCAAGCTGTATGCGGAATTCCAGACTGAGCATCTCGGACAGGGCCTGTGCGTCGGCAATAGAGTCGTCTACTATCAGGATCAGCGGCCAAGTGTTCATGCGGTCAGCGCAGAGTCGGTCAACTTAGAGTGACGCGACGGTCATTGAAAAGGGCCAGGCATGGAAGCCGGGTTGTGCCGTGGGGCCTAGGTACAGGCGGTAGTGGAGGTTGAAGCTGCGGGTGACCGTGGGTTGCCAGCCACCTTGAATCAGCATGACGCCGCCCGAGGCCGGCATCAGGAATCCGCTTGCTCCGCCGGTGATTTGCACCGACTGAATGACGCCGCCGTTTTGCACACCATGAAACTCCAGCGCGATGCCGTCAGCGCTATTGGTCTTGATATCAAATGCGCTGGCTTGTGGCACTTCCACGTAGCCTCGCGCAATGTCTTGCTCGGTGATTGTAAAGTTTGCAGGCTGGCTCTTGACAAGCACCTGAAGTGTCTTGGCTACGGTAGCGCTGATCATCAGGTGCGAGGTGCTGCTGCTGGCCGCCCTTGCCGTTTGAGCGGAGAATGAAAATGCGAACCCGAGGCCGGCGCATAGCACTGCGCTGAGCAGGCGCTTTTGCAGAGGCACGACACGCGACAGGGTCTCGTGGTTCACGGCTCCCATTTTGATCAGCACGTCGCCCAGTGCCGCATCATTGCGTTTGATTTGCAGCGCCCGATTGAGTGCCGCACGCGACAGGTCGCCCCTGGCCACCAGCAATTCGCCTACGCTCAAACATTCCGGCAAGTCGTGTGTGGATTTTCCTTTCTCAAGGGATAAGTGGTCGCGTACCTGGTGTTGCACTTCCACTGCGGCGGCAACGTCTTTTGGGTCTAAGGCGGCTTGGCGGGTCAGAATTCCGCCTAACTTTTCGCCTGGCATTTCGCCGAGTTTTTCGCCATTCTTGCGCTGCAATTCGAGTGCGGATTCCAGTTGTGTTCGGCTTATCAGACCTGCGGCGCAGAGAAACTCGCCCAAGGGCAGGGGTGTTTTGGGGGTGAGCAACGTGGCGGACATGGCAAATAAATCAAGGGGTGACGGTAATCAACAAGGAGTCTGCGTAGCTGCCCGCAGCGATGTTTTGAAGTGGTGGGATACGGCCGTACACCGTGAAACGCAATGCCTTGGTTTCATTGGCTTGCATGGCTCCCGTACTCAGCGTGGGTGCAGCCAAGCCATTGCCCCAACTGATCGAGCGTGCGCTGTTGCTATAGATGCCATAGTCAAGCGCATCACCGTTGCCTATCATCTTGAGGCTGCTGACGGAGCTGATGCTGAGCGCCACAGTAGCCCCGTTGGGTGCGGCCGTATTGAAGTTGGTGCAACTCAGGTTGACCGTGCCCACACCGTCGGTGGGGAGCTTTTCGGACGGGTCATACATGCCAAACGCCAACGCCGCACCGTTGATGTCGCACGCTATGCCGGCGTGGAGATAACTGCTGCCCGAGATGCATAGCAGCAGCAAGCAGGCGCGCAGAGCGTGGAAGTTTGTAGTGGCTTTATTCACAGATGAGGTCTCCTGGCAAAGTGAAAACAACTTCATCGGTCTGCGGAACCTGCATCACAAAGCTGCAGGAACCGCTGCCGGTCTTGATCTCACCGCGGTACTCGCCTGGGCTTATGCTTTCAAGGTACAGGTGTCCCGCCCGTCCAAGCTGAGTTTCCTGTTCGAGCTTTCCATCCCTGGTGAATGTCACGATACGGTCATCTGCCGTGGGCGTGTCGTTGCCCACGCGCATGCGGATCACGCCGTCCAGCCCCTGTACGCGCCGTAGGCCAAAGTTCACGTCCACGCCGCTGCGATATGCGGGCTTGACGGTGAAGAATTCCTTACCCATCACATAGTTCAAAGGCACATTCTTGTCCTCTATGGAAATGCGTGATTCGTAGAATGACCCGAGATAGGGGCTGATGACCTGCCCGTTGGCGTTGCTGACACCAATTTGCTGGCTATTGGCCATGACTGGCACCCCGGCCACGGGAGCGCCCATTTCCACAATCGCAAAACTGTCATCGATTTGCCGTGAAAAGCCCCAGGCCTTGCCGGCGAAGGCAAGCGAGCCCCCCATGGCAAGCTCACGGTAATCTGTGTTTACACCCTGGTTGGTATAGGTGTTCGCGTCCACCGACAGGCTGACGGCGGGCAGATTCCATTGCGCAAAACCATTGAAACGGTCGGAGTTATCTGGCTGACTTCCGGTCCAGCCCACCCGATAGCCCAGGCCCTCGCCGACCGGTACGTCCTTTGCCAATTGGGTGAACAGCCTTTGCTGTCCATTTTCGTCTCTGCTGGCGCTCGCGGAGGCTGTGAACTTGCCTCCAAAACGGTAGAGCCAGCTGACAAATAGCGATGTGTTGGGTTGAGAAGTGTTGCCGCCATCCGTGCGCTGCAGGGTTGCATACAGCATGCCGTTTCGCCCCAGGCTCTGGTAGTAGTTGAGGCTGGCCGTGTGCGTGTCGCCCTGGTCGCGGGTTTGGGTCAGGGTGTAATCCAAACTCAGGCTTCGACCCTCGCCCCGATACCAGGATACATTGATGCCGTAGTTGCCGCGCTGGTTGAAGTTGCTTACCAAGGTTTCCAGCGGTGCATAGTTGGAGCTGTAATTGCGGGCAACCGTGCTCAGTCCGAAGTTCGACTGCTGATAGCTATAGGCCAGCATTTCCGCATCGCCTGTTTGACCTGCGTAACTGCTGCCCGATACGGCGCCGGACAACGCGCCCCAATGGTCGCTGCGCCAGATGGCATTCAGCCCGAGGTTGTTTAAGGATTCGCTGGCCTCGGCGCGAGCGCCAAGCGTCAACGAATCGTTGTAACCGAAACGGTGGAATGCCGAGAACGCAGCTGGGCCATAGGTATCATTTTCCTGGCCTGCGTTGGTTCGAATCTTGCCGAGTGAATAGCTGTATTCCTGCAGGCCTTCGCGCAAGGACTGCTCAGAGTAGTAAAAAGGGAACGCGTACAACTGCTCGCGGCCCAAGGCATCACGCACAACGACCTGCACGTCACTGGATCCGCCATATTGGCGCAAGTTCTGCAATTGAAAAGGCCCCGCACCCACTTGCGAAAAGGCCACGGGCACGCCGCCCACGCGGACTTCGACCTGTGATGGCGAGGTGGCAACGCCTGCGAACCCGGCCACTGGCTGGGGAATCAGCTCTGGCGTCATGTTGTAGAGCTTGGAAAAGTTCAAGCCGCCCATGTTCAAGGTGGAGCCCAAGTCACCGGACGCGCCTATGAAATCACCCGCGATGAAGCGCTGCTGAAGTTCGGGCCTGTCATATACCAATTGCGTGAGATAGCGCGCAGTGACTCCGTTCTCCAGGAACTGGCTCTGGTTGAGAAATAGAACTCCACGATAGCGAAGCCCAAGCTCGGTGGCCAAGCTGTGCGAGTGATCTGATGCGCCATTGCTAAGGTCTGCAAAGCGATAGTTCAAGAAACCACTGTTTTGCTCGGCCTTCAGTGAATTTTTGCCCTCTACGCTGCCAAAATCAAGAGCGGTTTTCTCAAAAACTTCAGGAGGAAGCTCAAGGTCTAAAGCCATGTGGGCGCTGTCCAGGTCCATACGGGTAGCGCCTAGGTCACGCAAGGAGACAAAGCTGCTGCTCTCACCCTCAATACGCACACGGGGAAGGCTAATGTCCTGTTTCAGGCCCAGTTGGGGAAAATCCGACAAGCGGATCAAGAAATCACCATCCGCGCTGCGGTAGGCGGCAAACTCCCCGCGTTGCATACGGTTGACCTTGATGTCCAGAAACATGCCTTCCTCACCTGCCGCCACTGCCGCGGCAGTGCCCACAAGGAGGGAGATGGCAAGCACAATTCCGATTTTTTTGTTTTTATGGAGCCGCTGCATGTTGAAAGTGCTTTATGTGTCATGTGCTTCCACACATGGACGGGTCTATGTCCAAATCGGATGAGAAGTTGCTTTCACCCACCTTAACGTTGAGGTTGAGGCGCTTCTGTGCACGGCACACATCGGGCGGAATGTCCAAGGTGTACTGCCTGCTCGCTCCAGCCAACAAATACCAGCCATCAATTTTTTGTGTGTAGCCATCGGCACCCTTGACCTCCAGGGACTCAATCCGGAAGTGAGAATGCCCCGTGTTTTGCACAGTGGCGACCAACTTGCCGTCTTGCATGGCCAGAGGAGCGACGGACGCATTCGGTTTTAAGTCAAGTTTTCCTAAAAATACGGGCACAGCAAAGGTGATCGTTATTCCAATAGCGGAGCTCATGCTCTCTGGCATCGGCTCAGGTAATTCCTCAACCTTCAATCGGTACGTCTTCTCTGTGCTCTTTGGAATATTTTTAGGCCCAACCCGTACAATGGCATGATCGCCGGGCTTTACTGTTAGTTGACGGGGAAAGTAAATCAGATCATCACTTGGTGTATATACATCAACACCCTTAGCATCCTGTGTCCATTCAACCAGGGTCATTTGAAAGCGTATGGGGCGCTGATCTTTGTTGTTAATTCCAATCACGGACGCCCGCGAGCCAGGACCAAATTCCATCCCGGTTGGATAGACAGAAAACTCTGCCGCTTGCGCAGTCAGCGGTTGAATGGCGGTCCACAGCATCAAGGCAAGCCCCAAAGGGGCCGCCTTGATGAGTGCCTTCAACCAGTTAATGTTTTGGCACTGCATTTTCTACTTAAGGCATGATCAACATGCCGTAGAAACCACCGTAGGCACCTGCAACCGCAGCATTGAGGTCGGCCACACCAACGCTTGCTACCACCGGGAAGGAGATAGGTGCCACCGCACCAAAGCCTGAGCCGAGAGTTGCAGGAGTAGTCCATGTCAAGGTCACGGGCATCGTGTTGAGCCCATTAAACATAGTCACGGTCCGGGGCGATGTGCCAGGTCCGCCATCAATATGGATAAATTGCGCAGCGGTACCCCTGGTGCAACGGTAAGTCAGACTGGTTGAGGAAACGGCAGGCACCGTATTGCTCGGATCCAGCGTGCCAAAGTTGATGACATAGTTCGGCGATGCAAACTCGCACATAGCAGGAACAACACCCGATACACTCAAAGTAGAACCGGCGGCAAAAGCGCCACCAGCAAACAGCAAACCACCGACACAGGCAGCGGCGAGAACGGTTTTCTTTAGAATTGTCATGATATTCTCCAATAACAAATGTTGATTAATAAAATGCCCTTTGCGCCTGCTCGATTTCATTAAGATTTCAATTGGGCCGCGGATGAATTTTCATGTATTTTTTGGTGACTCTATATATGGCATTCACCATATTTTTGTAATTATAAAAAATCACCAATAATTTGCTGTATTTTTGATGTTTATTGATTTCTTTGTCGTAATTTGAAAATAAATGCAAAAGCGTATTTTCCAATGTCATGAGTATGTTTTTCTCGGCGATATGAATTTTGACAATCCGCAAAAAACATGCTGATATTTTTTTGCTGCCCTGCTTAGAGAGTCTGCGGGTAATGGATTGAAAATGCTTGGTCTTGATAATTCGCAAATGCCAATGTGAGCGCCAGCGTTTTGGCGACAAGGCCTGGCTCCCGGTGGATGACGTGGCGAGTGAATTCCGGCTTGTCCAGACGCTGCAAATGCCTGCCACACGCCACGAGGGCGGCGCGTTGCCCGGTGAAAAGCAATTAAGCTATCCCCATGAGCACCAAAGTCACCAAAAAAGCATCGCCCGCCAGCAAACCCAAACGCGTGTTCAAGCCGCGTGCCGCACAAAGCCACGAGGTTCGCATCATTGGCGGCCTGTGGAAGCGCACCAAACTCAAGGTGTCCGACAAGCCGGGCCTGCGTCCCACGCCGGACCGGGTGCGCGAGACCTTGTTTAACTGGTTGGGTCAGGACCTGACCGGCTGGCGTTGCATGGACGCCTTTGCCGGCACCGGTGTGCTGGGTTTTGAGGCGGCTTCGCGTGGCGCCAGCCATGTGCTGCTGGTGGAGTCAGACTCCGCCCTGGTGGAGCAGTTGCAAAAGTCCAAGGACCAGCTTGCAGCGACCGCAATACAGCTGCAACGCGGTGACGGCGTAGTGTCGATTCGCCAGGCCGCACCGGCCAGCTGTGACCTAATTTTTCTGGATCCGCCGTTTGATGCGCCGCTGCTGGAGCCCGCCCTCAACGCCTGCGCCAAGGCGATTGCGCCCACCGGCTGGATTTATCTGGAGTCGCCCACCAAGTGGACCGAGGAGCTGCTGGCGCCCATGGGCCTGGTAGTTCACAAATACCTCAAGGCCGGTGCGGTGCACGCGCACTTGTTACGCCTGGCCTGAGTCCCATTTTTTTTGCGGAGCCCACCATGGCCAAGACGGTGATTGCAGTTTTTCCGGGCACGTTTGACCCCATAACCCTGGGTCACCAGGACCTGATTCGGCGCAGTGCCAAGCTTTTTTCCAGCGTCATCGTGGCGGTGGCGGCGGCGCACCACAAGAAGACCCTGTTCACGCTGGACGAGCGGCTGGAGACGGTGCGTGCGGTGTTTGCGTCGCTGGAGAATGTGCGGGTGGAGCCGTTCACCGGGCTGGTGTGCGACTTCGCCGTGGCGCAATCTGCGACGGTCATGGTGCGCGGCGTGCGTTCGGTAACCGACTTTGATTACGAGGCGCAATTAGCCGGCATGAACCGCGCACTTAGTGCCGATGTGGACACCATCTTTCTGACGCCGGATTCGCGCTACCAGTTCATCAGCAGCACCCTGGTGCGGGAGATTGCCACGCTCAAGGGCGATGTGCGTCAGTTTGTGGACGCCATCGTGCATGCGCGTCTGATGGACAAGCTCAAGGGCTAGGCGGTGCTGGCCAGGGCCTTTGCGGCCCGCGCAGGATTTCAAACGCCCGGCTCAGTTGCAGCACGCCCAAATCATCAAAGCGCCGTCCGGCAATTTGCAGGCCTATGGGCAGCCCCGCCAGCGTAAAGCCGCAATGGATGCTGGCAGCGGGTTGCTCCGACATATTGAAGGGCACGGTAAAGGCGATGTGATCGAGCGGGCGCAACGGGTCATTGGTGGGCGAGGGCAGCTCGGCCGCAAATGCTGCAATCGGGGCGGTGGGCGAGATCACGTAGTCAAAGGCATTGCATGCCTTGACGGTGGCCACACGGGTGGCGTGGAACTGGCTCATGGCCGTGAACATTTCTGTGCCGCTGAAGTCGGCCACACTGTCAGCCCAGGCGCGGATATAGGGCAACACCAGGGCGCGGCGTTGCTCGGGCAGCGCTGCCAGGTCCAGGTGGGAGCGCATGCGCCAGGCATGGTCCATGCCGTCCAACATCGCCCGCGTCAAGAACGGCTGCATGGGCGTGACGATGGCACCGGCCCCTTCAAACAACTGCGCTGCGCGCAGCACGGCGGACTGCACCTCGGCGTCCACCGGCAGACCGCAGCCGGCATCCAGTAGCAGGCCGATGCGCACGCCATCCAAATGGCTAATCGGTGTATCCCAGTTGTTCCAGTCTATGGCCTCAAAGGGTAGGCTCATGCTGTCGCGCTCATCCGGCCAGGCGAGTGCCTGCATCAGTAGCGTGGCGTCTGCCACCGTGCGTGTCATGGGCCCCGCTGCGCGGCCGGTGTAGGCAGGGTCAATGGGTATGCGGCCGAGGCTGGGTTTGAGACTGAAGATGCCGCACCAGCTGGCAGGCAGACGCAGCGAGCCGCCAATGTCGGTGCCCACGTGCAGGGGGGCATATCCAGCCGCGGCCGCGGCCGCAGCACCGGCACTGGAGCCACCCGGGGTCTTGGTCAGGTCCCAGGGATTGCGTGCCAATGGGTGGAAGCTGGAGACGCCGGAGGACAGCATGCCGTAGTCGGGCATGGTGGTTTTGCACAGCAGCACGCACCCGGCCTCACGCAGGCGCGCGGCTGGAGGTGAATCCAGGGATGCGGGGGTTTGGTCGCTGGCCCTTGTACCCAGCGGCATGGGGTCGCCTCGGGTGGCGATGTTGTCCTTGAGGGTAAGCGGCACGCCGTCCAGTGCGCTCAGGGGGCTTTTGCGTAGCCAGCGCGTTTCTGAAGCTCGCGCGTTTTCCAGAGCCTGCTCTGGGCGCAGCAGGTAGCTGGCTTGGATATGTGGTTCCCAGCGTTCAATGTGGCGCAGTGCAGATTGCGTCACCTCCACCGGAGACAGGGCGCGGCAGCGGTAGGCATCCACCAGGGCGGCCGCGCTCCATTCGTGCAGGGGCAGGGATTGCTCGGTGGCGGTGGGCATGAGGTTAGCAGGTGCTTTGATATTGGGGACGATTGATTATCGGCCAGCTTGCGATAATCGGAGCATGAACACGAAAACCCCATGGCATTGATCATCACCGACGAATGCATCAATTGCGATGTGTGCGAGCCAGAGTGCCCGAATGAGGCGATATTTCTGGGCCCCGAAATTTACCAGATCGACCCCCATAAGTGCACCGAGTGCGTTGGCCATTTCGATGAGCCACAGTGCGTCCAAGTCTGCCCGGTGGCCTGCATTCCGGTCAACCCGGAATTTTTAGAGGACAAGGAAACCCTGTGGCAAAAATACCGCAGCCTGCAACTAGCGGTGCCGCCAAAAGCCGAATAAGGCCGACCAAGTTGTGGCTTGGCCGGGTGCGACCACTCTGCTTCAGGGCCTGACGGGGGCGTTGGCCTTTTTCTTGACGGTGGACGTGAAGAACTCCGGCACCGTGACCTTGCGCTTTTTGCTGTCTTTCTTGTTGTCCTTCTTTGCTTGCGGTTTTTTTACTTCTTGTTTATGCGCGGCCTCGGCTCTGGCCAGCGCAAGTTTGTCGGCTGCCAGGGCCTGTGCCTCGTCCTTGCGGCGACTGGCTTCCATATCTTTGGCCAGGGCCTTGTCGTTGCGTAGACCCTGCTTGGCTTGCGCACGTTGGTCTTCGGTGCGCGGATCATCGCTCGCCACCTCGGCGGCGCCCGCACAGGGCGTCTGGCTGTAGCTATTGCCACAGCGATAAACCGGCTGGGCCGCATGGCACGAGCAGACGCCAAGCGACAGCAGGGCTGGGATAACAAGGTGTTTAAAACTCTTCATGGTTTCTTCCTTTGGGTTGTGGAGGGAAAACGGTTGGCTAATGTGGTCCTTCGGTAGTTGGCACTACGCCAGGCAGCGTTGGTTCGGTCAGTTCCTGGGCTACGGGGGCCGGTTTTGGCGGCTTGGGGCGGGGCGGCTTGCTGGTGTGAATCAGCATGGTGGCCTTGTTCATCTCACCTGCCAGCAGCTGCGGTACGGCCTTGAGTGAGCGGTCTATGGCCTGTTCAATGGCAATGCGGTGATCGAGCGAGGGCTTCTTCAAGACCCAGTTCACCACTTCGGCCTTGTCGCCGGGATGGCCCACGCCCAGGCGCAGACGCCAATAGTCGGAGGAGCCCAGTTGCGCGTGGATGTCGCGCAGACCGTTGTGGCCGGCATGGCTGCCGCCTAGTTTAAGTTTGGCCTCTCCGGGCACCACGTCCAGTTCGTCGTGGGCCACCAGAATTTCGTTGGGAAGGATTTTGAAAAAGCGCGCCAGCGCTGCGACCGACTTGCCGGATAGGTTCATGAAGGTCTGCGGCTGCAGCAGCCAGATTGTTTGTCCGTCAATCGTGGTGCGCGCCACGAAGCCGTGGTAGCTGCGATCCATCACCAGCTGCACCTTGAGTTGCTGGGCCAGCGCGTCTATCCACCAGGCCCCGGCGTTGTGGCGCGTTGCTTCGTATTCAGGGCCGGGATTGCCCAGGCCGACAAACAGTTTGATCATGGGGGAATGGTAGAGGAATTTGGGAATCCAATAAAAAGGCCTGCTAGAGCAGGCTTTTCGGACAACAAAAAGGCCCACCGAAGTGGGCCTTTTGCAAGCAAGAAGTAGATTACTTCTTGGCTGCGGGCTTGGCCGCAGGTGCGGCCTTGGCAGCGGGAGCTGCCTTGCCTGCGGGCTTGCCACCCTTGGCTGGTGCAGCGGCTGCGTCGGCGGCAGGAGCTTCGACCACGGCGCCGGCGATCAGCACCACGGACACTACCACGGGGTTGTTGCTGCCATGCTTCACGGCGGTCACGCCCTTGGGCAGGACAACGTCGGTCACGTGCAGGGACTTGCCCTTCTTCAGGCCGCTCAGGTCTACCTTGATGAATTCAGGCAGATCGGTAGGCAGACACAGCACTTCGATTTCGGTCAGAACGTGGTTGGCAACGCAACCGTCGTTCTTGACTGCGGGCGACAGTTCGTCACCGAAGAAGTGCAGTGGCACCTTCATGTGCAGCTTGGTCGTTGCGTCCACGCGCTGGAAATCGATGTGCAGAATCAGTTGCTTGAAGGGGTGCATTTGCACGTCACGCAACAGCACCTTGTGCTCAACGCCGTTCAGCTCCATGTCCAGCACGGAAGCGTGGAAGGCTTCTTTCTTGATGGTGTGCCACAGGGCGTTGTGATCGAGTTCGATCAGGGTGGTGTCCACATTGCTACCGTAAACGATGCCAGGTGTGCGACCCGAATTGCGGAGACGGCGGCTCGCACCCGTGCCCTGCTTAGCGCGCTCAAAAGCGACAAATTTCATAATAACTCCTGTAGGAATCCACCGCGACCAGTGCGACTCCGGTTGAATAAAAACGCCTGCCACAAGGTGCAGCGGCGTTTGCTTTTTAGAATAAGTTCTCTTGATCCGAGAACAAACTCATCACCGACTCACCCTTGGCTATGCGTTGAATCGTTTCGGCGATCAGCGGAGCCACGGTGAGTTGGCGAATCTTGGAGCATTGCAAGGCTGCAGTGCTCAGGGGGATGGTGTCTGTCACCACCACCTCGTCGAGTGCGCTGCCATTGGCAATGCGCTCAATGGCCGGGCCCGAAAAAATCGGGTGCGTGCAATACGCGTAGACCTTCTTGGCGCCGCGTGCCTTGAGCACTTCGGCGGCCTTGACCAGGGTGCCGGCGGTGTCAATCATGTCGTCCATGATGACGCAGTTGCGGCCGTCGATTTCGCCGATCACGTGCATCACTTCCGACACATTGGCGCGCGGACGGCGTTTGTCGATAATTGCCAGATCACAATTCAGTTGCTTGGCCAGCGCACGAGCACGCACCACGCCACCGACATCGGGCGAGACCACAATCAGATCTTCGTAATTCTTCTGGCGCAGATCGCCCAACAACACCGGCGAGGCATAAATATTGTCCACCGGGATGTCAAAAAAGCCCTGGATCTGGTCAGCGTGCAGGTCCATAGTCAGCACGCGTGCCACACCGACTGCCTGCAACATATTGGCCACCACCTTGGCCGTGATAGGCACTCGGGTGGAGCGTGGGCGGCGATCCTGACGGGCATAACCAAAGTAAGGGATCACGGCGCTGATGCGCTCGGCCGATGCGCGTTTGAGCGCATCCACCATGATCAGCAACTCCATCAGGTTTTCGTTGGTCGGGGCACAGGTGCTTTGCACCACAAACACATCACGCGCACGCACGTTTTGGTTGATTTCGACCGTGACCTCGCCATCCGAGAAGCGGCCAACGGTGGCTGCGCCCAGGGAAATGCCTAGGTGTCCGGCAATCGTTGCGGCCATGCCAGGATTGGCATTGCCGGTAAAGACCATGAAATCGGGAGGAGTGGGTGCCTGCATTCGGGTTCCAGCGAGGTGGTGTAGGTTTAGGTCGTAACTTTGCGCATTCTGTTGCGGACACATGTCCAGCAACAGATTTGGCAGGGGAGGAAGGATTCGAACCTTCGCATGCTGGAATCAAAATCCAGTGCCTTAACCAACTTGGCGACTCCCCTACACGGGTTGCTAGCGAACGCCAGCAACCGATAAACCGTCATTTGCCATCGCTGTTTGCCCATCCCAAAAGGGGGTGAGCATCCAAGCTACTGCACAACCTGACTTGCATCGCGACCGGCGCGTTTTGCAAATCTATCGCATTCAACAAGTGCGCAAACACTGCGCTTCCTGAACCCGTCATCCGTCCGTTAAGCCCCTGTGTTGCAAGCCAAAGAAGGGCCTGATTCACACCGGGACACAACTTCTGTGCAACAGCTTGCAAGTCGTTTTGACCGAAGGTCAGAGTGTTTGCAGCGAAGCCTGAAATTATAGCAGGCTCAGAATCACGTTTTAGCGTTGGGTCAGAAAAAATCAATTTCGTGTCCAAACCGGCCTCCGGCTTCACCACCACAAACTGCGCATGGGGCAATTCTAACGGAGTAATTTTTTCGCCAATGCCTTCGACCCAGCCGTGGCGTCCGCTCAGGAAAAACGGCACATCGGCACCGAGCTCCAGTCCGATGACCATCAATTTTTCTAGCGACATATTCAGGCGCCAAAGACGATTCAAGGCCAGCAACGTGGAAGCGGCATCGGAGGAGCCGCCGCCCATGCCGGCCTGCGCCGGAACCGATTTCAAAATACCGATATGCACGCCTTGGCTGCAGCCGGTGGCGATCTGCAAGGCGCGGGCGGCGCGCACGCATAAATCGTCCGCGGGCAAGGCCCAGCTCAGATCCTCGCGGCTGATGACGCCATCGCTGCGGGCATCGAAATGCAGCGTGTCGCACCAGTCAATCAACATGAAGGCCGATTGCAGCAGGTGGTAGCCATCCGAGCGGCGGCCGGTGATGTGTAAAAACAGATTGAGTTTGGCCGGGGCCGGAATGTCGTAAAGCGACTGCATGGAGGCATTATCCGCGCCGTCTGTTGCGCAATCAGCGCTCCAGAATGATTTTCAGCTCGGACTGCACTTCTTCCCGGTGCTGCGCCTGGATGCGCCCTGCAGCGAGCTCCCCCAGGTCCACCTGCCAGCCCGGCGCCTCCTCGGCCTGACCTTGAAGCCAGGCAAACAGACTGGCCACCGGCAGATCGGCCCCGGTGGCCTTGAACGCAAGTTCCTGGAGGGAGCCGAATTCGCGTTGCTCGCCACCGGCGCTGAGCGTGGCAAAGCCCTCTTGTCCCGCTTCCCATTGCATGCGCGCCAGGGTGGTGCCCAGTGGCGAACTCAGCACCAGCGCGCCCTTGGCCGGGTTGCCGTCGAGCTCAAAGTTGGCGGAGAAGGCCTGCACCGGCTTGCTGTACACCTTGACCGCTAGGCGCCCCTGCCAGTGGCTGCTGGAGACCGTTGGCGGGGGCAGGTCGGCGCAGCCAGCGAGCAGCAGCAGTCCGGCGCACAGCGCGCGCATCAGGGCAGGCCCAGGCGCTTGGTGGTTTGCAGCAGCGTCTCGTTGTCCGGGCTTTGATCGGCGGCGGCCTTCCAGACGGAACGCGCCTCGTTTTGTTGACCCATGCTCCACAGCACTTCGCCCAGGTGCGCGGCGATTTCGGCATCCTGGCGCGCCTGGTATGCGCCTTGCAGAATTTTTAGTGCCTGTTCCAGGTTGCCGCTGCGAAACTCTACCCAGCCCAGGCTGTCGAGGATGAAGGGGTCATTTGGCGCGAACTCCAACGCCTTCTTCACCAGTTCGCGGGCTTCGGGCAGGCGCAGTTTGCGATCGGCCAGCGAGTAACCCAGGGCGTTGTAAGCATGTTGGTAATCGGGCTTTAACGCGATCACCTGGCGCAGCAACTTTTCCATCTCACCTATTTTGTCCAACTTTTCAGCCGCCATGGCCAGGTCGTAGCGCAGGTCCACATCCTCGGGATCGCGCTGCAGCGCCTCTTGCAGAAAGGTGTAGACCAGGTTGAATTGCTTGTTATCGCGCAGCAATTGGGTTTCGGCGGTGATCTTGTCGCGGGCATCCTGGGCCTGTGTCTCGGGCGCGGCGCGAATCAGCGCTCGGGCATCGTCGAGCTTGCCCTGGCGCGCCAGCATGCCGGCGCGGCGGATTTGCACGCGCAAGGCATCCTGTGGGCTGTCAATCAGCGCCAGGTAATGCTCGGCCTCTTGCGGATTTTGGTTCTGATCTGCAATGTCGGCGAGCAAAAAATACGCCTGCATCAAACCTGCGTCCGCCGCGCTTTCTGTCTTGCCGTCGGCAGACAGACGCAATTGAACGAAATGGGCCAGGGCCGATTGCGCCTGAACCAGGTCTTTTTTCTGCAGGGCCAGCGAGCCGCGCACCAGCCAGGCGTCGGAAAACTCGGGCGTTGCAGTGTTGATATATACGGTCTCGGCGCTGGCGTCGTCGTAGCGCTGCGCATCCAATAGCCGACGTATATAGGCCATGTGCAGTTCCGGGCGTGCATCGGAATGAAGGTAGCCTACGACAAAGACTTCGGCGTCTGGCAACTTGGAGTCCATCAGGGATAGGGCCAATTGCATAGGCTCTTGCGCCTTGTGGTTGAGCGCGTAGCCTTTTTTGGCAGACACCAGCGCTGCCTCGGCCTCGCCGTTCAGAGCCTGCATGGCGCCAATGGCTGCAAAAGCCGCAGGGCCGGTGTTGACATTGTTCAGGTCGGGGGCCAGCGCCTGCTCCACTACCTTGATCGCGAGCTTCTTGTCGCTCACCCGCACAAAGTAGCGCGGCACCTGGCCTATGGCCGCCACACGCTCCTTGGGTAGCAGGCTGGCCAGTTCGCGTTTGATGGGCTCAACCATGTCAGGTAGCTTGTTCAAGCCGACCAGGATTTGCAGCAGGTAGCGGTTCGCGTCCTTGGAGCTTGGAGCTGATTGCGTCCAGCTCAGTGCAGCCTGTAGGGCCGATTCCCCGGCACGGGCCCGCAGCGCAATTTCCACCGCACGTTCAAATAACTGATCGGAGCGGCCCTTTTGCGCGGCGTCGAGCATGAGCTGGTAGGCCGAGGAGGCGTCGCCGTTCTGTGCGCTGATTTCCGCCAGCAGCAGCTCATACATCAGGCTGCTACCCAGTTCGGAGTTGATCGGCGCGTCGGCCTGAGCCCAGGCAGCTGGGGCGGCCATGGCTGTGACGAGCAAAAGCGGGATTAGGTGAAGGCGCATGGGTCTCATCCGTTCATAATAATCCAACGCGAAAGCCCTCGTACACCTGTGAGCCCCCATGCCTGAATTGCCCGAAGTTGAAGTGACCCGATTGAGCTTTTCCGAGGGCATACGCGGCGCCACCATTCTTGCTGCGAGGCTGGGCTTGCCCCTGCGCTGGCCGCTGGGCATCCAGCCGCAACAACTGCAAGGGCAAACCGTGCAGGCGGTGCGACGACGCGGCAAATATTTGCTGATCGACCTGAGCGATGGCCTGCTGCTCATGCATCTGGGCATGTCAGGTAGCGTCATCTTTGCTGACGTGTTGGCCTTGGCCGGCAAGCACGACCACTTTGATCTGGAAACCTCGCTGGGCACCTTGCGCCTGAACGACCCCAGGCGCTTCGGTGCCGTGGTGTTCGCCAGCGGCGAGGATGATCCGGTGGCGCACAAGCTCTTGGGCCGTCTGGGTGTGGAGCCTCTGGGGGATGACTTTGATGCGTTGATCTTTTATCAAAGCCTGCAGCAGCGCAAGGCGCCCATCAAACAGGTCTTGCTGGCCGGCGATGTGGTGGTAGGTGTTGGCAATATTTATGCATCCGAGGCCTTGTTTTTGGCCGGCATACGGCCCACCACGCGGGCCAACCGGCTCAGTCGACCCAGGGTACTACGGCTGCATGGCGCCATTCGCCAAGTGTTGGTACGGGCGGTTGAAAAGGGCGGCAGCACGCTGCGTGATTTTTCCAATGCGCAGGGCGAGTCCGGCCATTTCCAGCTGGAGGCCATGGTCTACGCCCGCGAGGGCGAAGCCTGTCGCCAGTGCGGAACGGCTATCAAGTCCATTCGCCAGGGCCAGCGCTCCACTTTTTTCTGCCCACTGTGCCAGAAGCCATGAGTGGCTTGAGCATGAAAGCCGCTTCAACCGACTTCGCCACCCGCGTGGTGCAGTGGCAGCAAAGCCAGGGCCGCAACGATCTGCCCTGGCAAAACACGCGCGACCCCTACCGTGTTTGGCTGTCTGAAATCATGTTGCAGCAAACCCAGGTGGCCACTGTGAAGGGCTACTTTGCGCGCTTTTTGGCGCGCTGTCCGGATGTGGCGTCGCTGGCTGCGGCCAGTCAGGACGAGGTGCTAGGCCTGTGGAGCGGGCTGGGCTATTACAGCCGCGCCGGCAATTTGCACCGCTGCGCGCAGCAGCTTGTGGAGTTGCACGGTGGTCGGTTTCCGCGCGATGCGCAGACCTTAGCGACGCTCCCCGGCATTGGCCCGTCCACAGCGGCGGCGATTGCCTCCCTGTGTTTTTCGGAACGGGTGGCGATACTGGACGCGAATGTCAAACGCGTGGTGACCAGGGTGCAGGGCTTTGATGCCGATGTAGCCGTGGCAGCCAATGCCCGCGCGCTCTGGGCTGCAGCCTCGGCCCTGCTGCCAGCGCACGGTCGCGCTGAAGCCCAGATGGCACGTTACACCCAGGGCATGATGGATCTGGGGGCCATGGTTTGCACCCCCAAAAAGCCCTTATGTACGCACTGTCCGGTGCAGGGCGAGTGTGTTGCGTTCAAGGCCGGTGAGCCAGAGTGCTACCCGGTGCGCAGCCGAAAAATCAAGCGCAGCAGCCAGGCGATCTGGATGCTTTGGGCGCAGACTGCCGAGGGTGCGGTCTGGCTGGACAGAAGGCCGGTGCCCGGAGTCTGGGCCGGCCTGCATTGCCTGCCGCTGTTTGACAGCCACGCGGCCCTGCATCAGACCTTGGCTCCTCCCGCGCAAGCGCAGCTGCAATCTGAGAGCTCGTTTATCCATGTGCTGACGCATAAGGACCTGCACCTGCACCCCTGCCGTGTGCAACTCAGCCCCCACACGTTGCTAGGGCAGGGCCGTTGGGTTAGCGCCGAAGAATGGCCGGGCCTAGGCTTGCCCGCCCCGATTCGCAAGCTGCTGGAGCGACTTTAGTTCGAACGGGCGTCCATTTCGCGGTGCCGTTTGAGCGTGGCCCAATGGGCGCTAAAGCGCTGCACCAGCTGTTCCACCAGATACACTGAACGGTGTTGCCCACCGGTGCAGCCAATGGCCACGGTGACATAGCTGCGGTTGTCGCGCGCCAGATCAGGCAGCCAGCTGTCCAGAAAACGGATGATTTGTCGCAGCATGCGCTGCACTGCCGCCTGCTCGTTTAAAAAGTCTATCACCGGCTGGTCCATGCCCGTCAGGTTTTTGAGGGCCGGCGCGTAATGCGGGTTGGGCAACATGCGCACATCAAACATAAAGTCGGCGTCGGTGGGCACGCCGCGCTTGAATGCAAAGGATTCAAACACCAGTGTCAACTGCGCGCCAGGGGTGGAGATCAGGTTCTTAATATAGGTCTGCAACTGCGTCGCGCGGATCATGCTGGAGTCAATCACATGGGCCTGCTCCCGCAGGTCAGACAGCAGATTGCGTTCGAGCTCGATGGCCTCAATCAGGGCGCGGCGCTCGTCCCGGTCTACCTCGCCGGTGGCAGATTCCAGCGCCCGCGTGGCCGCCTGAGACAGCGGATGTTTGCGGCGGGTTTCCGAATAGCGGCGCACCAAGGTGTCGGTGCTGGCGTCCAGAAATACGGGCTTGATCACAATGCCGCGCGCGCGCAGCACATCCAACTGCCGTGGCACCTGGGGCAGTGAGGTAGCGCTTCTAACATCCATGGCGATGGCAATTTGATGCGCCTTGTGCTGAATTTCCAGCTCCACAAAGGGCAAAAGTAGCTCCGGCGGCAGGTTGTCTACGCAGTAAAAACCGGCATCTTCCAACGCATGCAGGGCGACCGACTTGCCTGAGCCCGACATGCCGGTGATCAGCATGATTTCCATAATGGCGGCTTCGGGCACAAGGGGCTTTGTGGCGTCGTTCATGCGCCTGCCTGCAGCATTTCTTTGGCATGTGCCAAGGTGGTGCTGGAGAGCTTTTCGCCGCCCAACATGCGGGCGACTTCACCGACCCGTTGCTCGCCCTGCACGGCTGCCACGGTGCTGAGTGTTTGCTTGCCCTGCAGCTGCTTGGACACCAGCATGTGCTGGTCGGCGCAGGCCGCCACCTGGGGCAGGTGGGTCACCGCCAGCACCTGGCGGTCGGCGCCGAGCTGGCCCATCAGGCGGCCTACGGTCTCGGCGACGGCGCCACCCACGCCGGAATCCACCTCGTCAAAAATAAGCGTTTGCGCCGTGCCGAGCTGGCTGGTGGTGACGGCAATGGCCAGCGCGATGCGCGATAGCTCACCACCCGAGGCCACCTTGCCAACGGCACGTGGCGTGCTTCCTGCGTGACCTGCCACTAGGAATTGCACCTCTTCCAGCCCGCTTTGTTGCGGCTCGGGCAGGGCTTCCAAGGCGACTACAAACTGTCCGCCCTGCATGCCCAGACCCTGCATGGCCTGGGTGATGGCCTTGGCTAGGCGCGGCGCGGCCTTGCTGCGCTGAGCGGAAATGCTCTTGGCTTCTGCCATAAAGGCGAGCTGGCTCTTGCGCTCAGCGGCCTCCAGGCCTTGCAGATCGGCGGCAGCGTCCAGTTGCGCCAATTCTTCACGCCAAGCGGCCAACAGCGTGGGCAACTCGTCAGGTGGGCGCTTGTAGCGCCTTGCCAGCGAGATCCATAGCGTCATGCGCGCATCCAGTTCGGCCAGACGTTCGGGGTCCAGCTCGGCGCGCCTCGCATAGCCGCGCAGCGTATGTGCCACATCTTCCACCTGGGCCACGCTGGAGGCCAGTGATGCAATCGGGTCGGCAAAATCGGGCTCCAGATGGGCCAGATTTTGCAAGGCTTGCAGCGCGTTGTTGAGCGCCTGCAGCGCATTGCTGTCGGCGTCTTCCAGCAGCTCTACCGTGGCCTGGGCCGCATCCTGCAAGGCCTGTCCATTGGCCAGTCGGCTGTGGTTGGAGTTGAGTTCTGGCCATTCATGGTCCAGTGGGTTGAGTTTGCCGAGTTCGCTAATCTGCCAGGCCAGGCGCTCGCGCTCGCGCTGCAGCGAGTCTTGCGCCTGACGGGCATTCTCCAGAGCGGTCCGTGCCAGTCGCCAGTCAGTCCAGCGCTTGTCCAATTCCGTGGTGGAGAGCTGGGCATAGGCATCCAGTAGACCACGCACCGCATTGGGCCGCGTCAGGCTTTGCCACGCGTGTTGGCCATGGATGTCGATCAGGCATTCGCCCAAGGCGCGCAACTGCTGTGCGGTGGCCGGGCTACCATTGACCCAGGCGCGGCTCTTGCCCTGGGTATCCACCGTGCGGCGCAGCAGCAGGCTGTCGCCGGCATCGAAGCCAGCCTCCTCGAGCAGGGCTTGCAGGCCCGGAGCGTTGTCAAATTCGGCACTGACTTCAGTGCGCTGTGCGCCCTCGCGGATCACGCCCACATCGGCGCGCGCACCAGTCACCAGTTGCAGCGCGTCCACCAGAATGGATTTGCCGGCGCCGGTTTCGCCGGTCAGCACGGTAAAGCCGCGTTCCAGATCCAGTTCCAGCGCGCTGATGATGACAAAGTCCCGCAGGACGATTCGCTTCAATGCCATGGCTTAAACGACTCCCTCATTCCAGTGCATTTTTTGCCGCAGCGTATCAAAGTACGACCAGCCCTTGGGGTGCAAAAAACGCACCTTGTGCTCGGAGCGCGTTACCACAATGCGGTCGCCGTGCATCAGCGAGGCCAGGCTTTGCGTGTCAAAGCTTGCACTGGCATCACGCCCAGCCACAATCTCCACCGCAATTTCACCGGCGCTGGTCAGCACAATCGGCCGGTTCGACAGCGTGTGCGGCGCAATCGGCACGATCACCCAACCGTCAATCGCCGGGTGCATCAGCGGCCCGCCAGCCGACAGGGAGTAGGCCGTGGAGCCGGTCGGTGAGGCAATGATCAGGCCGTCGGCGCGCTGGTTGGCCACAAAGTGTCCGTCCACCTCCACGCGCAGCTCCACCATCCCGGAGCTGGCACCGCGGTTTACCACCACGTCGTTCATGGCCAGCGCGCTGAACACGCAAATGCCGTCGCGCATCACGCGGCCGCGGATCAGGCTGCGCTGATCCTCCTCGTACTCGCCACCCAGCATGTGCTGCAGCACTGTTTTGTAATGTTCAAATGGAATGTCGGTAATAAAACCCAGACGCCCTTGGTTGATACCGATCAGCGGTACCCGGTGCTGCGCCAGTTGTCGGCCAATGCCCAACATGGTGCCGTCTCCACCCACCACCAGGCACAGGTCGCACTGCGCGCCAATGCCGTCCAGGTCCAGCGTGGTGTGACGGCTCATTCCCATGTTGGATGCGGTGTCGGCCTCCAGCACGACATCGCAGCCCAGGTCCATTAGGTAGTCGGCAATCTCCTCCAGCGCCTGGCGCGAGTGCGCGCCCGCCGGGCCGGAGATGGTGGTTTGGTACTTGCCAACCAGTGCGACCTGGCGAAATTGGGAGGGCATCTTCATCTGTAAATTAGATCATTAAACATCACTAGAATGACATGATGCTAGATGATCGTTCCAAGATGTTGATGAAGGCGCTGGTGGAGCGTTACATAGCCGATGGGCAGCCGGTGGGCAGCCGGACCCTGTCCAGGGCAGCGGGCATGGAATTGTCGCCTGCTACCATCCGCAACGTGATGTCGGACCTGGAAGACCTGGGCCTGATCGTCAGCCCTCACACCTCGGCCGGACGCATCCCCACGGCGCGCGGTTATCGCCTGTTTGTGGACACCATGCTGACGGTGCAACCGGCGCAGTATTCGTCGCACAGCCTGGCACCCGATCAGCCGCAAAAAGTGATTTCCAATGCGGCCAATCTGCTTTCGAGCCTGTCGCAATTTGTCGGCGTGGTGATTGCACCCCGGCGCTCTTCAGCGTTTCGCCACATGGAGTTCCTGCGGCTGTCGGAAAAGCGCTTGCTGGTCATCATCGTCTCGCCCGAGGGCGATGTGCAAAACCGCGTCATCTATACCGAGGTCGACTACACCCAGGCGCAGTTGGTTGAAGCGGCTAACTTCCTCAACAGCCACTATGTCGGGCTGGACATCGATCAGGTGCGCGCCAACCTGCAGGGCGAGGTGGAAAGTCTGCGCTCCGAAATCGCCAGCCTGATGCAGGCGGCGGTCAATGTCAGCTCAGAGGCCATCAGTGAAGGGCAGGACGAGGTGGTGATTTCCGGCGAGCGCAATCTGCTGTCGGTGTCCGACTTTTCCAGCGACATGGGCCATTTGCGCCGGGCCTTTGATCTGTTTGAGCAAAAGGCCCAGATCATGCGCCTGCTCGATAGTGCCGGTCAGGCCGAAGGCGTGCGCATCTTTATCGGCGGTGAAAGTCAGGTCATACCGTTTGAAGACCTGTCCATCGTCAGTAGCCCCTATGAGGTAGATGGCAAGGTGGTCGGCACCTTGGGCGTGATAGGCCCGACGCGCATGCCTTATGAGCGCATGATCCAGATCGTGGACATTACCTCCAAGCTGGTCAGCAACGCCCTAAGCTATCACAAGCAGGGCGGATAGGGCGCCGCGCCTTCAAGCGCATGGCCAGGGTCGAGACACGTGTTCAGGACAAAGAAATGGTGCTCAGACCGAAGGTAGGGCTTCCTTCGCGAAGCTCTTCAATCGACACAATAAAGTGCTTGGCAACAATCGTCACAGCATCATTGCCTGCGGCCGGTTCAATCGGGATAAAGCCGCGCGGATCATTGAGCAGGTCTTGAAGCCGGTGCTTCTCCGGCAGGTGGATGTAACCGCGATAGCGCGAACCGTCGTGCATCAGCACCGACACCAGGATGGCAGTCGTCTCTTTATGTTGCTCAATTGCAGATTCGCTCAATGAAGTTTCCCCTTGCCATTCTTGGCGGCACCATACGCGCCCTGGAATTTTACCCAGCTTGGGTGCGACGGGGCGGAATTTTGAAGACCACGCCCAGCCCTTACAATCACGCCTTCGGTTGGGCCGTTAGCTCAGTTGGTTAGAGCAGAGGACTCATAATCCTTTGGTCCACAGTTCAAGTCTGTGACGGCCCACCAATTAAATCAAGCACTTAGCCTCGGTTCACAAGACCGGGGCTATTTTGTTTGTGCGTTTGGCGGGCTCTTACAGACTGTTTACAGACTGCGGTACATGGTTTTTTACCGTGAACCAGCGCCAGCGAAGCCCGATTGCTTGCGGAGCGCAATGCCAGTGAACTGCTCAAGGAATTGGCCAGGGCGACACCGCAGGAGGCATCGGCAAAAGCAACTGCCGCCCATTGGGGTTCTAGGTCCGGCGATGTGACCTTGAACAATAAATCGCCTTTTGCCCAAGCCCTAGCCGACAACGGCATCAGCAAGCAAACCGCGCACCGCTACCAAGCCCTTGCGGCCGTTCCAAACGAGGTCATGGAAGCAGCCATGATTAGCATGCGTGCCGGGTTTTTTTCCATCCTTAGCGTGCGTAAAAAAATCCAGCGGGTTAGGCTGGGTTTTTTGGCTTTGGGGACTGTCGGCCAGTCGCCCAAGCATGCTACTGAGCGTCCAGAATCGCTTTTTGCTTTTCTGCGTAAACTTCTTTCGTGACCAAATTGGCGTCATAGAGTTTCTTAAGCTCAGCCAACTTGACTTCCTTGGTTGAAGTGATGCTTGCACTCGGTTGTGTTGAATCAGCAGGCTTGCTCTCAGTTGATTGAATCGAACCGGGGATGGGGCAACCCTTTTGAGCCATCAGGTTTGCAAGGTTGACTCTGCGGTTGTCAGCGGCTGCAATTGCCTCGTTTGCATTCATGTAAGTGCCAATGATGGACGGCCAGAACAACAGGCGGGCCACGTTTCCGCCGGTTACACCTTTGGCACCATCAGCTTCTTTTTTCAAGTTCTCGGCATCGGCGTACTCGTTTTGCAACTGAGCGCAGCCCAACCCAGTGTCACCGGGCTTGACGGCTTGGACAACTGTAGGGGATGCGCAGGCTCCTAAAAGAAGCACGGTGGTCAGGCTAACTATGATTTTCGTTTTCACTGGATTTCCCTTTGGACGCAAAAACCCGCAACTCTCAAGAAATGATGGGTTTGATGCGTGGTTCAATCTCACCGTAACAGGGAATTTGCCGCTTGCATATCACCCATTCGGGTGAGATTCAATGGGTAACGCTTCAATTGGCATTGACTTGATGTTGCTCAGAAAAACGTCACGAGGTTCGGTGAAGTGGCCTATTCCAAGCTGGGACGCACCCTAAATCGTCCTCTTCGTCCGGTCACCTGCCGCCGAGCGCCTTTCAAAACTGCTCCATCAATTTTGGGGAAGTCACCGAAAGAGGGGGCCAAACTGGCGCACCCTTTTAAACCCGGTGTGATGCACGATGCATCATCGAAAACGTCACCCGACCTCCGGGAGCTTTTCCATATGGCCCATTCCCGGACGGGCTTCGCGGCTGCGATAGGCCATAAACCAAACCCTATTACTCGGGTTCCCAGCCATGGCGCGGGTTTTTAGCTCAGCGACGCTCTCACCATCGTGACGCGTGACTTTTACAGTTGAGTTGTGAACACCAATAATTTCGCTGTCCTCATAGGGCAGGTCGCCAAGCCGACACGGGCGGCACTCAAGCCAGAAGGTCGGAAGGTCCGCGTCATCTACCGCTACCAAAGCCGACATTGCTTCTTCCAGCCGTTCAAGCCGCTTTTTTAGACTTCTCATTTTGAGCCTCCAGTTTTTGAATACGTGCGGTCAGTTCGTCAATTTCGGAAATCTTCGCCACCGTTCCCAGTGCGGTGATTAGTTGCGCGGCCTGCCCCGGCGCCAGCACGCCAGTCGCCGCAGCAGACAGCACAGCAGCAGCTTTGGCGGTCAGCGTGCCACCCTTGGGCAAAGTCAGCGTTACGGGCTGCTCAACGCCCTTTAACGGCGGCAGGACGCGCTCCAGCACCAGGCGAGAGGCCTGCATATCACCAGCCTTTGCTGCTGCCACCAATGCGGCCAGAATCTCAGGCACATCGGCACTCAGACTGTTCCGCATCTTGGTAATTGCGGACTTTCCCGGCGGCCGCCCTTTTGGGTTGCCGGTCTGGCCGGGCTTCCACTTTGTCGGCTTGTCGTTTGTGGTCATGCTGTTTTTTGCCTGTTGAATCAGGGCTCTAAAAGTCAATTGACTGCTGGTTGCTTGCCATGCTTTCGCCAGGCTCAGAGCTGGGCCCGGTCGCAGCAACGGATGCCGCCGGGCGGGGTTTGCAAGGCTCGGCCTGTTCAACCAGGTCATGACAAAACTCGTTTGCCACGTCAAGCGTGGCTTTCGCGTAGGTCGCCTCAAAACTGAGGTCGGAATGCTTGACCAAGTGGCTATGCAAGTTGTCAATTCGGTTGCGCAGCAGCAGCAAACGGCGCTCCAGCGTCGCAATCGTTTTTGCGGCCTGCGGGTCGCTGGCGTCCACCAGCCCCATTTTTTCCGCCGCGTAACGCAACTGGATGGGGTGCACCCACACCCGTTCAACATCCCCGCTAGCTTCCTGCCCAAATATGACGCTTCCGTCCTTTTGAAATTCAATGTTCAGGTTGGAGAAATATTCGGTTTCGAGTGTCATAAAAGTCCTTTCAATGCGGTGGGTCTATGAACGTGAAATTTTTGCCAGTGCTGACAGAGCAGCATCAACGGCTGTCCGGTATTGCCGCAATGCTGCCGGTGGCCGTCTGAAAAACTCGCCTGTTGTCGGGTCGTAAAGCGCAGGGTCTTGGTCACAGTCACGGACACGGACCACATCGCCTATGGAGTCTTCGGATTCGATCAACGGCAGGTTTGGCAGTGGAGTGGCTGGCGCTGGTGGTCGTGGCTTTGCTGCTGGTTTGGTAGGCGTTGGAGGTGGTGCTTTTGGAGTGAACCCTACAGAGCATAGGGTTTGCACTTTTTCCGTTGCTGTGAACCCTATAGGGTTTGCTTCTTTGGCCTTGCCTTTTCCCTTGCCGGTGAATATCGCCGCCATCGTCTTGAGCCTCTTGGTAGGTGTCTGCAATTCAATGCCCAGAGCCAGCAAGAACGGCGCAGGGTCGCTTTCGATCTTGTCCCGGATGGTCGCCCATGCCGCACTCTTTAACGCGCTGTCGTTGGTTTTCCGCAGCCGTTGGAGTACCGACTTTGATGCGGCCTGCTTTGCTGTCGTGGTCAGTCGGGCAGGTGCCTTGCTCAGTCCGTACCGCGCCGCAATGTCGAGGTGAAATTGCTTTTGTATCGCCATCAGCTTTTGCTTTCCGCCCAACATATCCGAGCCAGCCATGCGCCCGTCGATCAGCGGTAAGAGCAGCACATGGCAATGGCTCTGTGACTCGTCACGGTGAATGTCCACGCTCAGGGTTACGCAGTCAAAGTAATCCACGGCCCATGTCGCGCAGTCGGTGAAATATGCCCGGTCATCAAGGGCATGGTCCGGTGGCAAGCTGAACACAATCTCCAACGCCATCACAGCGTCTTTACGGAGCTTGGTCACTCCTGCAGTCGTCATCAGGTCTTTGGCAAGCTGCCCCACATCAGCAGCAGTAGACGGCCCCTGTAGGGTCTCATTCAAGTGTGAGCGTGTCGGGTCAATCGAACCCGTCGCACCTAACTCAGCTTGAATGACGCGCCGGTTATGACGCGCAGCCAAAGTGATGATGTTGGCGCCCTTGAGCTTTTTAATTCTCAGGATAGCGGCCCCACTCATCGCGCCCCCTGCTCAAACATCGCGGCCATGTTGCTGAAGTGCACTCGGTCGGACTGTTCCGCCACTTTTGCCGTGTGCAATGCGCCCACGGGTACCGGGCGTCATTTAACCAACTCCCAGCAGTTTGCGAATGTCAGCCGTAGCCCAATGCAAGCGGCCATTGATGCGGCGCGGGTGCAGCGGACCCGACTCGCGGCAGGCGTAAATCCGGAGGGTTTGCTGTGCCAAGTGGAGGTAGTGCGCGGCTGCTGCCGTGTCTACCGTCGGGCGGGTTTCCAGTTCAAGCGGGGTGAACTGTTGCGCAGCTTGAATGGCGACGCTGTTGGTTGCGGTTGTCGGTGTCATAGATTCGCTTTCAAACCCGTTGATTCAGGTTCGATAGCGAATCATGTCCCGACTAGTTCAGCTAACTCAACTCCGGCGCAATGAGTCGAATGAGTTTAAAAAGTTCAATCACTTGCCGCGAATTTTCGGCCAATGTTTGCTCAGCGTGCTAGGGTCATAAAAGCTACTTGCCTTCGTGCAGAATAGCCTGCGTGCGTTCTCCCCAGTGCCCATCTCAAACGGCGAAGACCCCACTCCAGCAGTCTTAATCAGGTGCTTGTGAAAGTAGTTGGCAGATTGAAAATGCGCTTTTCCGTACTCTTCACGCATGTAATCCAGTGCCACATTTTCAATTGATGGTTTTCTGTCTGTTTTGCGCGCTGTAGCTACCGGCGCGGGCTCTGTGCGGTCCTGTGCTGGCGTAAAACTATCAACTAGGAGAGTCAAGTTATTCCGTTTGCACCAGCGAAACACTACTTCTTCAGAAAACTGTTGCTCATCCACTATCGATGCATCAAGCCAGTTCGGCAAATGTCCAATAATATGGGTCTGCAAAGTCAATGCGATGATTGCAGCACCATCGACACTGTGAATCGACTCGTCATTTATGTAGTCGTTCAAATGCAAGTTTTCGACTTGCGCAATTCGACGCTTTTCTAAATTCGGAAGGCAGTCTAGTACTTGTGGTCGATCAATGTGGGCTTTTAATCCGTTTCGCCATTGCTCAAAATCCCAAAGGAATTGGTCAGCTATTTGCCGCGCAACGGCTTCGTTATTGCTGCAAAGTTGCCCGACTTGAGCGGCGGTAAAATTTTTCACAGCACTTCCTGTGCAACCCGGCGCAAGGTACCTCCGGCAGCTCTGCCGTGGCTTGTCTTCTAACCCGGTTTGCAATTGATTTTAGCAACCAATCAACGGCTTGGAATACGCATATATTGCAAATTGGTCGCATGGTGCGATGCCTACCGAAACGGGTTTCTACGGCGGCAAGCGCCTTGCGGTGATGTCGAAATGCTATTTGCCAGCCACCACCCGCAGCGCACCGGGCGCGGCCAGCGGTTCGGCGGGCTTCGCTACATTCACGCCTTTGACAGACCGTGCTTTACTGCATCGCGCAGCAGCTCATTGATGCGGGTTTGCCAGCCCGGCCCGGTGGCCTTGAATGCGTCCAGCACTTCAGCATCCACGCGCATGTTCAAGGTCGGGCGCTTGACTGTCACGGGCGGTCGGCCGCGTCCTCGGGTAATGCTTGCCTGTTGCCAGTAGGCAGAAACGGCGGCGGCGTCGCTAGGGTCATACGGGCCGGTCTGGTCATCCAAGGGTGTATCGGCAGCAGCTTCGCGCTTGACCCGCTCCCAGTCGGTGCCCGTGGGTTTATTGGCGATTCTTGGCATACAGCATCCTTTCCTGTTTTGATGCGCGGCGCAGTGAGATAGCCCGCAGTTCGTCCGGTTCTCGCATCACGTAAACCAGCACCAGCACCACGCCAGCGACCGCCACCATTGCGACATCCATCAACCGGGCCTCATCCCCCTTTGGGCTTGTCAGCGTCAGCTTATCTGGGGCATCAAACACCAGCAGCGCATCAGCCAGTGATAGCCCATGCTTGGCGATGTTGGCGGCGTCCTTGTTCGGGTCGTAAGTGAGTTTCATCGCTGCATTTATTGTATAGGCATCAATTGGGTAATTCAAGCCACCACGCGCAGCGCACCAGGTGCGGCCTTGGCATCAAACACAATCCCGGCCTGCTCCAACATCCATGCCTCTATCTTTTCGTGGTGCAGCGCCAGCAGTTCCAGCGGTCGCACGGTGTAATGCTTTTCAGCCGTGGCACTGGGCTTGTGGCCCTGAATCTGCGCCACTACCCCCACGGGCACCTCTAGCCACTCGGTCAGGCTCTTGAATGAACGGCGCAGGCCGTGCAAGGTCAGGCCATCAATACCGGCCACGGTGCAGGCGGTAGTGTGCGGGTGATTGGGCTCGGTGATGTTCCCGGCCTTGCTTGTAGGGCTTGAGAAAACCCATTCGTTGCGACGGGGCAGGGCGGATAGCAGGTGCGCCACATAGGGCGTCAGGGGAATGACACGAAGCCCCTCCACCTTGTCGCGGATGGTGATGCCCTTCCATTGAGTGTTCACATCCTCCCAGCGCATCGCAATCACTTCGCCCGGCCTTGCGCCCACCAGCAGCAGGGTTTGCAGGTAGGCGGCAATGACCGGATTTTGATTCAGTTGCACAGCGGTGAACCATGCCGAAAGCTGCCCCCTTTGCAGCACGTCCGATTTGGTGCCAGCCTTGCCCAGGTGTTCGCGGCTCTTTTTGGTCTTGGCTGGGTTTTTGGCAGGCAGTAGACCAGCGTAGGCGGGCTGTTCATCACACCAGCCTAGAAACACCTTCAGGATGCGCCACGCCAGCCGGGCGGACGTTTGCCGGGCCTTGGCCTCGCCTTCGGCCCATGCCTCGATTGCTGGCGCTGTGAGGTCGCGCAGGCGCAGTGCCATCAGTGGAAACAATGGCCCGGCCTCGGTGGTGCCAGTCCCGCGCTTGAACGGCACGCCACCGGGCGCAGCCTTGCGGATGTGGTCACGGTAATGCAGGTCACCCCAATGCGGGCGGCGTTCGGCCAAGTACACGGCCCACACATCGCCCACGGTCAGAGCTTGCACCTTGTCTGCTTCAGCTTTGGCGGCGGCGGCGATGCGCTGGGCTTCGGCTTTGGCGGCGGCATCGGCAATTACGGCAGCTTTCGCGGTTTCTTGCTGGCGCTCCAGTTCGCGGGGGTCTTGGCCTTTCTCGGTCAACCCGCGCAGGGCGTGCGCTTCTTGCCGGGCCTGTTCGATTGATATGGAGGGCCACTCACCCAGCGCACGGGTAAACAGTTTTCCCTTAACGCGGGTTTCAAACTGCCAGTGCTTCCCCCCGGCCTTGGTCACGCGCAGCCGCAATCCCTTTTTGTCCGCGTCCTTCACCAGCACAAACGGCAACTCAGCCGGGCAGGTCGCCTGCTCCAGTAGGCCATGTGTGAGGTCGTGGGCGGCGGCGTAGTCAATCGCTGCGGTCTTGCGTGGTCGTGCCATCTTGAGCCCCTTTTTGCTCTTACAGACTGTTTACAGACTGTAATAAGCTATTAACCCGAACTTCAATCAACACCTAAGCTGTCTGCCTGTCCAGTGCGTCGCTTGTAAGTTGTTGATTTGTATGGATTGTACTACTCCAATCAACGCAAGCGAATTGCTTAAAGCTGGGACTCATAATCCTTTGGTCCACAGTTCAAGTCTGTGACGGCCCACCATCCGAACCCGCGTCAGATTGGAAAAGCCTGTTGCCGAAAAGTAGCGGGTTTTTTT
>TBL_comb47_HYPODRAFT_10000972_pt1 | contig 37870 bp, 55 predicted proteins | sample TroBogypolimnion_40_FD_10682 | JGI IMG/M metagenome (IMG submission 10682)
GACCATTCTGTGAATTATTAGGAAAATATAATTGTCCTGTCATGAATTCATACAATGGATAATAACCGGTTTCTTTTATGTTTAAATTCAACGCCATATTATTAACATTTTGATATAGACGAACTAAGAGTTCCTTGAATCGATCGCTATTAATATCGGTAGAATATAATTCTGAAACATCCCATATATTGGTTGTCGCTATAAATGAGCCAATATCTGAGAGGAAATTAGTTGATCCTGCCATGCTATTCCTTTTGTTTAGGATTTTTTATATAACATAGTAAGATGATAATAGAAAAATTGATAACTTTTTCAGGAGAATAGGATGCCCATTCCAGCAATTTTAGCAGCAATAGCGCCATATGCTGCAGCAGCCCTTGGAGGCGCAGCCGCAGCTGGCGGTGCTGCAGCTGCAAATAAGGTGATTAATCGAAAGAGTCCTACTAAAAATAGAGGAATAGCCGCTCCTCCACAACAGCCAGTAATTCACGGAGGAACAGGAAATATTCCTCAAACAATTAGTCAGAATCTGGGTAATGAAGGATCAGCATTATTATTTAATCGATTTAGTCCTAATCAAGTATCAATTCTTGATCTTTTAGGACAATTAGGGCAACAAGGATTGCAGGGAAATAACTTTTCGTTTGGCCCAATTGAGCAGCAAGCGCGTGAAGGATTTGCCCAACAAACGGTACCTTCTATTGCAGAACGCTTTTCTGGCCTTGGAGCACAAAAGTCATCAGCATTTGGGCAGCAATTAGGACAAGCAGGCGCTGGATTAGAATCGGATTTAGCTGCTCAAAAGCAACTTTATAATATGAATCAAGCTGGATTGTTTCAAAACTTAGCTAGTCTTGGACTCACTCCACAATATGAAAGTATTTTCTCTCCTAAGCAGCCATCATTTGGTCAATCGTTAGGAACCAATATAGCCGGTCCAGCAGCGCAAGCGCTCACTACTCTTGGAGGTTTATATTTAATGAATAAATATGGTCAGCAATCACAATTGCCTAAACCTTAAAGGAATATCATGCCTCAAATATTAAATAAATATTCTTTTGGGTCAGATTTAGGGGCAGCATTAGGTTCAGGCTTAGGAAGCGGTCTTCAATATCTTGCTCAGAATAAAATAAACCAAATGACTCGCGCAAATGAGATGAGTCAATATTCTAATCTCTTACAGCAAAGTGGATTAGATCCTCGTGATGCAAATGTTCTTGCATATCATGCGGTAAGTAATCCTGAGCAATTTCATCATATATTAGAACAATATAGCCCACGGCAAGCAATCAATCAGCAAGCTACAGAAGCTCCTCAATATCAACAAGGATTGCAACAATTAGAACAGCAGCCTGCACAAGCAGCCTATAGGCAACCAACTCCTGAACAAGCAATGCAACTGCAGAATCTGTTTAAAGGACTAGGACAACCTCAGCAAGAGCCATCAGGCTTAGGAGAAGGCGTTGATCTGTTACGCAAGTCTGCCGCAAGTGAACTATTGAAAACTGCAGTAGGAAAGCAACCAGAAGAACAACTGCCTCAAATTAGACAACCACAACCACAAGTTGTTCCACAGGTAGTTCCTCCTATTCAACAGCCACAACAACCAGTTGAATTTACACCACAACAAATAGAAGAGCAGATTCATCCTTTATTAGCAAAAAGAAAAGCTCTTGAAGAAAAAGCGGCTCGTGAAAGAGATAAAGAGGAAAAGGCAAATCAAACTGCTATTAATAAAGCAGAAAAGCCTTACGTCGATAAGATTACTGCTTATAAGGAAGCTGCTGATGATGCAGATAAACGTCTTAATAAGATGGAAAATCTTGTTAAGAAAGGAAGCCTCCCTTATTCCGGATATTATAATACTCTCAAATCATTAGAAGAACATGTTACTCCATTAACAGGAGCTGGCGCTGGAGCAGCTATTGGAGGAGCATTAGGATTAGCCGGAGGACCATTAGCTCCCGCATCTGCTACAATTGGTAGCGCTATTGGCGGTGGTATAGGAGCTGCTGTTACTCCTATAGTTCAAGTACTAAAATCATTCCAGCGAGGAATCACTGCTACTGATACTGAAGAATTTGAAAAACTATCAAATGACTTTATAAGAAATGCAAAGACAATATTCGGATCAAGAATTACAGACGCAGATCTACGGGCTTTTATGGCTACATTGCCAACTTTATCTCAAACAGATGAAGGAAAACTTGCAGTCATAAAAAACATGAAATCATTTAATAAGGCAGCTCAGGTTCGATATAAAGCAATGCGTGATGTAATCAAAGATAATGGCAATAAAATACCGGCCGATATTCAAGGATTAGTGGAAGAGCGAGCAAAGCCAGAATTAGACAGAATAGCTTCTGACTTTGAAGCGGTTTAGCGGGCAAATATAATAATAAAGATTCCTAATTGAAGAAGGAGTAAGATTTCAATATTCTTTATTCTTTCTTCAATTGTTCTTTCATCCTTATAATTTTGTGCATTTAATACTGCATTTCTATACATCTTGCGAATTCCGTATCCAATAAGGGCACATATAAATAAAAAGAATGATATCCAAAATACGTCTGAAAAATTCATAGTTTCTCCCTAAATACTAACTTCTACTTTTAGTTTCCAGACTTTTACTGGCGCTTTTCTATACTTATTAAGATCAATATTATTCAGCTCAGGAATAGATTCATAATCTACAGGCCCTAATCTTGTCTCTAGATAGTAACTTAAGCCACCATAGCTATAAGGCTTATAATCAGATAGATCTCGTAACTCAAGAGCAATTTGATGCTCTTTCTTCTCTAATGCCAATCGCTCTTGCGTAATGTTATAGAGTTCTTTTGCCTTTGATAGCCAGATTGAATTGTCCCTATTTTCCATAGTGTCCCCCCTGGATACCTATTCGTATTTTTTATCTTTCTTTATCTGTTCTAGTACTGATCCAACTATATATTCATTCAGTGTTATTCCCCTCCGTGCTGCTTGCGCCTTAGCTTCTGCATGTACTGCTGCATCGACTACTTTTACTACCCATCTTTTGTTCTTTATTTCCATAGTGCTCCTTTATTGTTTCCCACTATAATGATCTTTTCATTGCTGTATTCTATATCCACAGGTACAGCAATATCCTTATATGGAATCCAATAAAGAACTTCATCAGACCATATGCGAAATTCATTACTTTTTTCCCATTGTCCTTCGCCCTTGTAATAGGCTAAATGCATGTCTCGATCTCTATGATCATATATAAGGCATCTTTCTCCAATTGCAGGAAGAGATCCTTTTGTTCCGTTTGGCTTAATCCATTCCATATTGCTCCTTGATGATTATAGGTATAGTATAGCACCAATTGCACCCAATATCAAGTATATCTTGCTATTTCCTTCTTTACAGGTTTAGACTGGGTAAAAATTATAACTCTTAAGGAGAAAAAGATGGCAATTCGGCAAAGAACACGATCATTAGTCGGTTACGGCATCGACAATGCGCTTCAATCATTGGCGCCTCAACCTATTATAGCCAACCGAGCTCCAACCACCTCTGATACAGCCCCTCTGGGCGCGCTCTGGGTGTGGCCGGCACAAGATGAAGCATGGATTTTAGTGAGCAATGCTAATGCAACTGCTACTTGGAATCTTATAGAATCTTCTGGTGGCGCTGGTGTATTTAGTTCTCTTTTAGTTAACCCAGGTCCGGTGACCACCCAAGGTACTGGCGCAGTTAATATCTCTGCTGATGCAGTAGCTACTACTATTAACGTAGGTACTGGCGCTGCCGTTAAAACTCTTACTTTGGGTTCACAAACGGGCGCAAGTGTAACTACTATTTATGGTGGCTCTACAGGTGGTATGCTTATAGAAACTGGTAGTGGAGGAGATATTGTTATCGATTCTGGAACTGGTGAAATTGATATATCTACTGATGCTGCTGCAAATACAGTTAAAATTGCTACTGGCGCCGCAGCTAAGGCTCTTACTTTAGGTTCCCTTAATACAACATCAGCTACTACCATCAATGCAGGAAGTGGGAGCTTAACGCTTGCTGCTGGTGTTAATACTATTAACATCGCTAATGATGCTACTACTTCAACCGTGAACGTTGGTACAGGTGCAGGATCTAAAACGCTCAATCTTGGTTCTGTAAATACTACTGCTACTACTGCAATAAAATCAGGCACTGGTGGCATTAGTTTGGCTAGTGGATCTACTACTCCTGGTTCAGTAACAATCACTCCTATAACCGGAACTGTTGCAGAAGGCGGTACAGATACTGTTACTGCAAACTCTCGTGTGATTTATGCTACGTATACTGGTTATACCACTGCTAATTCTGGTGGAACTCAAGTATTCAAAGTTGCATCATCTCTCATTACCACTACTTCAGCAGTTCATGTTACCGTAACTAACCTGAATACTTCTGGGAATGGCGCATTCTTGACCGTGACTGGTATTATTCAAGGTTCTGGTTTATTGACCATTAACACTGCTAATAATGGCGCAGGCGCTTTAGGTGCAGGTGATACTGTGATTATCTCTGTATGGGTCATTAACTAACTTATAGAAGCCCCCCTTCTATTCCTTACAGCCTCCTAGTAATCTCATGCCTAGGAGGCTATGCTTAGTAAAAAAACTTTTAGGAGATTCCATGGAAACCAGTCAAGCACTCGTTCTTAAAGCCACGCGTGGCAACTGTTCGTTCACTCTGATCCTTCCAGTAGGCACTACTTGGGCAGATGCAGTCGATGCAACTGCAGAGCTCTATATGCAAGTAGGCGAAATGGCAAAGCAATCAGTGCCTCAAGAGCCGCCTGCAGATCCACAAGAGCCTTTAGAACCAACGATTGTTGAAGGAAACTAATATGGCTATCAATAGAATTAAAGCTCTTGCTTTGACCAAAATAGAAGCAACAACATTTACTGGATCATATCTTCCAATTAATCCCTCTGGCGCAGAAGGCGCAGCATTCTACTTCAGAATAAATAATGATACTGATGGTGCAGTAACAGTCAGCTTTGATGGCATTAATGATCATATTTATCTTCTTGAAGCAGAAGTATATGAGACGCCAACAACACAGAATAATAGCTTGCCAGCAGGCAAAGTAGCATTATTTCCTAAAGGGCAAATAATCTATGTTAAAGCAAGTATGGGTACTGGCTATCTCTATCTTTCTGGCTTTTATCAACCAGTAGGAGAATAGAATGGCAGCACCAAATTTAGCGATACGATTACACTTTGAGCCAGTACGATCATTAGCTTATACCTCGGTTGGTTCTGGCTATATGGGCGTAGGTACGGCAATTAGCAATCCTGCACGACAGTTCTTTGTCCAGAATCTAACTGATGTTACGCTCATGTTCTCATTTGATGGAGTGAATGATCATTTCCCTTTACCTGCTAATGGGTTCTTTCTTGATGATATAACGAGTAATAAAACACAACAAGGCGGCTTCTGGCTTGCCGAAGGTACTCGTTTGTATGTTAAAGAAGTTGGTACACCATCTTCAGGATCAGTTTACTTTACCGTTGCCTATGGCACAGATAATTAAGGAGATACCATGTCGCAAGCGGGAAGTTTTCAAAAAGCAATTCCAGCGGGAACCTACGTCGAAACGCTCGAAGGTAATGCCGGCGGAAAAGTGGGCCCTGATGGTACGGGTAATATTAATGTTGTTGGTGATGGCACTACTATTACTATAGTTGGCGATCCTGGCGATAATACCTTAACAGCAAGCGTGATATCAGGCAGTGCAGAAATAACCATAACGGGTGATACTGGCGGTCCATTAACGAGTAATACGTTTACCTTTACGGGTGGCACTACTGGCATAACTTTTAATGGTTCTGGCACTACTGAAACGCTTGAAGGTACTTTAGTTGTTGCAAATGGTGGCACCGGAGATGTTAGCTTCACGGCTTATGCTCCAATCTGTGGTGGAACTACAACTACTGGCGTATTGCAATCTGCTTCAACAGGCATATCAAATTCAGGCTACGTACTTACATCAACAGGGTCCAGCTCATTACCTACATGGCAAGAGGCTGCCGCAACGGGGATAGTTACTATTGATGGCAATAGTGGATCAGTAACTGGATCAACCGTAACCATAGAAACAGCGAATACTACAGTTAAAACAAGTGGATCTGGCACTACTATGACGATAGATTTCCAACCAACTTCTGGTGGCAATCTTCTTTTGGGTGCCCCAGGATCGTCTATTTCTTCAGGTTTTCTCAATAGCGGTTATGGTATTCATTCTTTAGAAAGTATTAGCTCAGCTGAAAATAATAGTGGCTATGGACCATATTCTCTCCAGAAGCTTACATCAGGGCAAGAAAATAGTGCTTTTGGCGTTAATGCTTTGAATGCTATTACTACTACGAATGCCAATAGTGCTTTTGGATTAGAATGTTTATGGAAGTGTACTGGTACTGGTAATACTGCAATAGGTGATCAAGCAGGGGAGAATATTGCTTCTAGCGGATCTTATAACTGCCTATTTGGTTATGGTGCTGGGCAGAATTATACCACTACTGAATCAAGCAATATTGTTATTAGTGCCGATGGAGTTGTCGGCGAAAGTAATGTAATCAGAATTGGTACTCAAGGATCTGGCTCTTCGCAGCAAAATGCTTGTTATATAGCTGGTATTGATGGAGTGAATCTATCAACCGCAAATATAGTAACCGAATCGAGTACTCAGTTAGGAACTGCAGTTCTTACTGGCGGTACTGGAATCACTATTGATGCTACATCAACGCCAAATGAAATTATTATTAATGCATCAGGCGGTGGCGGAGCTGGTACAATAACTGGTAATGATGGAACGCCAGAAGCGCAAGTTGCGGGTAACTGGGACATCGTTACTTCTAATGCAACGGTTACCTTTGCAGGATCTGCGGGTACTGAAACATTAAATTTCCAAGGGGATCAATATAACAATATTATTCTCGGTGCGTTGCCAGCAGGTATTACGTCGGGATCTGGTGATAGTGTTGGTGTTGGATTCAATGCTCTGAACAGTATTACTACTGATGAAAATTGCGTAGCCATAGGTGCATTTGCTCTACAAAGCCTAGTTGGATCAAACGGAAATAATGTAGCAGTTGGTGGCAGTTGTCTAACTGGTTTAACCACGGGATCTAATAACGTCGCCGTAGGTGCTGGAGTTGGTAGTGGATTTTTTGGTCTTGGTACTGGTTCATATAATGTGCTTATTGGTAACTCAGCAGCAACTTCATATTCTGGATCAGAATCAAGCAATATTTTGATCAATAATGGGGGTAGTAATGGTGAAAATAATACGCTCCGTATCGGTGCCGGAACTGGTTCCGGTAATCAGCAATTAGCATCATCTTATATTTCAGGAATTAATGGCGTCAACGTCTCTTCGTCAACTCAAACAGTAGTAACCATGACTTCTGGATCTGATCAACTTGGTACTGCAGTCTTGACTTCTGGAAGTGGAATTAGCATAACTCCCGGAGCAAACACGATTACGATTGCAGCAACTGGCGGTGGCGGAGCTGGAACTATTACAGGCAATACTGGTGGAGCTATATCGCAATCAGCTGGCAATTGGAATCTAGTAACTGCTAATACTAATATTGGCGTAGTGGGATCTGGATCTACCTTAACCATGGATTGGACTGGTGATGCAAACTCAAATATTCTAGTAGGCGCTACAGGGGCTATTACTACTGGGGAAAATAATACTGGATTTGGGAATCTTGCTCTTGATTCTATTGTATCTGGCTCAAATAACACTGCTGTTGGAGAATATGCTCTTGGTGTATGTATAGGTGGCAACAATAATACTGCAATTGGTAGCTTAGCTCTCTCTGGCATCGGAGGCGGTGCCGGCACTGATAGTGGCAACACTGCAATAGGATATAATGCACTAACTACTTTGGCAGCTGGTGGAGCGAATACCGGCAATACCGCAATAGGATATAATGCCGGACAGAATGCAGAGGAATCTTCATATTTAACGCTATTGGGATATCAAGCTGGTATTAATTATGATACCACTGAAGCTAATAATATTCTTATTAATAGTAATGGTGTTGTTTCTGAATCTAATGTACTTCGTATTTGCGACGCTGCAAATACTTCTACTGGAACGGGATTATCTGCTTCTTATATCGGTGGTATTACTGGAGTTTCAGTAACAGGCGCAGCAGTTATTGTTTCAACCGGTGATCAACTGGGCGTTACGGTATCTTCACGTAAATTCAAAGACAATATTGAAGATATGGGATCAGCGAGTGAAGCAATCTATAATCTCAGGCCGACTACATTTACCTACAAAGGATCAACTGAGACACGCTATGGACTCATTGCCGAAGAAGTAGCTGAAGTTATGCCGAATCTTGTCGTATATGACAAATCTGGTGATCCTCAGACTGTTATGTATCATGAATTGCCTGCATTGTTATTGAATGAGATTCAAAAATTGAGAAAAGAGATTGATGAACTTAAGAAAGGGAAGTAATGAGCAATGGATTATCAAGCATTGGCGCATTAGCCTATCAAGGCACGAATGCTCCTACGCCTCCAAATACAGCCAGTTATAAACGAGCGCCAACGCCAAATGACTATCAAGGATTTTCAGTTGGTGATTTCTGGATATATAGAGTCTCTAAAACAGCAAACAATAGTCTTCTTTATGTCCTTATGGGCGTAGCAGGCAATGTTGCAGATTGGGTTCTTTTAAGTAATTCCATTGGTGTGGTTACTAATCTTGAAACCGATGACGGACATATTGTAACTCCTACAGCAGGAGTGATTAATATTTTAGGAGGAACTGGCATTGCTACTACGGGCACAGTCGGACCTAATACCGTTACTATATCTACTGCTGGCGACGTAGCTACTTCATATATAACTAACCCTGCTACTGGCACTGCGGTTCCTGTTGCTGGTGTGTTAACCTTCGCAGGTACTGGTGGAGCTGTCATATCTGCAGCAGGATCAACGATAACAGTTAATGCTGGATCTACTGGTGACGTAACCGGATTGCACACTCAAGATGGTCATACTGTAACTCCTACAGCTGGAGTGATTAACATATCTGGTGGAAATAATTTAACCACTACTGGTACGGTTGGTCCTAATACAGCAACTATAAGCTTGTCTGGCATTACTCAGCATTCGCTTCAAGTTGGTGGAGCATCAAATGCATTAACTCAGCTTGGCGTTGCTACTAATGGGCAGTTAGCAATTGGTTCAACCGGAGCTGATCCGGTGCTTGCTACATTGACGGCGGGAACTGGTGTGACCATAACGAATGGAGCTGGATCAATAACAATTGCTGCTTCAGGAGTTGACGCGCAATCATTTCCTACAGATTCAGGAACAGCTACTCCATCAAGTGGTGTATTGAATGTTAATGGGAATGGTACTGGTGGAAGTATATCTACTACTGGATCTGGGAATACTATTCATATAACTGATATTAACAAGCCAGCTTTCCTGGTGGTTCCTACCTCTTCAGCAACAAATGCAACTGGCGATGGGACTTTTTTTACCGTTCCATGGGCAACAGCACTGACTAATGTTGGATCATATTTCAATACTGGAACTTATACTTTTACTGCTCCTGTTAATGGTTTGTATTATTTTGGATCTTCAATATCTCTTCAAAATCTTGGCGTTTCATTTACTCAAGGTGCTACATTCTTCGTTACTACTTCAATTGGTTATGAATATCTAACAGGAAATCTCGGAGTAATTCAGGATGCTAATAATCAGTATTCTATAATCAATCATGTTTTGACTCCTATGAGTGCTGGTGATACATGCTATGTACAAGTATCGGTTGCAGGAGGCACTAAAACTATAACAGTTGCCGGTGGACATTCAGGTAATACTGGAAGTTGGTTTTATGGATATTTAGTACAAGTAACCTAATATAAGGAGACTGTATGTCAGATACAATGAAGATGCTCATCATTGCATTGGCTTTAGCTGCTGTAGGAATAATTAAATATTATTACCCGGCTTATAAGGATGATAATCCCGTAGAAGTTATTGCGGAAGAGTTCATCGAATATGAGACTGGCATACATATAGATCTCACTCCATTGTCACCAGAAAAATAGAAAACCCCCACGTCGCTAGAGCGTGAGGGAAAAAGGAGTTGCTCATGAATGAGAACAACCAATTTCATTATAGGGACTCTTTCTGAAATCGCAATAAAAAACCCCCAACGCCTGAAGGAGGCAATTGGGGGAGTAGATAGAAGTAAGCAGTACACACCATCTAAGTTTTTTTTATCCCCATGAATTCCCACTGTGGATTCTCTTCATCCTTGCTGTACTGAATATATAACTGATATTCCCCTTCGCCAATATCTACATGGCATTCAGTTCCAAACGGAGCATGATCTAATTTACTGGGAGCGCTATGACGTATTATTGGTTCCATGTTATTCCTAGTTTAAGAGATCTAAATAAGCCATATCATATTCTAGGTCGCCGCTCACAATTTGAAACACGAGCATGAATGCCTCAGTGAATTGTGGATAACTATAAGTCCCTTCTTCAGCAAAGAACTCTAATGCACATGATTGCTCACTGCGAGATATATATGCAGCTGCATATCCTTTATCGCCATAAATGAAGTAGGTTATGATATCGCTTGATATGATCTCTGCTGATACTTCTTGATTCTCAAATCCGCATGAAAAACAAGCATGCTGCAAAGCACGTTCTATATTCATATGATTGGTGACAAATTCTGGGCAATCATGTATCTGCAATACCATGTGTAGATAGTTCTTTTGTTCTATAGTTGGTTCACTTTCTATGATGCGTACGCATCCTATAGTAAGCAGCAATAATGCAAAGCATCCCAACAACATTTTTTTCATTACGTCTCCTTTTATAACACGTATAACAATACCATGCAGATACCGATAACCATTACCATTGTTAACTTAAAGATTATAGTCAGCCAAGTATTGAGATCCATGATTACTCTTTAAACAATTTTTCAAAAATTAGATACACCAAACTAATCCCCAACCCAAATAGCAATACCACTATCCCAAGAAAGAACCATATAACAAATTCCAGCTTATCCAAAAACTCATTGAGCGGCATTACTACTTTCCTTTATTTCATTCTTTGTTCTAACGCCAAATGAAGATCAATGTCTGGACAGAATTCTCCGGCAGGACAAATTTTACACATCCAAGGTTCCCTGGCCATCATTTTTCGTTTTTGTTTATCTTCTTTTTTCCATTGCCTCACTAAGTCATAAGAAGGCTCAAAAAAATGCCGATGTAATTTTTTAAAGAAGCTCATGTGTATTCCTTTGGTACTATTATTTGGTACCATCCCTTTTTATATATGTTTCCATAATTGTTTGGTAACAATTTTTTGTATTAATTCTTTTGTTACACCATATTTTTCAGCTATATCTTTATTTAATAATCCTTGATTTCTGTATTCACGGATATCATAAATATCTTTTTCTTTTAATTTTGAACGCGGATGATTTTCGCCTTTTAATCCATGATCTTTCTTGACAGGCAATATAGTATGTATAGCATTCCAAATTGCGGAAGTATGGCAATTATATTCTTTAGCAAGATCAGTCTGTCTGGTTCCTGAAAGATATTTATTAACTATTTCAGCGCGTTTGTAAGAAGGTATTTTATTATTCGAACGCTGTTCTGCATAAAGAGTTCTTCCCTTTCTTACCATATCATCCATATTTTCTTTGTGCGTTCCTAACCATAGATGATTTGGATTTGCACATGCAGGATTATCGCATCGATGACATACACACATTCCTTTTGGTATATCACCTTTAAATAATGCATATGATAATCGATGAACTTTCCAAGAAGATTTTTCTACCCAAACGTTTCCATATCCATCATCATTCAAAGATCTTTTCCAAATCCAACATTGATCTTTGTATTCAATATTATTGAGAATCTTTTGAATATATTTTTCTTTGTTTGGGACCATAGATTATTTCCCATTGCGAAGTTGTTTAATTTCTCTGATTCTTTTTATTGCAGGGAAGTATTTTGTCTTGGGAAGGTCGGCCAAATTCTGCAGTTTCAATCCATCCAATATCATCTCTGCTATATCTGGATATTCAGCGAGTTCGTAGTTTATCTCGTCAAGTTGTTCGGTTGTAATAACTTCTGGAGTATCATCTTTTGCGTTGTACTTGGTATTGAGTGCAGTTCCTTTTGCATAGACTTCTCTACTAGTTGCTACTGCTGCTTCACCATCATCATCTTCATCACCAACAACCACACCAACCAACGAAACATAACATACGCGCTTCATATATGTAATTGTTGAAGAGATTGATTGTACGTCATTTTTAGCAGGTACAATGCGCACTTTAGATTGAACCCATTCTCCTGATGTATGCATCATCTTGGTGATCAACCATTTACCATCATCAGCATCGATAATCATCTGCATGACTGATAAACCATTCTTGGTTAATGCTGGACGTGAAGCTTGCACTACTGACATAAGATCAGCATAAGCACTCTTGAAGTATGGATTATTCTTGTTTTCACCAGCAACTGCAAAGTCAGCCTGAGCTTTAGCTAAAGCAGTAGCAAGCTCTTTGATCTCCACCGATGAATTTGCCTCAGGTTGCACGATCTTACTCGAGTTGAGTATGTCTATCTTCTTGGAAAGATCGTTGATCATATCCTGAATTTTAATGAGTTCCATTGTTTCCATTACTTGTTTCTCCTATTGAATTTCATATCCTCTACAACATCCATCAAATGTTGATCCCAACAATCTTCTGAACAGAATTGGGCGACTTCATTATTCACATGTTTAACGACTATATCGCTGACTTCATATTCTTCAAAGCACCATTCGCATCGTTTAATGTTGTCCATCGTTAATCCTGTGCAATTATGTCTACCTTCTCTAATCTTTTCAGTATTACTTTCTCCATACAATCAATTGAGCAGAATTCTAGATCTTCTTTTATTCCATCGATCTCATAGAGAAAAACATTCGGATTTTCAATATCAGATTTATCAGTGTCATATTCCTTAAAACACAACTCGCATTGCTTAATGTTGTCCATTTATTTCCTTTTGCATGCTTCTAATTCATTAATCGTCCATTGTTCTAGGCAATATTCCGAACAAAGATAATCACTTGTTTCATAATCCTTTTCACGAGATGAAAGCTTTTTATGTTCGCTCAATTTGAAGGTGTACTTTTGTTCTTCTCCGATATCGATATTAGCCCAGCACTCTTTGCAAACTTTTTGTTCCATATTAATCCTCTATTTTAGCTTTCTTTCCTCTATCATCACATCCACAAGCCCAAGGACACTTTATATCGCCGTCTTTTGGTATTGGTTTAAATCCTTTATGAACATATTGCCAGCTATGAATAGAATAAACATCATCTGACAATGCCATAAATGCGTATTGTGCCATGGTATATTTATTCAATACATTTAACATTTCAGGCGTCATATCTTTAAAATCTATAGACGAATGCATCTTATAAATCGCTGATGCTAAATCATTAAGAGCTTTTCCCAATTGTTCTACTCGTTCCATAATTTTCCCTTCGGTTTAACTTCTATCTACTATTATATTAACATATATTGTATCATTTGCAATCAAATTATAATATGTTATAATAGATTCATATAGAATATTAGATTGGAGAATGATGATGATTGATAAACTAGCAGAAAAAAGACAGGACTTGCTCCTGAGATTAGAGAATTTGATTGTTGATGAGCCTAAGTCAGTCAGGAGATTGGCTATAGAAATGGGGCTTCATGAGCATACTCTGAATAGCTTTATGAGGAATAATAGGGAAACTAGCATGCTAACGCTGGCTAGGATTGAGAAGTATATCTTGGGCAAGGAAAAGGGGGATAGGGATGAATAGGATATTTCTTTTGTTGCGTATAGGATTATTTGTCTTCCTAATGTATCGCATGATTAAAAGAGTTAGCAGAGTGTTATAAAGGGGGAACTTAATCCCCCTTTGCTAATTACGCACGTTTAACTGATGCGTAATTACAAGCAATGCTATATGAGATAACCCATCCATCCAATAAGTGGCATTTGGAAGTAATATCTGAGTATCGTTATGAAGCCAAACCAAACCACAACCAATATTATGAGTCCTGATGGATCATCTTCGAATATATTGAGCTTACGTTCAGGTTGAAAGTAGCACATGATTAGATGATGTATTGCTACGAGGATTGCGAATATTACTTGTAGTTGGAATGCTTCAATAAGAGTCATGATAGTTTAGGGTCCAGGAATTATGTTGCCGACAACTTCTGCGGCGATCGCAGCGCCTTCAATGGCTTGTAGTACATGCATAGTTTCTGCTGCATGTGCTGGATGAAAGAAGCAAACAACAGCCCATCCTGTAATACCACCAACTTTTGTTACCCAAAAGGCAGCTTTACCTACAATAGGTCCACCGCCATTAAGACGGCCATCAAGATGCAAAGCATAGTCATTGCTGTCATTAAGCTTAGCAAGCTTTAATCGAGCACCTGCTGCTGCATATTGAGCAAGCTTAACGTTATCAATACCACGTAGTTCTTTATCGATGAACGCACGTTCGATTTTGGTGTTATCAACAAAGAAATCATTTCCTTTGTGAGTGAGTTGCATAGCATTCATAGATGCGCATGCAATCATAGTTAAAGCTAGAATAGCTTTACGAATTTGTAACATAGAGTTACTCCTAAATAATGGTTAAATACTGCTGCTATACTGTCCCCCCTTCTTTTACGCATGTACCATAATATCCCTTCTTGGTTTAAACAGAGTAAAAGTTGTATTCATTATAACAATATGCTACATTGTGTCAACAATCTTAATGAGGAAATGTTATGACAATAGAAAAAATAGAAGAGATGAGACGGAAGTTAACGGAGATGTTGATCGATAGTGACTACGGATCGGTTGAGATTGCCAAGCGAATAGATATTAGTTTTATGGCATTTAATCGATTCATCATAGGTGTTAAGAAGACTAACATAAGAACGTTGCTCAAAATTGAAAAATTCCTCAATGCGCCGCCTCCTAGGAAGATACCAGTGAGGAAAGATGGCAAAAGAAGGATGGAAAGGATAGATGAATGAATCTAGATAAATCGTTTGATGAGATAGGAAGACTTCTTCGTCTTCAAACTTATGGTGAATTATACAATGAGTTAGTGAGCAAACAGAATAAGACTGATGGTGATCGAGCACAAATGAAAGATCTACTGGATAAATATTCTGCTCTTGCAAAAGAATTAGGCATAAAAGTTACGATGAGCAGAGAGGATGAAGTATGAAATGGATTAGCGTTAAAGATCGCATGCCTGAGATTCATGAGGATTGTATAATATGGATTATAGAAGATAACTGTGCCTATTTTGCTAATAGGGATAGAGATGAATGGGCAGAAGGGAAACCTTATTGGTGTGCGCCAGAACACCCAAAAGGATGGGAAGATGACGAAATATCGCATTGGATGTATTTAGATGATATTCCCAAACCAGATCTTGATATATGTGATACAACAGTATGTATTCATTTTAAGGAAAAAATACTTGAAATATCGTTTGAATTGAAAGATAAATAAATCTTCCCAAACGATTGACTGAACCTGCAAAACAGCTACAATAACAGAGTTATTTTATAGATGAGATATATATCTTAATGCTAAAAATAACCAATGAAATTCCCACTTAAAGAATTAAGGCCAGCAACTGCCAGCCTTAAAAACTTTTAGCTTGTTCCCCACCTAAGAAATTGGGATAAGCATTTGAAAAAAATAACCCAGAATTAACCGAGCTACTTTTTTGTACCAGTTAAATTTGCTGTAACACAAAATAACTACGCATAGAACGCTTTCAACATTCAAATACAAGATCAAAGATATATGAACTATACTAAATGTCAAACAAATATTTCACTAAATCCCCTGATCAGAGGGATTATGGATGAAAATAATCCTCTTAAGCTAGAGATTCTTAATCATCTTATCTATTTAAGCACTCGATTTAGAGTTGTTTTCATATCTCAAGGCACGTTAGCTGCCAAATATAATGTTACTCGTCAGTGGATTAATGAGCTTCTGCGCAGATGGAAGTCTTTGGGGGTTATTAAGTATCGCCAGCAGGATTTCAATCGCTCTTGTGTTTATCTTATCAATCCTTTACTTGCTCAAGAGAAGAATCGTATCAAGTTTAAGCTTCCTGCAGCTGTGTTGTTATTGGTTGTTTCTTCCCTTTGTAGCGCTGTTTATGGTAGAGAGTTGACACTAAGTAATATAAGGAATTTATCTAACTATAAAATGGTAATTGTTCCCGCAGTTGATTATGGATTCTACGAACCCCGCGAAGCGGAATCAGTCATTTTTGTAAAAAATAGCAAGCAATCTATCCCGTACAATGCAATAACCTCAAAGGAGAGAGTTATGGAAGACACAATAATGCAGCTTGCTGCTGCTTTTAATTTAAATGCAGAGCAGGCAGAGCAATATTCTAATCAGTATAGCAAGTCCGTATTGCAGAAAACTCTGCAGAGTTTTCAAAAGCAGAAATCTACTAAGAAGATTACCAATCCACAAAGATGGCTTGCTTGGGTATTGGCTGACGAAGAACGCAAAGAGAGAGAGCAAGCCTCTCGATCCTCAAACGGGAAGATGGGGGGGCATTCAACAACTTCAAAGAACCCAGGCGGGCATAGTCCATCAGAAGAGCTGCCAAATTTGAACCACATGGAGCAAATTGAATATTTGATGAAAGAGATATTGAAGTTCTCAAAAACGTATGACCCTAGCAAAGTATATTCGCGCGACGAAAAGATGAATGAGTACTTGCACAAGATAGCAAGCAATTCTATAGCCAGCATGCAGCGCGAAGTTGATAAGCTGCTTGCCCAGCTTGATGATCCTAATCATATCTGCAAACCAGGCTGCGTTGATCAATCCCTTTTCTTAAGAAAGCCAAAGCAGCAAGCAGACGTCGACTTTGCCCAACCATCAGCAGACAAAGACTATGAAGACCATCTGGATACAATATCAGCTGACAAATCTGATCCAACGGGGTATAAAGAACTGGTAAGAAAATATGACTATGGAAGGATAGCTAGATGAGACAGAAAACTTATATCATCCCGTTAAAACCAATACCTTGGCGTAGAGCAGGAATCAGTCAAACCAAATTCTACGATCAACAAGTGAACGAGAAGATTGCCTATGGTCTCTATCTCCTCAAATGCCATGGCTCAGACCCCATCTTTTCAGTACCAGTAGAACTCGACGTAACTTTCTATATGACAACTGCCCAACAAAAGCAAAAGCAACTCAAAACCTACCATCATGCAACGCCAGATCTAGACAATCTTGTCAAACTGTTGCTAGATGCTATAGTTGATACAAAAGCAATACTAACTGACGATAGAATAATCTCAGTTATGCATGCAAAAAAGATATACGATTCTTGTCCCAGAACAGAATTTACTATTAGAGAGTTAGAGTGAGAATAACTAAATCTAAAAAAGCCAAAGATACTAACACAGTTCCTCTTACCCTTTCAAAAAATCGTACATGGCTCGATTTCATGGAAAACGAGGCAATTTCAACATTTCCAGAAAAAGATTCTTACCGCAAAAGACTAGCTTTTACCCTTCTAGAATGGGCAGCTCAAGAAACATCTCTCGAGATAACAGAATTTGCTCTCGAAATGAAAATGAGACGTCAAACTCTTAATGATTGGGCAGCAAAGTATCCTGACTTCAAAGAAGCTTATGACTTTGCCAAACTTATGATTGGAGTGCGTAGACGCAAAGGAGCTCTGACAAGAAAGTTTGATAAAGACGTAGTACATAGAGATGAACATGTTTATGATCCAGAGCGACACGAAGTGAACGTGTATCACAACAACCTTAAGAAAGATATCCAGAACGACAATACAACCAAAGTTATAGTGCTATCGCAGCTCGATACTGGTGAACTCGTTCCTATTGGGGGAAAGAAGGACGATGAACGTCCGCTTTAAATTCATTCCCATTAAAGAAGCAATGCCAAATACAGACGACAAAGTCTTATGGTTATGGAAAGATAAAGCTGGCGAGTTTGGTAAATGGCAATTCTCCACAGAAGAGCAACCTGAGGGTTCAATAGTTATGTGGGCTACATTACCAGTTGATGAGATATTGAAAGAGAAATGGCCTTATTCAGGACCGTTACGATTAGCACAACGAGGAGATCAATGAACTACGAACAAATAACCAAACAAATGCTACTGCGTGGCTTTGATCATCTATCATCAATAGCACAAGCATTACAACGCATACAGAAAGAGGCTAAGGATGAAGACGAAGCACTTAAGCAAAGTGTTACGCTATCTATGCTATTTCGTGCGATCAACGATATCCTTCATCCTGGGTTTTCAGATGCACCGAAGTTATTTCCGGAACAGGATCTAACCGAATTCCTTGATAAGCTGAAAGCAGCACATAAAGAAGCTGTAGATAAGAAGATATTCCCACCATGTAAATGTGAAGAATGCAATGCAGCTACTTCCAGAGACACAGATAAAGCTGAATAAATTTCAGCCTCGTCCCTACCAACGCAATCTATGCAGAGCTTTTGAGGAAGGAAAACTCAAACGATATCTGATCATATGGCCACGACGATCTGGTAAGGATATATGTGCTGTTGCGCTCTTAGTTCGTGCAGCATTGCGCAGGGTTGGTACTTATTTCTATGTGTTTCCAGAGTTCTCATCAGGCAGACGTATTCTTTGGGATGGTATCGATATAGATGGCCATCGAATCCTACATAAATATATACCAGAAGAGATTGTAGAATCACGCAATGAGCAGCAGATGCGTATTCGTCTTATTAATGGATCACAGATTGTCGTACTGGGGTCAGATAACTTTGACTCAACTATTATTGGTACTAACGCTGTAGGCATGATCTTTTCAGAATATGCATTACAAGATTCCCGCGCATGGTCTTATGCGATCCCTATTCTCAATGCTTCGAACGGCTGGGCTTTGTTTATATCTACTCCAAGAGGTAAGAACCATCTTTGGGAGTTATATAACGTAGCTTCAACAACGCCCGGCTGGTTTTGTGAGAAACTAACCATAGATGATACACAACATGTACCAATAGAAGAGATCCAAAAGGAAATAGAATCAGGGCAGATGAGCCAAGATCTCGCTATGCAAGAATGGTGGACATCATTTGAGTTGGGTATTGAGGGATCCTTTTATAGTAAGTATATAGATAATCTTCGTCACAAGGGTCAGATTTCTTATGTGCCATGGGAGCCATATCATCCTGTAAACACCGCTTGGGACTTAGGTTTTAATGACCCGACTACGATAATCTTCTTTCAGCAAATTGGAGCGGTAATTCGTATCATAGATTGCTATGAGAATACAAAGAAAGGATTAGATCATTATGCTAAAGTGGTCAAAGAAAAGCCTTATACTTATGGCAAGCATATTGCTCCTCATGATATTGCTGTACATGATCTCGGTACTGGTATATCGCGTTGGAAGACAATGCATGATCTCGGAATCACTTTTATCCGTTACGATACAAAACAACCTAACATAGAAGATGGCATAGAATGTGTTAGACGCAACCTTCCTAAGATGTGGTTTGATGAAAAAGCTTGCGAGCCATTACTCAAAGCACTCGAGAACTATCGCCAAGAATATGATGTAAAACGTAAGGTTTACAAGAGTCAGCCATTGCATGATTGGTCGAGCCATTGGTGTTTTACTGGAGACACAAAAGTATTGACACGTTACGCAATGCGTCAGATAATGGATATCCAAGAAGGTGATGAAGTATTAACATTACACGGATGGAAACCATGCACGAAGGCAATGATAACACAACGCAATGCAGAACTTGTGGAAGTCAAATTCCGAGACGGTACGACAGTGAAATGTACGCCGGATCATACATTTCTGACGACGGATCGAAAGTGGATATCTGCAAAAGACCTGAAGAAGGGTACTGTGATCCAATCGTACTTGATGCACTTACGCGATACTTTGAGGGACACTTGTATAGGATATGGCCTTCAGATGTATATTTCTCAAAGGGCGGATCAAGACTGCATAGAGATGTTTGGCAAAGAGCTTTTGGAGAAATCCCAAAAGGATGTCACATACATCATAAAGATAATAACCCACTTAACAACTCCTTATACAACTTGGAATGTATTCCACGAAAAGAACATTTATCGCTTCCTAGACCAAATAACAAAGGTTTTTCAGCAGCAGCTCGATCCAAAGCATCTGAATGGCATAAATCTGAAGAAGGAAGGATATGGCATAGAAGACATGCTTTGCGTAGTGCGTCGTGGACTAAATGGAAAAGAGAAAGAAGACCTTGCTCGTACTGTAAGGAGGAATTTGAGTGTCTTATTCGAAAGAATGGGCATCAGCAAAAATTCTGCCATCCGAATTGTAAGGCCTCCAGCTATAGAAAGCGTAAACTTTCTTGAAGAAAGACAAGATGTATGGGATATAGGTGTTCCGGGAATGAAACAGTTCTCATTATCTAATGGCGCTATTGTTCATAACTGTGACGCAATGAGATATCTTTGTGTTGGATTGCCCAAAGTTACCAATACTAATGATCCCAAAGCTCTGGAACAACGATACAATGAAGCGATGGGATACCAGGGCAATATGCCAGCAATATTCAGAACAGACTTGCCGGACTATTAAAAATGGTTATGATAAGAGCAACTTATTTCCTTATTACACACGTATAGGGTTGTTGGTTACAGTTTTCGCCTCCAGTAATGGGGGCGTTTTATTAGGAGTGAAATGACACAAGATATCATTAACGCTGAAATTATTATACAGGAAAGCGTCCAAACGCTTTATGAAGCATTAATAAAAGAGTTATCGCAAGATTGGAAGAATTATACTATTAACATTGATGGTAAGGTTTACGATTTAAATTCATCAAGTGATGAAGAAACCGTATCTGAAGTAGTTAAGATGGTTCTAAAGGATGCAATGATCGCGAAAGTAGAATCAATAGATTGTGACGAAGATTTTTATCCTCATAGTGACGCATTTAATGTTATTAATCGCATATTGTCTGGCGCGCGCAAAGAAGATCATCAGTTTGAGAGAATCAAAACAGAGATAGTGACAAATCTAGACGAGAATGGCAATCCAATTACTGCAAAAGCTTTGAATCAAGATAGCATTTATGTACAATGGCAAGATGAGAATCGTTTTAAGTTCGAGGAGAACAAATGAATGTTAAATATCTATCATTATTATTGTTAATGCCAAGCATGCAAGCAATGCAAAATCAAGTTACTCCCGCTCCTGCATTAACTGATGCACAGATTGTTGCTCAAGCATTGCCAGCAATAGTTAACATTTCAGAAGAGCTCATTCCTCATCTTGCTACAGCGATCAAAAGCAATCCAGAAGCAGCAGATATAACTACTGCAGTAGTTCAAGGAGCAAGCGCAGCTTTATCAGCACAGAGCAAAAATAGTGTCAGTAAAACAAATGCTGCTTATATTGCTACTGCTGCAGGTGCATTAACTTCTATCATTACTGCACTAGCATCTGCATATGCATCATCATCTTCTTCTAAGTGTTAATTATCATGGAAAAAGTTATGAAGAGATTGCCAGCTAAACCGCTGAATGAAGAATCTGTGTATGTTGCATGCCAGCGTGATAGACGTTCTCATGGTGAGGTTATTAAAAAAGATCCGAATGATCCAAGAACAATGGAAGAGATCAGAGAATTGCCAATCAGGGAGTTTTTTGCAGCGACCACTCATCGAGATTATCAAACCGAAGCATGGATTCGTGGTGAAGAATATCCAATGCCTGGCAGGATTCGTATGCTCGAAGAAGGGGATACTTTATGCCAAGAATTACTAGAGCCATTTCCTAATGATGAAGCGCGTAGGTATCTTGCCGAGAACAGTAATGTTTGAATGGATTTCGTTTAAAGATCGACAACCATCTATCAGCGATTTTATTATTGCATGGGATGGATCATATTATAGTGTCGGTGAATGGACTCAACATACATGTTCCGATGGAATAGTTGTTGGGCCATATTTATATGATCAATGTGGCGCTTGTTGTCATTCTTATTTTGATGGCGACAAAATTAAATTATGGGCATATATAACTGATCCAGAAAAGGATAATAATGTTTGAATGGATAAAGAGCTTATTCTGCTTTAAAGTAAAGCCACTTCCAAAACTCAATAATCCTATTGCTCCTACTGTTCAAGAAGATCCTCGAGTTCATGAATCTATCAAAAGGACACGATCTGCATTTAAGCAGCAGCAATGTGCAATGGATATGAGAGCAATGAAAAGTCATGCAGCAGAATGCAATGATCCTTGGACTTGTGTAGCAGATCCTTGTTTTGTGAGAGAACCTGATAAAATTGTGAATAAGCAATTAGCATCGCAAGCAGAGCTTGATCGCTATAATGATATTCGCAAGAAGAATAGGACTCGTTATAAGAAGATGAATAAAGTCAGAGCTAGCAAGCATGAAGTGGATATCAGTTAAAGATCAATTGCCTAAAAAAGGTGAATGGGTTTTATTGTTCGATGGAGAAGAATATTTAATAGGAAAAATTCCAAGCGGAAAAATCCCAAGCGGAGCTTCAAATACTAATTTTCATGAATGGTATTTAAATTGTTGCACTTCTTGCTGTTTTTCTTTTGGAGAGGTAACTCATTGGTCAAGATTTAAAGAATGTTCTTGATATAAGATGCGTAGCATTCTACACTGTCCCTAGAATAAAACATTAAGGAGAGTTAATGCTGTTTCCAACCCTTGGGCCGCAGTACTACGATGAAAAAGACAAAGCTATTCTGCAAAGAATGGAGTCTTTTTACGCTGAAGCGATCACCATTAATCAATCGTTTTGGGGTGAAGCTGATACTGATAATCGATTTGAGACTGGAGACCAGACTCTCTGGACCGATCTCTATGGTAACCTTCCTGCTAATCGTCGCAGGCAATTCAATTTCAACCGAATTCGGCGTGTTATAAACATGATTGATGGCCATCAGCGTCGCAATCGTAAATCTATTATTTGTATTCCTGAGCGCAATAAAGATCAAGAGACCGCAGATCAATTCAGTAAAGCATTACTATGGTTAGATAAACAAGAAAATTATCTGCATACAGTGTCAGATGCATTTCATGGTGCTTTAGTCACCGGCCTAAACTTTCTACAAGTATGGGTTGATTATCGTTCCGATCCAGTTAATGGCTCTATTAAAGTAGATAATTGTTCTTACAATTCATTTTTAGTTGATCCTTATTTCCGTAAATCAGATCTATCTGATTGCAATGCACTTTGGAAACGATCATTCCTTACTAAACGTGAAGCAATATCATTACTTCCAGAACATACTGAAGAAATACTCGGTTTAACTGGACTCGATGCAGGAACTGGCCGTGATTCTAAATTTCCCTTCCTTCCAGAATCATATAATTATGGTTACAAAAATCTTCTTACCTATGATGAATTCTATTATCGTGACTTTCGGACTCAACGTCTTCTTATAGATAGTGAGACGGGCGAGACAATGGAATGGCGTGGAAAAGATGAAGAAGCTTTAAAAGTCTTCCTGAAACAATATCCAATGGTAACTATTTTAGAACAAGAAGTTCCAACCGTGAATCTTGCTATTGTAGTTCAGGGAAAAGTAATGTATCATGGACCTAATCCAATCGGAATAGACAAATATCCATTCATTCCAGTACTTTGTTATTACAATCCGCAAATGCCATATTTTCCATGGCGCATACAGGGCGTGGTAAGAGGATTAAGAGATGCGCAATATTTATATAATCGTCGGCGTATTATTGAGCTTGATATACTTGAGTCTCAAATCAATTCCGGCTGGGTTTATAAAGAGAATGCGCTCGTTAATCCAAAAGATATTTTCTTGTCTGGTCAGGGCAGAGGTCTAGCGCTGAAAGATGAAGCGCAAATGACTGACGTTCAAAAGATTCCATCTCCTGGTATTGATCCATCGATGATTCAGCTTTCTGAGCTCCTCGCTAAGGAAATTCAAGAAGTTGCGGGTGTTTCTGATGAGCTTTTAGGATTTGATAATACTGATACTCTTTCAGGATATCATGCAATGTTGAAGCAATCGGCTTCTACTACTACATTGCAAATTCTATTTGATCAACTTGATGAATCGCTCAAACTTCTTGGAAATATATTCATCGATATTATTCAAGCTAATTGGACTCCTGGAAAGATGACTAATGTTTTAGACGGTGAAGCTCCATCACAACAATTTTATGATAAGAACTTTGGCAAATATCATGCAGCCGTTGAAGAAGGGCTGAATACTACTACTCAACGCCAAATGCAGTTTGGTCAAATGCTTATGCTTCGTGAAGCAGGCGTTCCGATATCACCAGCAGATCTTCTTGAAGCTTCTACATTACAGAACAAAACCAAGATTATTGAATCTACAGTCCAGCAACAACAACAAGCACAGCAAATGCAAATGCAGCAAATGCAATCGCAAATGCAAGAAGCTGCTGCTCGTACTGAGTTGGCGCATGCAAGAGCAACTGCTGATAGAGGATTAGGCCTTGAAAGGGTATCACGTGTGCAGGAAAATCAAGCTTTGGCTGTGGAGAGGAAGGCAGAAGCTGAGAAGGATCGTGAAATTGCTTTACTAAATTTTGTGAAGGCGTTAAAAGAAATGGAAGGATTGGATTTGGAACATTTAGAGAAACTCATAACTTTAAGTCATATAGTAAAGAATGAAGAGTCTCAAATGGTAGAACAGACTGCTCAAAATCAATCCCCTATGAACCAGAATCTTCAATCTCTCGGGCAAGAACAGCCCGTGCAGTAGTTAGAGGAAAACCCTTGCTCTAAAGAGCAATTACTACGAAGGAGCCATAATGGCAAAACGTTATCATCAATCAGCAAAAGATCGTAAGCATGAAAGCCGCGGCATGGAACGCGCAATGCATCGCAAACATGGTATGCATGGTATGGATCCACGACGACGTCAGGAAATGGAAGATGCAGGAATGATCAGTGAAGATCACAATGCAACTGCTAATCTCCCACAGGATGTGAAATATCATCCATGGCCAGAAGCATCTCATTATTCTGATTATGGGCTTGATGACACAATCCGCGGAATCGATCGTCAAGAAAACGAAGATGAAAGCGGCATGAAACGTCATATGCAACCTGGAAAGTACTAAGATGCCAGCAGCTCCAAGAATGAAAGGTAAAGCTACTAAAATTGCATTTGCTCTTTTAGGAAAACCAGAAAACCTGGCTGCTAAAAAGACTGAGCGTCAAAAACATATTGACCATCAGTTGCTGTACCAAGCTTCGTTTAGAGTTCGTTAAATTATGGGGTGAGGGAGTGTTATGTAAATAGAAACGCTCTCCTTGCCCTATTTCTAAGGATAATTATGGCTGAAAAGAAAAAGATAACCGTTGCTAAAGGCGTCAAGGTAAAACGTGGCGTTGAAGAGAAAATGCGGTCTAAAAAAGGTTCTTCCTCTGCAGGTAAATATAAAACTGTGTCGCCTAAAGAATTTGCTGGTAAGGCAGGTGGCGCATCTAAAGTATCATTTCCTATTAATACTCTTGCCCGTGCTCGTAATGCACTGGCACGTGCTCATTATGCTCCTCATCCAGAAGGCATCAGAGCTACGGTGTATAAAAAATATCCTGAACTGAAGATGCGACATGAAAAGAGAGAGGTTAAGTAATGCCTAAATTAAAAAAGACAGCGCCAAAAAAAGTTAAGCGTGCTCGCGTAAAACTTGAAATGGAAAAGTTTAAAGAAGGAAAGTTAAGATCAGGCTCTGAGAATGGGCAGATTGTAACGAATCCCAAGCAAGCAATAGCAATTTCTCTCTCTGAATCTGGCCAATCTAAAAAGAAGGCTAAGAAAAAGAAATCAAAGAAGAAATGACTCTTCCAGCGGGGGTGGTGCTCCCTTTTGGCCACCCCCATCTTTTGCATTTTCACTAAAAGTCAGTAGGCTTGAATCGAAAATACGCATCTACAAGGGAGTATATGACAAAAAAGAAAACAGTCGGCACTATAGCCTCAGAATTATCCCAAAAATCCCCTGATTCACTCGATCCAATAGAAATTCAACGAGCAACTGAGCAAGAATATCTCGATAATCTCATTTGGTGTGTTAAGCATGCACAAAAAAAGATAGATTGTTCTACTATTGAAGGGCATGATGCATGCAAAGATCGTCCTGCAATTGATGGGGATTTCTTTATTGCAGCTTTATTGAAGAAAGAGAAGTTATTATCTAATGTTTTGCGTAACTATTTTGTTCCTACTCTTGCTTGTCCTACTCCTCACTTCGACCAAACAGTGTTTAAATATGTCGCAGCAAAAGAAGATGTTGAATTCTTGTGGGTTGTTCCCGACCAAGAAACATGCGAGATCTTTAAAGAGAACAAAGATAAAATAGTTCCTGAAGAGAGAGCGCTTTTGAAGTATGTTCTTGAATATTACGATGGAACTTTATTTAATATGTCTAAGAAATTAAACGGCGAGTCACACTTTGCTGGCTCTGCATTAGAAAAAGGATTATAAATGGCAGTAGGCAAATCACTCAATAAGAAAAGTTATTATGGATCTGAAGGCGCTGGCGATATTGCTATGCCACCATTAGATCAAGCACCTCCGATATCTCAAGCTGCTCCTGATCCATGGACTCAGCAACAATCTCAACCACAAAACAATCCTTTTGGTGCAGTTCCTGATGAATTACCGCAAGAAGTAATACAAGAAATGCAATCAGAGCAAGAAGCACCAGAATTGGAAGAAGCAGTTGAAGAAATAGTCCAAGCTCAAGAAATTGAAGAAACACAACCTTCCAAACCATCACCTAAAGAATCCTTCCGTGCCCTTAAAGAGGCAAAAGAACGTGCTGATCGAGAACGCGATGCAATGCTTTCTCAGATGCTTGAAATGCAGCGACAAATACAAAACATGCAACAACAGCAACCGCAAGTTCAAGAACAACCAGTAGAAGATTATGACTTTGATATTGAATCTGATGCATTAGCAGAAGGCAAACATCTTAAAAAGCTGATGGCAAAGCAGAAAGCAATGGAGCAGCAGCTCAAGCGCTATCAAATGCATTCAGAAGAAGTTGCGGTAGAAACGAGAATAAGATCACAATATCCTGATTTTGAGAAAGTAGTATCAAAAGAGAATGTTGAGATTCTCAATGAACAGTTTCCAGAGATTGCTAAAACACTCAGAGATACGCCAGATATGTTCAACAAAGCAGCTGCAGCATATACAGTGATAAAGAACTTTGGCATTCATAAAGATACGGCTAAGCATGAATCTGATCGTGTTAAGGCAGTAACAAATGCACAAAAACCAAGACCATTAGCTTCAGTTAATCCAACGCAAGGCGATAGTCCATTATCCAAAGCAAATGCATTTGCTAATGGTATGACGGAAGAATTGAAAGAACAATTAAGAAGGGAGATGTATAACGCTCGCAAATCAATGTAATATTTAAACGGAGGTCATATGAAAAGATTGGCGTTGATGTTGATAAGCACCAGTTGTTTTGCAATGTTGCGTGATGCTGAGATTGGCATAGTTGATAATGAACAAACTGCAGACGAATATTTCTGCCATCTTGCTATGATTGTTTATCGTAAAAAGACCTCCATTGAATGTTCTCCAGAATTGAAGCCTTATATATTAAGAACTCTGAATTATTCTCGCCATAATGGTGATTCAGTAAAATTTGATCAAATTGATAAGGATCTAACGCGAGAAGACGAGAAATTTCTGATGTCACAAGTGAATAAAGCAGTGGCATCAGCTCTTAAAGATCAAAATAATCAGATAGAATCTCGTATTTCTAAAAAGAATGCAGCTTTATATATAGCAGTTTGCGGTTTGTGCTGCACTGTTATTACCACTGCTATTACGTTAGGATCCACACTTTCAGGAGATTGTCCAAAATGAGACTTTCAGAACAGCAAGCAGCATTCGCGCGTGATGTTGCCAAACTCATTAACTGGATATTTGATAATGGATTTGCTGTTACTTTAGGAGAGGCATTTAGAACTCCAGAGCAAGCTGAGATCTATGCTAAAGAAGGTCGAGGTATCAAGGATAGTCTTCATTGCAAGCGATTAGCAATCGATCTGTTTTTGTTTGATCATGAAGGGCATTATCTCCAAGATAAAAAAGATTATGAAGAGTTTGGTGTTTTCTGGGAGTCTCTCAATCCACATAATCGTTGGGGAGGTAACTTTCCACGAGTTGATTGCGTACACTTTGAAAGACGTGAAGAATAATATATAGTATTACCAGCATTGCAGATGTCGCGAATCTAAAATGCCACCCATCTTAGACCCAAAAGCAAGTTAGGAATTGGTCTAGCCTACAAATTAGGACCCAAAAGCTCCTTTAGGAATTGGTCCGACCTAAGACAATGTTAATCAACATTCTCTTAAAGGAAATTCATGGCAATTACTACTACATCTGGTTTGCCTGCACCGGTACAGCAAAGCTTTAGCTATAAACTGTTATCGGTTCCAGTGCCAAACATGATTCACAAAATCCCGGCTATGCTTAAGCAAATGCCGAGAAATGGTGGTACAACTCTACGTATGCGTAGATATAACCCACTTGCAACCGCAATGGTTCCATTAGGAAACACTGGCGTTACTCCTCCAGCACAAAATCTAACTGCTGTGGATATCGATGCTAAGATTTCTTTTTACGGTTTTATACAAGGTGCCGTAAATCTGATTTTGTCATTAAGACCTATGTCATACTCAATGAGCAAGTGACATTGCAAAATCAGGATCCCGTTAAGGTAAAAGCGGGATTAAAACCTGCCCTAATTGACTTGGAAGCCTAAGGCAAAAGCTATGGTGACAAGGGCCAAGGAAAACGATTAAGAATTACGCATAGGATGAAGATGAAATCGAGAATTAAGCTTACGAATCTCCTCAAAACAGAGCTGGCGAGCATCCAGACTTTCTTTGGAAAGTTTGTTGGATCCCAGTTTTGCTGTGTAGGTCTTTCTGAATCTTATCATGATTTCGCACTGTCTTCTTTTGATAGTGAGATACGGAAGAATTTGTTCGCACAGATCAAGGAGTCTATCGCCAGTGGCGATCCAACTGAAAACTTCTCGGGTGAAAGCTTTAGTAGAAGTACTGCGAGTAGCAGCAGAATTAGTTCCACTGAAGGTTTGATTCAGCCAATCGATGAGGACATGATCCGTATTATCGATCTTAAGAAGTCCGCGGTAATGCTCAGTTACATATCCATCTCCAGATTTTTTGGGAATGAGACCAATGTAAAAGCATCCTTCTCCATCCACAATACCAGCCATGTAAGCCAGATCAACTGGTTTGTAAACGGTTGGAACGTAATCCTCAGATCGTCGATAGTATTTTCGTCGTTGTTTAATTTCCATAGAATCCTCTGTTATTTGAAGCAGATATACTATTTAATTATACACGAAGCAAAACTATTTGTCCAGGCTGAACGACTTAGCGGGCGGGGCTCATCAACCTTACGATGGGCATGCGAAAGTCTGAACTCATATCGAAAGTATGAGAGAGAGATCCGAAGAGGTTTCTCCGCCAAATGTAAAAGTTTGGTCATAAAAGTAACAGAGTGTTTAAACGAATGTGCAGCACGTCTTGGCGTGTCACTTCGTCAAACTGAAGATCAGCTTACTCGTGATATGCTTGCAGGAACTGCAGCATTCATTAACTGTACTGCTGGTGTGAATGGTGATAACCCAACTGAACTTACTCGTTCAGATGTTGATGATGTGGTTCGTGCGTTACTTGGTAACAATGCGTACACCATTCTTGATAACATCGAAGGTGATGATAAGTTCGGTACTGCTCCGGTTCGTGATGCATACTTTGCGTTATGTCATACTGACTTAACTAAAGATATGGACAACGTTACTGGGTTCATTCAAAAGAACCAATATCCGTCACCAATGAATGCGTTGCGTTCAGAGTGGGGTGCGATTGGAAACTTACGTTTCTTGATTTCATCTATTGGTTCACAAAGTTTGAATGCATCTTCTCTTGGCGCGAATGTGTACAACATATTCTGCGTTGGTATGGAGGCTAAAGTGTTAGGTCTCCTTAAATTTCTTCTGATTGACTTGGAAGTCCTACGGGATCACAAGGGGCAAGCGAAAGCAGCCTGAACGACTAAGTGAAGAAACGTCGAAAGACGAAGCGATAGTCTGGACTCTATGGTAACATAGAGAGGAATCTCCGAAGAGGGAATCCCGCCTGGAAACAGGTCATAAAAGTAACAGAATTCGTACGCCTGTGTAGAGCAAGATGGTTATTCAGCTCAGTTCATATATCGTCCGCCTATTTATGATGGACCGTTAGCATTGAATGCTTCAGTCGGTTATAAATTTGCAGAAGTTCCTCGAATCTTAAATGATTTGTGGGTTCTGAACCTTCGTTGTACTTTGGCTTAGGGAGATACTATGGACAATACTACAATAATTGGACAAGGTTATTTCACCGCGTCTTCAATTGGATTGGCTAATCCTGATCCAGGTAATGCTGAAGTAGGACAATCTAATCCTGCATATATTCAGATTCCGTCTAATGCTGACTGGATGACAGTGCGCAACTGGACTCAATTTGGTACTGCAGGAACTGATGCTGCATATTTGAATGGTACTGCAAATGCGTTTGTTGGTGTAGAATTCTTCTGGCAAAGAGGAATGGCTGCCGGCTCTGCAATCTGCAAATATTATACTAATACTGCTGCAGTTATTACTGGCGACACTATCATTTCTGGTGGTTTCACACTGTATGATCCAAGCGGACAATCAGTTGGTGCTCAACCATTACTTGGTAGCCCTGTAACAATCTCTGCTGTAACAAACGCTACGCGCCCGGCAGTGACTTGTTCTTCAACTGCTGGCCTTTCAGTAGGTACTGTAGTGAGATTGAGCTCGACAGCACAAACTGACGTTAACGGCGTAGATATGGTTGTTGGTACCGTAACTAATGGAACTACGTTCACATTGCTTACTTCTACTAACGCTCTTGCTACAGCTCCAGGCGCTATTGGTGGTGCTGGTTCATTCCGTATCGTGTATAATGGCAACTCAGCGTTGTTCTATCCGCGTCTACGCTATGTAACTAACATTACTCAAGCGACTAATGCACAAGTAAGTACTTCTATTGCTCACGGCTTGACTCCTGGTCAAGAATTGCGCTTTAAGATACCTACTACTTCTGGCATGACGCAGTTGAATCCTCAACTTAACAATAACTATTTCCCGCAAAGCTCAAGCGTTGCAGCGATAGTACAATCTGTGGTTGATGATTATAACTTCACTATCAACATCAATACTACTGGTTACACAGCATTTACTTGGCCAACTATTGCTCAAGAGCCTACTGATTTCCCAACCGTAACTCCATTCGGTGAAGATACAGCTACAGCACTTGCAAGCAATACAGCACAAGTTCCTACAATTGCTGGCGTGCAGATCTACAATACTAACACTGGCATTCTTGCTGACTCAACCGTTAATACCGGTTATCTTGGCATGATTCTTGGTGCTGGTGGGATTGGTACCATTGCTTCTTCTAATGCAATTCTCGGGCCATCTGGTTCTATTGCTTGGACTGCAGGTAATGCTCCAACCGGTGACCTCATGTATTGGGTTGCAGGTAAATCAACCTATGGCGGATTGTAAAATCTGATATAGTAGTGGGTGCTATCTAGCGGGTAGCACCCCGCTCATAAAGAAAGGAAAACAATGGCTCAAATAGAAAAACGTGAATTCACAAAAGAAGAAAAAGAACAACGAGATAAAATCAAATCTCAGTTAGAATTCCAACGCAAAAAAGATCGTGAGATGGTTCGTGGTATTTTCAGATTCCATGAAGTTCCAGGCGGCCAAATGGAATTCCCTTTCAAGAAATATAAAGGCGATCCATTAGAGACATTTAAAATGAATGATGGTGAAGTTTATACCATTCCATTAGGCGTAGCTAAGCATCTTAATACTAATTGCTGGTATCCCTCTTATACATTTAAGAATGATGAAGCAGGCAGGCCAAGCGTGAGTGTTGCTGAGAAGATTCGTCGCTGCAGCTTCCAAAGCTTAGAGTTTGTGGATATTGAAGGATTAGAAAATAATCCTAAATCTGCACTGCCATCATAAGGATGCATCATGTCATATCAAGCCCAGAAGTTTCCCGTTTATCAACCAGCAATGAGGATCATTTCGAACATAACGAATGCTAATCCTGCAGTAGTGACTACTACATTTGCGCATCAATATTTGACGGGAACCATTGTGAGATTAAATTTTCCACCTGGCTATGGCATGGAGCAAGCAAATCAATTGACAGGGGAGATAGTAGTAACTTCGCCTACTACCTTCTCTATCAATATTGATACGACAACATTTGATCCTTTTATGACTCCTGCTACATTTCCTGATAATACTCAATATCCTCAAGTGGTTCCTATTGGTGAGAATGGATTAACATTAAAAGCTGCTACCGTAAATTCACTTCCCTATAGTGCAACTTAAAGGTAAGATGATTCTGAAATAATCAAGGAGATTAGTATGCCAATAAGTCCCGCGGATTCTACCTTAACGGCGATCCAAACTAAGGTTCGTCGACTTACTCGTAGTCCATCAGTCAATCAATTATCTGATGGTGATCTGAATCAATATATTAATACGTTTATTACGTATGATTTTCCTGAACATTTACGACTGTTCAATTTAAGAACAACTTTTACGTTCTATACTCAGCCCTATGTGGACGCTTATCCTACTAACCTATCTCCAATTTCCGATGAAGAGATTATTTATCCTCTACAGAATTTTGATAATCTTTATCTCACTATTCATCCTCCTATTTATATAGCAGGTTATCAGGGCCTCTATCTTGAATCTCGAGAACAATTCTTTGGCATATATCCTAAGCTCAATTTCATCAACTCAATTGGTGTAACCGGCGATGGAATGACCACCTCATTTTCAGGTGTTATTAATACTCAGCAAGCAACCACGCAAGCAGGATTACAACAAACAACTGTCATTCTACAAAATCAAGTTCTATTCTCTTCTATTGATAGCAATTTTAATGGTTTAGGACTGATTGATTATCCTCTTTATCCAACCTATCAACAGCCAAATATGGGCTGCTTAGGTCTTCCCGGACAACCGCCAGAAAATCTTGAAGCGTTTGAATATGGCTTTATAAATTATGTTACCGGTGAATTTACTATTAATTTTCCCGTAGCTCCTGGAGCAGGCGAGCAAATAAACTATCAAGTCGTCCCAGTTCAGCCAGCATTGCCACAAACAATGTGCTACTATGATTCAACAATTCTATTGCGGCCAGTTCCTGATCAAGTTTATCGTGTGCAAATGGAAGTCTATGCAAGACCAACATATCTTTTAGAGACAAATCAATCACCACAACTTGAAGAATGGTGGCAGTACATAGCTTATGGCGCCGCAAAAAAGGTTCTTGAAGATCGTATGGACATGGATACTGTTCAATTGATAATGCCAGAGTTTAAGAAACAGGAAAATTTGATACTCAGAAGAACAATTGTAGAAATGACTTCACAACGTGCTTCGACTATCTATACCCAAGACAATGGTGCCGCTGGTGCTTATGGTCCTGGGTGGTTTTCAGGCGGAGGCACTTTCTAACGAATATTTTTGACATTCGGCCCAACGTGGAATACATTGTATCAATAAGTTTTTAATAAAACAAGGTTGTTATGAATTGTAAGAAATGTCATGTTGGCCTAACTCAAGAAAATGCTAGAAAGAGAAAAGATGTTCCTTCTGGTTTTAGACCTATTTGCAATCCATGTCGCAATAAATATGAAAGATCTAAAACTAAACCCAAGCAATGCGAAAATTGTAAAAAACCTTGTGTAGCAAAAGGATTAAGATCTTTCTGTTCACAATATTGTAGGTTTACTGCGTATTATGATATCAATCCAGAAACTGGATGCTGGGAATGGAATAATAAGAAAGACAAAGAAGGTTATGGTATATTCGTTATAATTAAGCGAAGGGTACGAGCTCATAGAGTTTCTTATGAAATGTTCAATGGAGAACTTGAATCCGGATTATTTGTATGCCATGCTTGTGACAACAAATCCTGTGTTAATCCAAAGCATCTATGGTTAGGAACAAATCAAGAAAATCAACAGGATCGCTTTGAAAAAAAGATAATAATATAGGAGAGAAAAAAAATGGCTTACCAACCAAACATTCCCGCGAGTACGGATCTATTGAGCGATTCTCAATCAGATATACAAGGCAATTTTCAGGCGATTCAAACGCTTATTGATGTAAATCATTATGATTTTGCAAGCAGTAATCAAGGCAAGCATTTTGCAATTTCAATGCCACCACAAGCATCAAGTCCGGCAATTACATTTGCTGCTGGTGAAGTGGGATTATATTCCTATGTGAATGCTACCACGAGTCAGACTGAGCTCTATATTAATAAAACCAATGAAGCTACGGTTACACAAATTCCGGCTACTGCTTCTGTTTTAAGTCTTACTTCTGCTCCTTCTCAAGGATCGGCTGGATGGTCATATCTTCCTTCTGGAATTTATATTACATGGGGATCAACGACGGTATCAGGTAATACGCTTGTTACATTGGCTTCTCCTCCTCCAAATCAAATTCTCAATGTTCAATTAACGCCAGCTTCGGGGTCCTCGTCATATGTTAATGCTCAAGTTGTTCTTAATAATATTGTTTCTAGCTCTACTTTTAATGTAGTTGGCACCATCAATGGCTCTCCATCAGCGGTGACATGTTATTATTTTGTTATTGGGTACTAAATTCAGGGAGTGCTCATGCCATTAGATAGATTCTTAATTGCGCCATTTAAGACTGGTCAACAGCAAGATGTGAGACCATGGTTGATAATGGATGATGCATTCCAGAAACTTAGTAATGCTTATGTGTTCCGAGGAAGAGTCAGAAAACGTCCTGGTTCTTCAGTCATGAATACATCTGTTGATCTCTCAGTCCAACAACTTTATTCACGATTGCGTATAAATATTGGTACTGTGGCCAGTAATACTATTCCAGGTGGTTCAGCGCAGTTGCAACTAGGGCAAGCATTTTCAGTGGGCGATGATATTTTTACTATCTACCAATTGGGAAATGGTGTTTTAACCTATAGTACAAATTCTGGAGCCACTGCCACTATTAATAGCACTTCTAATCCTAATACAGTCACTTTTACGGGTGAATCTAATGGATCAACTGTTTGGTATTATCCAGCATTACCAGTTATGGGATTTGCAACCTATGATTCTGATCAAGTAGAAGATGAGCCACTGTTTGCATTTGATACTCAATTTGCTTACCTTTGGGATGCTACTAATCAATATTGGAATAGAGTTGGCACAGCAGTCTGGACTGGATCAAATCTCAATTATTTTTGGGCATGCACATGGCGCGGTATAACCAATTATGATTACTATCTTTTTGTCAGTAACTTCAAGATTCCAAGCCTTTCTCCTTCTGTAACTCCCGATTACATCAAATATTACAATGAATCAGATTTCTATAATCTCAATCCTGTTCTAAATCAAACAACACGACTTGTAACCGCTCTTATGGTGCAACCATTCAAAGATAGATTATGCGTTTATAACGTCGTTGAATCGACTTCTGGATCTGGAGAATCACAAGGAACTACTGATGGCACAACGGGAAATGTAACCGTTAATCCAGTTACTGCTTTTAATGGCAATCCTTTTATGGTTGGTGACAACTTTCTAGTGGGAACTACACTCTTTACGGTTACTGATGTCACTACAAATTCTGATGTTGCAATGCTCGTGAATTCACAAACATCATCAGCAACTGCTCCCACTTCTACCGGCACCTTTAATGGCACTACAGGCAAGCTCGTAATCACCGGTAACGGAACGAATTTAAATGCTCCCGTGTATTATATATCTGTAGGAACTCCTACTGCCTATCGTCAATATTGGAATCGTTTAAGATTCTCTCAGAATGGAACGCCAGTCGCCTCAAATCCATCATATCCTACTGCAACTAATGCATGGCTTGATAGCATTCCAGGACTTGGTGGCTATATTGATGCTCCAACTAAAGAAGCGATCGTCAGTGGAGAATATATTAAAGATCGATGGATAGTTTATTTTGAGACATCTACTTGGGAACAAGTTTATACATTCAACCAAGTATTACCGTTTGTTTGGCAAAAAATTAATACTGAGCTTGGTGCAGTATCTCCATTCTCAACAGTTCCATTCGATAAAGTGGTTATTGGTATCGGTGATGTTGGTGTTCATGCTTGTAATGGTTCAAACGTAGAACGTGTTGATGATCTGATTCCTGATAGCATCTTTAATTTTGCTAAGGAAAATGGCGGGAATCTCAGAGTCTGGGGAGTACGTGATTATTATACTGAAATGATTTACTGGGCATTCCAAGAAGAAACACGTTATACACCATTCAATAATAAACTATTGGCTTATAACTATAAAACTCAATCATGGGCATTTTTTGATGATGCAATTACTGCATTTGGCACTTTCTATAATAGCACCAATATAACTTGGGCATCATCAACATTCTCATGGGAATCATCCTATCAGCAATGGAATACTGGTAGTATTCAGCAGCAATTTAGGCAGGTAATAGCAGGCAATCAGCAAGGCTATACATTTCTTATTCAGCGTGATGAAGGAGCAAATGCACCATCATTACAGATCACTAATCTCGTTATCAATGCTCCAACTTCTTATTTTACTGTTACTTCTTATAATCATTGCCTTGGTTACGGTCAATATGTCTATATTGAGAATTGTACTGGCGTTACTGGCATTAATAATACCGTATTCCCGGTTGGCATTGTTATCGATGAGAATACTATTAGATTCTATGCTCGAGCAGACCAATCATTTGGAGGAACCTATGCAGGCGGCGGTACTATAAGACGCGTATCTCAAATAGATATCCTGACTAAGCAATATAACTTCTATATTAAAGAAGGCAGAAATGCACTGATTAATAAAGTTGATTTCCAGGTAGATAGAACCTCTGAGAATCCAGATGGAGTTCCTAATGGTGTTACGGTGGATTATTATATTTCTACTGCATATCAATCATCTTTGAATGCAGGAGCTCCGCAACCAGGAGGAACGGGTACTATAACTGGAACTGGTATATTAGAAACTACGCCATATCCTGCATCGCCGTATACTGATGAAACATTCCAATATCCTCTTGAAGATATTCAAACTCAATTATGGCATCCAGTATATACCTGGGCTGATGGAGAATTCATTCAATTGCATATATATCTATCTCCCTATCAAATTCTTGATATTGATGTTGCATGGGCAGATTTCCAAATGCATAGCATGGTATTTTATACTCAGCCAAGTTCAAGCAGATTGCAATAATCATTGCTTCAGATACTCAATGACCATATAGGTATTGATGAAATCAGAATAATCTATGCCAGTAGTAATGGTTATAGTGGTAGTACCAACATCGACTTGAATATTCAGATCAAGGGTTGGTGAAGAATATGGCAACGGAATCATTTTAGTAGCGGCAGTATTTGTAGCAGCGCCATAAATATGCGTTGCCGTGAATCCCTGATCAACTTGAATGTTATGTACTACTGACTTGGCTCCTGCATTGGGCAATGCACCAAAATTGACCACCATACGATATGTTTGGCGATAAGTAGGCGTCTGACCATTCTGTGAATTATTAGGAAAATATAATTGTC